>OLXI01000194.1_pt1 | contig 42591 bp, 30 predicted proteins | sample 1674181 | NCBI WGS metagenome assembly OLXI01 (sample SAMEA103958148, study PRJEB25191) | human gut metagenome | reverse complement strand
AGCGTCGGCGTTCTATGGAGTGTTGCGCCGCGCCGTCAATGATGACCCCGAGAGCCCGAATCCTCGACGTGCCCAGTACAAAAGATATGGCTGGGGCTTTTCGGCCGGATACGGCAAGAACGGAAACAGCATCGATATATATTTCCTTCGCGCGTATGACTCCGAAGGGTCTATAGATGAATACTGGAGACAATATTACCGTCCGCAGGAAAACCTTGTAGTAGGGTTAAAGGGTCAGGTAAGCCTCTGGAATAGAGTGTCGCTTTCCGCCAATATGGCCACCTCGGCGTTTACCGCCGACACCGAATCACAAAAAGTGACGACAGGAGAGGCTACCCGTTTTGACAAAATCTTTGAACCTCGGTATACTTCGAGGGTGCGATTTGCAGGCGATGCAGCCCTAAACTTCTCTTTCCCGTGGATGAACGCCTCTGTTTTCTATAAAATCATCCAGCCCGATTATGTCTCTTTGGGTACATATTATACATCCAACAACTATCATAGCCTGGGAGTGAACCTCGGAACAACCTTGTTCAGACGTCTTTCGCTGTCGGCATCCTTCTCCGGTCAGGCCGACAACTTGTCCGACCAGCAGTTGTACACCACTGAGGGTTATGTCTACAACGCAATGGCCTCGCTGCGACTGGGCAATAATTTCAGCTTATCGGCTATGTATAACGGATACCTCCAGCGACAGAGCGATGGCACAGCCGTTGTGAACGACACCACGCAAGTCAAGAGAATTCTTCACAGTATAAGCTTGCTGCCGACCTATAGTCTGCCGGGTGACAATCTCGACCATACCATTTCACTTTCGGGTAATTATACCATAAACAAAGACCTTAATAAGTTTTCCATAGGGCAGACGGATGTTAATACCCTTGCCCTCGGCGCCTCATACAATATGAATGTAAAGCCATGGGAAACCAACTTCACTCTTTCGATCAGCCATCAGGGCACTAAAGGCTTCAACACGGAATACATTTCGGATGTGGCCTCGCTCTCTGCAGGTCGGTCATTCCTTAAAGAAAAGAATCTCAGCGCCTCGGCCACGGTGTCATGGTGTTACAACAACGTAAAGCACCAGTCCAAGAGCCTCTCCATGGGTCTTGACCTGAATGCCGGATATACGCTGAAGAAATATCATACGTTCAGCCTCTCTGCTTCTTTTACCAAATATGGCGACGTGAACATTTCAAAAACGAGGTCCAATCTCGACGCCACCGACATACGCCTCTCCCTCAATTATCTCTACACTTTCACTTTGCTTAGTATCAAGCACAAAGACAAAAAGAAGAAATGAGACGCTTTATCACACATATGCTTTTTACGCTAACCCTTGGCGCCGCAGTTTGCGCCCGGGCATTTCCGCCTCAGGGCATCTCACCTGATGTCATGACGCAGTTCAAGGCGCCTCAGTGGGTTCAGCCCCGGGCGGAAACCGGAGAATTTGTCGAGCTTTCGACCGAGCTTCCTATGTTTCAGTGGATTCCACCCGTTCTCAACGGCAGCCCCGTACCTATGGGCACAACCTACGACTTCACCATAGTGGAGATAATGCCCGGTCAAAGTCCGGACCAGGCCATTGAACGCAACCCGGTCGTATATCGTGCGCCGGGATTGATTACACCCCAATGCCTGCTTCCCCGCACAATAGTCGAAGCCTTACGTCCCGAGGCCGAGTATGCGGCTCAAATTAAGACCAATGTACCTCATAATAGGCTTGCCAATGACGGCGCCGGCGAATTGCTACTTTTCAGACTTGCCAAAGTCGAAGTGAAACTTCATAACGAAAAACAAGAACCACAATGAGACGACTTCAACGATATATTACTCTGCTGGGCTTAACCCTTTGCTGCACCATAGCGGCATTTAGCGAGAATCTCACCGTGACAATAACCCCGGTGAGGCAGGTTTTGCCTCCCCAGGTGATGTATTATCTGTCCAATCCCGGGCAGTATTTCAATATTTCTGTCCAAAACACGGAGAATGAAGCAGTACTTATGTACTTTGGCGTTGAATTGCGTCAATTGACTCCTTCGTCCGACATTGAAATAATAGTCCCGGGCAAAACAATGCCCGTGAAGCCTTTTGAAATTCCCGCCAACGGGACCAAGGTATTCAATGCGGTGGAAATGCGCGATATGTTCAATCATGTCCGCATGGAGGATATCTCTATGCCCGCGGGATTATTTGATAATGTTACCTCCGGCAGCTTCGGAAATATTCCGGAAGGCACCTATGAGATAATACTTTCCGCATATAAGTGGGATCCGTATCTTTCCTCACCTGTTTTGCTAAACAACCCGTCACTGAGCCGCACCATTTTCACTGTGTGCTATCAGGCCAAGGCACCCGAATGGATTATGCCGGTGGCAACAGGCGAATATGACGACAAAAATATAGCCACGCTGTCGAAGCAAACTCCGCTGCTGACATGGATGGCACCGGTGGTGAATTGTGATCCAAAGCCGCGCCATTACAACTATGATATTAAGATAGTACAGCAGATGCCTTTGCAGGCCATCGATGATGCTATGGACCGCAATCCCGTGGTCTATCAGGCCAATAATCTTCAGATGCCGCAATGCATCATACCGACCAATGTAATAAAAGACTTCTCGCCTTACGAGACATATATTGCGCAAATCACCGCTCATTCCAATGCCACCCAGATAGGCTCGCTTGACTACATCAATATCGTCAACGAGGGGAAAAGCGATATCAAGATGTTCCGTGTCAAGGATTATTCCGAGACACCGGCACAGCCTGCGACATACTCTCGTCCCAAGCTGATGCGGCCAAATCTGCCCGCCGGGTTGTGGTATGCACAGTTCGACCCCGCCAAAGACGAGGTCACCTGGTCGGCACCCCGCCTCGACAATGCCGGAGGGAAGCAAGTATCATTCACCTATGATGTACGAATCATCAAACCCACAAGCGGCTATTACATTTATCAACAGAGCGAATGTTTAAAAGCCGCCAATGAATTGGAGCCCATCTTTGAGCAGAAAGGCATCCGAACCACCTCATACCGCATCCCCGCATCCATGGCGGACGCTCTTGACCCCAAGTCCGTCTACCTGATGCAAGTTGTGGCTCACCCCGACACTGTTGCAGGTGATTACAAGGCTCTAACCTTCGAAGGCGAAGGCAAGGGCATACCCGTGGCATTTGCACGCGCCCAGACCGTGTTCTCGCGGCCCGTATTGGTTACGCCAAGCCCCTATCAGAGTTTCGACCAGTTTGCCTACGAAAATGAAGACATCTCCAAGGGTGTGCATATCCTCATGAGGGACAATCCCGTCATCAAGTGGAAGCCCTGTGAGGTTTCATCCGTTGACGATGGCCGGACGCTACCCAATGTGACCTATGACATTAAGATTACTCAGCCAAATAAGAAATACCCGGCATCAGCTGCCGGTATGGAGGAGGCTCTCGACAACGAAAATCCGTTCTATGAGAAAAAAGGCCTCACATCCACCGAGTTCAAGGTGCCCATCGACTTATTTGACATTGTAGACCCCAAACAACTGTTCCTGGTGCAGGTTACTGCCCGTGTGGAAAATGCTGCTTCGGGCGACCAATCCTATGTATTCCTCAACAAAGGCAAGAGCTATCCGGGCCTCATCGTCCTCCGCAAAACAACGGACATAACCCAGTATTCTGCCCCACGCCTTACAGTGCCCAAACCTTACACCGAAATAGGCAACAAAAAATTTGAGGTTCTCAATCCCAACAACTGCATCATCAAGTGGAGCGCCCCTGTGGCTTCGGGCAAAGCGCAAGATCCTGTGGATTTCACTTACGACATCTCCATCTTGCAGCCTACAGGCGGGTACGATGCCTCTCTTGCCACCATTCTCGGCGAAGCTATCGACGGCGAAGTTGTTTATGAGCAAAAGGGCATATCCTCCACATCCTTTAAGATGGACAAGAGGGCTTTTGATGCGCAGATTGATACAGCCTCCATGCTCCTGCTGCGTGTCCGCGCCGTGGCCGATGAAGACTATTGCCAAAAGCACAATATTCGTCTTGAGAATGACGGCTATTCAGCCCCCGCGCTTGTCGGATTCAAGTCGGGCTCCGGCAATGATGCCGATATAATCGGCCTCGGAGGCATGAACCTGACAGATTCACTATATAATTTCGTCAATCCCGAAATAGTACTTCCCCGTTTCCACCCCGATGAAGGCGCAAGGAAAGAGTTCCTCAATTCAGACATTGCTGTCAAATGGAACAGGCCGGCTTTCGAAGGAGGTGCCGGAGCACAGCCTGACACGATACAATTCGTGTATGATGTAGAGCTGTTTGCCGCAAAGGATTACATTTCCAGGGAAGAGATGCTCAAGACTGCCCCGATTTATGCCAATAAGGCTCTTAAGGCACAGACCGACACCATCCGTTGGGACAAACTCGACGGGAAGGTGGAAAAAGGCGACTACCTGATGCTTCGTGTCAAGCCCACGGCAGTGAACGATAAATCCGTTGCATTCCTCAATGACAGCATCAACATCGTCGATTTCGCAATGTCGGAGGTCTTCTCAAGTCGCTACTTCCAGTGCGCCAATCAGGTGGAGATTACCAATGAGAGACCCACGACATCCGGTGTAGACGCATTGAAAGGCAAAAGCGTAAGAATCGGTGAGTACGAGCTTGTGCTCGACGGCAAGCTGGAAGCCATAACAGACAAGCCGGGACACTTCAAAGGCACCGGCCATGTGATATGGGAACCGCTACTGCTGACATGGAAACTTGCCGTCAAATTTGACGACATAGCCATTAATACCGACAATCAGGTATTTGCCGGCAATGTGGAGACCTACGGCGGAGAAAACAACAAGATGAGCAGCTCGGAAGTAGTTGACAAGTTGTTCTCCGACTGGGGTATCGATAACCTCATCGGTGACACCGGCATCCCCTATGCAGACAAACTTCAGGGCAAGGCCGACGACAAGATTAAAAGCCTTGCCGAGCAACTCCCCATAGGCGAATACTATCAGCAATTCCAGGAGGGAAAAGCCTTTGTGGCCGGACTTCTCCAGGGCAATGTGGAGAATGTCACCTTCCCGCTTGAGATTCCGAAAGAAATCAATCCCTCGCCGGTGAACTTGACAATCTCGAAAATGAAGTTTGCGCCGACCTATGCCACCATGGACTTGTTCGGCACCTTCGTTGTGCCCAATACCAAGGCAACTCAGGGACAGATTTTGGTCTTCGGCGCACCGAGGATGTGTATCAGTCCCAAGTCGCTCATACCCGAAGGCGGCACCGTGGCGCTCCTTAAGGATTTTGAAGTACAGGAACCCAAGAGCGGTTTCAAATGCAAATTCCTTGCGCCCAAGGACGTTATAGAGCCGGAAGACGGATGCTTTGTATCTTGGAGCGGTAATAAATTCGAATGGCTCAACCTCGACATCGACATGACCATGCCCTCCGACCTTAAAAAGGTGGTCAATGGTAAACGTACAGAGGAATCGCCCATACTCCACGTAGGCACCAAGATACAGAGGTGGGAAGATTTCACGGCTGAGGTATCTGTCGACCCGTTCGAACATGTAGATCTCCCCGGTTATGTGTTTACGGCAGATGAGGCTATTATCGACCTTGCTTCCGGAAGCAATCACACTAAGATGGGATCCTTCCCCGAGGGATATAAACTTGAGAGCCTCGGTTTGGCAAAAGGTAAGGAAAAAGAATGGACAGGCCTTTATTTCAAGGAACTGTCAATGGCATTCCCTTCGTCAATCAAGATAGGCAACGGCAAAGAACCGATGAAGGTTGCCGTGGAGAACCTCTTCATTGATAAGTCCGGATTTACCCTCGACTGCGGCGTTGTCAACGCCATCAACTACAAGGCCGGCGAGAGCGGAACCATCGGAGGTTTCAAGTTCAGCCTTGACAAAGTTATGGTGTCGATAGTCCAGAACGACTTTAAGAAATTCGGATTTAACGGCAAGCTCGAAATCCCCCTGTTCAAGGGAGAGATTGACTACGCCTGCAATATTTACAATCAGTCCTTCACCGGAAAGGGTGGCGGCAAAGGTTTTGCATACGTATTCAAGACTTCGCAGATTGAGGATCTCAACTTTGACTTCATGCTTGGCGACCTCACTCTTGACAAGGACCTGACATATTTCCTCGTTGAAGCCATAGACAACGAGTACGGACAGACAAAAACGAACGTCGAGCTTCTTGTCGGCGGCGAGGTCACTATCGCCGGCGAGGAAACCTTAAACAAGAAGCTGGCCAAACTGCCCTTCAAACTTCAATTGCCCCAGATTAAGTTCTGCAAGATGCGCCTTGCCAACAATGACGGCTTCGAGTCGGTATATGAGAGCGGGTTGCAGACTTCGGCGGCAGCGGCTACCCAAAAGATGTTGGCTGACGTAGAGAGCAGCAGCGCTATCGGCGCCGGGTGGTGGAATGAAGCTTCGAAGATTGATTTTGGAGAAAACAGCGGCCTCTACCTCAGCATGGGACAATGGGGCTGCGCATCGCCACAGAAGAAGATCGGGCCATTTAAATTCACACTCAAGAAGTGGGGCTTTGATTTGCATAGAGACGAAAAAGACCCCTACATAGGCATAACCCTTGGCGGCGATATAACCCTTTGCGAAGAACTTGAAATCAGTGCCGGCACTACATTAGAGTTCCAGTCATGGGTAAAGAACATCGACGACCTCTCCAAAATCTCGCTTGACTATAAGGGAACGAAATTTAGGGATGCCTCCCTTGCCATTGACGGCAAGATATTCAAGTTGGAAGGAAGCCTGAGCTGTGCCGAAGACCCGGGTAAGGATTCGGGATACGCCGGTCAGATTAAAGCCAGCGTCAAAGGCGGCCTCTTTGAGGTGACCATTGACGGCGGATACTTTGACCATAAGGAAGAAAACAACAACTTCAGCTGGGGCTACTTCGATATCATGGCAGGAGGCAAATGCGGCATCCCCGCCGGTCCTCTTTCCATCAACGGTATCCACGGCGGGTTCTATTTCAACTGCGCAAAAGACTTCGCCAATTCGCAATCCGGCAAAGCCGTTCCAAAACCGGCCAAGGGTGTCATCGGCATCATTGCCGGCATGGGCCTTTCAACCGTCGATAATGTAACACTCAAAGGAAACCTCGACCTCACGGTTGTTTTCGACACCAAGAAAAAAGACTTGACAACCTTCATCTTCAAAGGGAATGTCGATGCTGTTGGCGGTATGGTCAAGAGCAAGGTCAATATGGTCTATGAGAACAATGATCAGGAACAGTATTTCCAACTCAATGTCACCGTCGATGCCAAAATGGATGGCGGAACGGAAGAACTTACCAAAAAGCTCAAGGCTCTTGACTCCACTTTCGAGGGATATAGTGAAGACCTTGGAGATTACGCAGGTAACTTCACCGGCTCTGTCAAGGATAGCAACGACTCCAAGACCGGAGACTACGATAATACGATGAAGAAGTATGACGAGAAGAAAAAGAAAGACTCTGACAAGTCAGACTCCGGTATCAAAGCCCAAGGCCCCGGAGCCCATGTAGAGCTCGACTTCTATATCGGACATAAGAAAACCGGTAGTGATACTTCATTGAAATGGCATGTCTATCTCGGTCAACCCGATCCGGACAAGCGCTGCACATTCACACTTATTGACTTCGAAACCAAAATCGTTACTGTGGCCGTGGGAGCCAATGCATATCTGTGCGTTGGAAACGAGCTGCCCAACAACGGAAACCTTCCGCCCATTCCCGTGAAGATCCGCAACTTCCTCAACGGATCCTCCTCCGGTACTTATGAGAGCGATGACGTATCCAAGGCCGACAAAGCCAGGAATGAAGCCAAGTCTCGGTTTATGTCTAACGCGGCCACCGGTGGCGGCGTGATGATGGGTGCTGCCGTATGGGGTTACATCAAAGTTGACCTCGGACTTTTCTACGGCGATATGGGCGCAGAAGCCGGATTTGACCTGTCCATCCGCAAACTTGGCACGGAGCGATGCATCAACCTCAAGGGTGGTACGCCTGGCCATAACGGATGGTATGGCGAAGGCCAGCTCTATGCCTATATTTATGCAAAGTTCGGCATACGTGTCTTCCTTGGATTCTTCAACAAGAAGATTGACCTCCTTGACGCAGGTATGGGTGGCGTCCTCAGATGTGGTATGCCCAATCCCAACTATTTCACCGGCAAAGCCCGTGTGAAACTCCGTCTGCTTGGCGGCCTTGTCAAGATCAACAAGAAATTCTCCTTTGAATGTGGTAACGTCTGCGAGATGTTCTTAGGAAATGCTCTCGACAACTATAAGCTCTTCGAAACGTGCAACATCGGTTCCGAAGACTGGGACAAGGCAGTCGAGAATCCTATCGACTGGCAGATTCAGAGCCGCCCCAAGGTAACCACTCAGTCTGATATCAACAGCATTATCAATGTGGCTGACCCCAACGAAGTTGCAAAACTCAAGGAATCGAGTGCTGCCGACAACTACGACGAGAAGGCTATCGAGCGTCTTGCAAGCCGTAAATTCAAGTTCGAGATCATGGCCGACTCCGTGCCTACTCTGACCGAGTACTCGAACCTTAAAGATGCAAAGGCCGGTAAAAATGGCAAAACGAGCGAAATGGAGTATTTTGTCAATGGAGACAAGGTGACGCTGAGCGTTACAGCACTTAATCCTAACAAATATTACCGTCTGCGCATCAAAGGACGTGCCAGGGAATTTGTCAAAGGAAGATGGAATCATCCCGAGACTTTCGATACAATCGACAATCAATGGAAATTCCGGCCCTGGACCCAGACCAAGGACTTCTTCTTCGTAACCAATAACACCGCAGAACGCACTTTCGAAGATGCGGAAGACCTTGAACAACACGTAGCCCTTGCCTTCCCCGCCAACACGGATGGCTATAAGGACAAAAACGGTATCCTGATTTCCAGCAAGGATGTGCATGTCCTTCCCATTGACCTCAAGCATCCTATAATCTCCCTTAAATATAGGATGAAGGGAAAAGCTTATAATAAGGGAAATCTTAAATGGTACCTATATAAAGGGACTCAGATTGTGTCCAGTGCCAACAATAAATGGATCGAGAACGACTCAGTGTCCATAATGACTCCCGATGGCGGACTTGAACTGTTTAATGTTACACGTCAATATGGCCATTGCAGACTTGTCCTGCGTTACGAATGGGTTGAACGCTTTAGGAGTCCGGCAACATGGACCGAATATAAGAACTATGTAGTCTACGGAAATTCTCCCGAGGAAGTATATAAGAGAGAACAACGTAATCTGCTGAAGAGTTTGACAAGTAATACAAATACAGCAACAAGTACTACAAATACAACAAGTTCACAAAAAAGAACACCAACAAGAACACCAGGTAAACCGAGTACCCCAAGGGCCCCGAGTACCCCAAGGACTCCGAGTACCCCGAGTACCCCAAGTACCCCAAGTACCCCAAGTACTCCAAGGACTCCAAGTACCCCGACTACGCCGGGTGCCACAAAGGCTCCGAATACTTCGAATTTGCCGGGTGTTACAAGGACTCCGAGTACACCACCACAGAAGAATACCGGAAGAACCGGAAGAACCGGCAGCAGCGGCAGCAGTAGCAGCGCAGGCACAAGGAATGTCTTTTTAAATAATTACCGCATAGAGGTGAACAAAATCGATTATGCCACTACGACAAATTTGGGAGAATCCACTGATGCATCCAGCGGAGGAACCCGCTATCGTGTGACCATATACAAGAAAGAAAGTGCCATGGTCGATGCTCACCAATCCAAGGATCTGATGGATCTGAGCAACGTATATCTTTACGGAAATCCGCCGGATGGAGATAAGATATTCGATACCCCCACAAATAATACAGAGCCTTACTTTGAGGCATTCCTTGGAGTGCGGCTCGACCACATGACTTTGAATATCTCTCGACAGAGCGATCAGTATCTGCTTGGCGACTTTCAAAAGAGTGATTCCAAATTCAGCTTGGCTTCCCCCGGTTTGTACACTATTACGTCAAATCCCTTCACCTACATGAGCTATCTGAGCAATATGTTCTTCATCGGAGGTCGTTATTTCTCCTCCTCAAAGGACAGACTAAACTTCACATGTAGGTCCACGGAGTCAATGTATATAGATACGCCCCTTGGAACGTGGAACTTCGGTTTACTTCAGGTCGGGAATTATCTCATATCGGATGGTCAGGTCTCTATCAGAGAGAAAGTCACGATGGACAGAACTAAGATTTTCAAAACACACGTCAGAACCCTATGGCCTCTCTATAGCCGTGGCACTGTTTATCACAACAACCTGCTTGGCGAGGATACCGACGGTTTGATTACTGAATTGCCGTTGACCGAAAGGGCTCAGGCCGAGGTTTTCTATGACCTGTTTGATGTATGTGCGAAAGTCTCGGATGAGATAGGGGCAACAGTTTATTATCATAACAAGTATAAGAGAGGTAATATGAAAGACTGGATGGCAACTAATGCCGGACGTATATTCACCACATCCGGGCGTTACAATCGTATCCGCCTGAATATTCCGGCATATCAATATGGTGTCATCTGGAATTCGGCATCCTATGGTGGGCTTAACCCCAACAAAACTTTTGAGGATCCTTGGAACTCAAGACATTTCCGTATTCTTGCCCATCCGGCTGTCGGATCTCCGAGTAGCCATCTTGGTAGAAGGCTTTATCTATCCACAGCCACTTCGACGGATGCCGACTTCTCATCGAGTAAGGCCTCTGAATACAGTAATATGAAATTCACTTTCACCCGTTACCGTGTCAATGCCTGGAACTACAAGGCTATGAGGTGGACGCTCTTCAGACCGGCATCCTACAAGGAAATCAAGGACAACTGCGACTACTTCTTCAAGACATATACGAGGACTTATAAAGAGCTGATAAAGAAATTGTAAGAATATAAAGACAATGAAACATAATAAAACAAAACATATGCGTACGTTGCTTTGGGCCGTGGCTGTCACGGCGGCCGCTCCCTTGGTTTTCGGAATGGTGCAAACGCAAGATCTTGGCGATGCCATGGAGTCTGCCTCCGCCGATTCGGTCTCCGCTGACGACGGTGTAATCTATCGCGACCAATTGCCCGGTACCTATCCTCTCGGGACGATAAAGCCGGATACCACCTCTCGCATAGAGGACATGTATGTATACATCAAGGCAACAGCTCGCGCTTACGGCGACAGTGTGGTGCTTCGCTGGGCCATTTCAGAGTATCCCGAATGGGAATATCTCAACCATTTCGGCTATGACGTCTACCGAGTAAACGATGACGCTGACGGATTCAAGCTCGACACTCTTGCGCAACGCATCAGGCCGCTGTCGCTCGAGCAGTTCAAGAAATGCTATCCCGACACTGTCGACTCTATAGCATATATGGGCATGGGCGCGATTTACGGCAGCGGAGATATGTATCCCGAAATGACAACCTACGAGCCCGGCACCATAGGAGCATTTTCCGAAATGGAGCAGGACCAGAAGACGCGCCTCATGGCAGCCTATCTGGCGGCCGAGTGGCGTCCCGACGTGGCGCAGGCTATGGGCTTGAGGTTCGTGGACCGCACCGCCAAGAAGGGCAAGACATATTCCTACTATGTTCTACCCTCGGTTACCGATACCACCGGACGTTTCTTCATTATGCCGGCTCAGGTGGAACATGTTTCCAACAGCAAATACAAACCGCAACCCTACGACATTCAGATTACCGACTCAATTACCGGACATGGCAGCGTGACACTCTCCTGGAATGACACTATCAACGGTACTTTTGAGATATACACCCGTCCGGTAGGTTCTACCGAATGGGAGAAGGTGAACAAAAGACCTTATGCGCCGCCTATCTCCGCCGGGCTCAATAACGAGGACATTATCTTTGAACATTCTCATGGCCTTACCGGCGATTTTGAATATGCCATTCAGGCTCACGATGCTTTCGGCGACCTCACGGCCATGAGCGCCCCCATAAAAGTTCATTTCCCGGACATGGAGCCTCCGCGCGGTCCCGAAATCACATTGATAGAAATCGACCGCCCCGGCGAAAACCTTTGGGATGAGATATATGCTACTATCCATTTCCGCAAAGACACCATAGAGAACGACTTCGTGCGTTATATCCCTATGTATCACAACGAGCGCGACTCCCTCAAGCAATGGCGTCTTCTGACCGACCAGTATATTGCACCCACCGACACCACCGTGCGTATCGATGTGACCAAAATTTCCACCGGTCTGATTGTTATGGCGGCTGTCGATACTGCCGAAAATATTGGATATTCCATGCCCCGACTTCTGCGTGTCCATGATGCCAAGCCACCTGTGGCGCCGACCAATTTCAAGGCTTTCCCCGCGCTTGACGGAACCGTAGCCATGATGTGGGACATGCCCGACACTCTCGATGTGCATTATTACGACGTATTCTATGCCAATGCACGCGACCACCTCTTCCAGATGGCAAACCACAGCCATATAATTCCACGTTCATACACGGACACTATAGCTGTGGACGCTAACGAAAGATACATCTACTATGCCGTGCGTGCTGTCGACTGGGCCGGCAATTCCGGCGCATTCTCAGACACCATCGCTGTGCTTCGACCCAATACCGCTCCTCCCTCCAAAGCGCACCTTGATTCGGCATGGGTTGACAATAAGATGATTCATACCCGCTGGATTGGCGGCGGCGATGAGATCATCGGACATTACAATTGCTATCGTCGCAAGGCCGGAAGCCGCGACTGGCAATTGCTTAGGACTTTCGATGGCGACTCGGTACGTGCCAACGGCCATGTAATGCAGGTCGATGATGCTCCCGATGGTCCCGTAAATCAGCGATACGAGTATGCCGTGGAGACTGTAAGCCTCTGGGATATCGGTTCCGGATTGACCCCTGTTTTCTCGGCAAAAGTTAACTATGACAGATTTTTGGACATTCCTGTCAAACTTTTGGGGGATTACAGCAAAAATGATGCTTGTGTAAAGCTGGCGTGGGAGATTTCCGATGTCCCATCCGGTGCCCCATATTACTTCTGCCTCTATCGCAAGCTCCCCGGTGATGATACCTTCGAGTATATCACCGACATCCCCTCCAAACGGAAGTATTACGTTGACCCGCGGCTCAATCCCGGCGAGACGGCCGAATACTATATCTGCATACAGTTTGAGGATGGACGCCAGTCCGGACAATCGAACATAATGACAGTGTCTGCTCCCCGAAAGGAGGCTACCCCTCCAGTTACACAACCCTAACGTTGACTGAATTATGAAGCATCTCTTATGGACCCTTACAGCAAGCCTGCTGATGATTTCATGCGGCGATTTTTACCAGTTCGGGGAAGAACCCGATGACTGGGACGGCGTCAGCATGCGTATAACCAACGCGGAGTCCTGCGTGATGGTGGGAGATTCCATGCCGCTGGGAATCGAGTTTTCGGATACGTCTAAAATCGGCAGCCCTGTCTTTTGGATGTTGTCCGACCCCAATATCGCCAAATTGCACAATGACACTCTCCATGCCGTATACCCCGGAGCGGTCGATATTATAGCCATCAGCGGAAACGGCCTTTTGACCGACACATGCCGGGTGAGGGTCATAGAGAGGTGGGAAGCCGGAGATTTCCATAGGTGGCACCCATCCGATATGGCGATTTATGCCGACATAAGCATTGACGGTAAGCCTTGGAACAGTTCGACAATGATGATCGGGGCTTTCGTCGGAGGCGAACTCACCGGGTTGGCGGTGCCCCGCGAGGCTTTCGGCATTCCCTATGCCGAGCTCCGAATATGGGCTCCCACAAATCAGGGGCAGGGCAAAATAGACCTTCGCTGCTATGATAGAGAAAATTTCCGTCTCTATGTCCTAAGGGACGACATAGAGTATGACGCATATCAAACCCTCGGAACCCTTTCCAATCTTTATCCAATAAAATTTGAACGATGAAAACCATAAAAAATATATTGGCAATAATCGGCATCTTGATATTTGCATCAGGCTGCACTCTCATGCTTGATGAACCGCCCGCTGATGGCAACGATGATACGCCTAACGGCGACGGTTTCACAGCTCCGCGTACCGAGCAGACCGAATTCGGCGATGTGACCTATCAATTTCAGGATGGCGTCCGGCTCATCAACGAGAAGTATGTGCCCTATATCATTTCCTGCCGTAACGACTCCACATTGGGTCATACCGAAATCCTATTTACCAAGAATATTCCCTCCGACCTTCTTCCGCAGCGCGGCGATTATATCGCCACCACCATGAGTCAGCTATTCCAGCAGACACTTTGCGACGAGGTTGACAATATCGAGGAAACCGGGGGAGGATATCTGCTGATATCCCATCCCGTGTCGCTTATAAAAGTATTCAAGGAACTTGACTTTTCGATTGACGCAAGAATTGCCGGAGACTATGAGGATAGTTCGGAACAATCTCGCTCGGGAGGAAATATCCCGAAACTGAAAGGTTTCCGTCTTGTTCCCAGACATAACTCATATTCAAGAGGGGAAGAGGTTGACGGTGAATTCTCAGAAGCTCTCTTTTCCTTGGCATTCTGGGATGGTGATGAGAGCAAACTCAAGGAGTTCGAAACTGATCCGGCAGATTATCATGATTGGACGGATGATTTTGATCCGCCTTTATCAATCTTATTTGCGTCAGTAAGATCAGGCGGTTCAGCAACTCACTCTGCAACAAGGGTTGGACTCGCAAGTTATCAAAATGTCAAACTGAAGTTTAGCCTGAAAAACGGTTTTGACCTTGAATTGAGCAATGATCTCGTGCAGACTTATTCTTTTCGTTCGGAGGCATGCGACCGGTGGGAGGCATTTCCCGTGGTTGGATCCACAGGAATGACGGTGCCCAAAGATGGGATTCTCCATGAAAACAGATGGACTAAGTATGACTATGGGATTCCTCTTCCCGTGTTGCCATCAATAGGACTTGATGCTTATGTGGCAAAATTGTGCGTTGATTTCAATTTTGCTTTTGCTTATGACGAGGCAAGCAAAATCACAGGCGATAAAGTTTTCCGTTATGAAGGCGCGCAAAAGACTCAGTTTTTTAAATGGAACATGAAGACGGACAAAAATTATGAAACCACAGTCAATCGCTCCAAATCTCTGGACGTCACTGATCCCAGGAATCGGAAAGATCTCTCGAATACCTGTTTTCAGTATGCTACAAGAGGTTTTCTTCATATTGATATTGGTTTTACCTTAGGTGCGGCCACATTGGATATCTCTCCTCTTAGAGTCAATCTTGACGTTTCCTGTACTCATAAAATGACAAATGACGGAAGCAAATCCAAACCGTCAACGCTCAAAGCCCTATACGATGGTAGTGGTAGACGGGAATATTCGCTTGAAGCCACGGATAAAAGCCTGGATGAATGGAAGGGTACTCTTGCTGTGGGATTATCGACAGACATGAAAGGCGGAGCTGATTTAGGTGATTTAGCTGACTATTATGACTGGTTTAAGCACGCTGCTGTTTCCTTGAAGTGGATTGAAGGCTCGATGGTCCTGTGGCGCATAGCCGACAGTGCCTATCCGGTCATTGAATATCAACAGACCTATACCCCTTCAAACAATACATATCACGGCACTGTCACGGTGCCGCATCCTGGAAAGATAGGATGGTTTAGCACAAAAGAGGATATTTGTCAAGATTTTGTTGGTTTGGAACTCCTTATTTACGACGAAAATTTTAATTTCATTAAGAGAGCTAAATGCTCTACGGGGGCGGGTACAAATAATTATCGTGATTATATAGACATAGTATATAATCGCGAATACGGTTTTGACTTCACTCTTGATAACACTGAATTGCCCCCCCTCAGCAAATATTTCTATGTGGTGCCCGCTTATAGGGCACGTTTTTGTTATGTTCATTATGATGAACAGAAGGCTCTATTTTCGAAACCCTTGAAGTACACCACCCGTTTAAATTCGGGCCAGATTAATGGAGTGGAGACCTTATGGGTAGAGAACGATGACAAATACTGCAAACCCGGCTACTGCCTCGACGGTATAGCCATGGATGCCGACTGCCTTTTTAATGGTTCCTCTCCGGCGAATGTTAATGTGAAGGTCGAATTCTTCGATTCAGACGGCAGAAATGTGATGTCAAAAGATTTTCAGTATGCAATCGGGACATCTAAAGGAGGTAAGATTAAAGCCATCTATCTTATCAATCACCGCATCGAGACTGTGATTGATAAGGCAAAAGTTACCCTTTGGTATGACGACCCCTATCTGCAGACCTCCGTCGACCCCTCAGCCCGGAAGATGATTCTCGATGAATTCGAAGTCGTCTATGACGACAACACCGAATGGTGGCCTGTATTTGACTACGCAGACACATCCTATTGGACTCAACAAGGCTACCGCATAGGGCGGTAATACCCCGAGCAAAGATACTGTTTCAAAAAGTGTGTCTGAGAAAGGACATGCTTTTTGAAACAGCGTCAAAGGGTGCTCGCACAATGACTCTTTGGTAAAATCCGATGAAAAATCCAACGAGCAAATATTGTTGTGGTTTTCAGGTTGGACGAAAAAACGGTAACTTTGCGGGATGAAGCAGAAGGGAGGCAATGGCATAGGAGTTGTTGTCGCGGCGTATAATGCGGCGGCATGGCTCGTGCGTTGCCTGGATAGCGTGCTGGCGGCTGCGGATGTAGACGCGGCGGACGTGTGTATCGTGGTGGCGGATGACGGCAGTACGGACGGCACGGCGGCTATTGCGCAGCGCTATGCGGAGACGGACGGAAGGGTACAGCTACTGAAGCTGACTCATGGCGGACAGGCGGCGGCACGCGCGGCGGCTATCGCGGCTTTGCCTGCGCAGGTCGACCGGGTGATGATTGTCGATGCCGATGACACAATTCCGCGGCAGTCGTTGTCGCAGATGGCCGCACGCCTTTCGCCTGATATAGACATGGTTATCGCCAACGTGGCAAAGTATACGGCGGAGGCGAATGTACCTGCTTTGTATATGGACGCCGAGGCTGTGGCCGAGGGCAAGTCCTACGAAAAAACATCGTCCGGGCCGGTCTTGCGGCTGACACCGGCTGAGGCGTTAGAACGAATGCTGAACAATGACATTCCGAATTTTACGCATGGTATGGTGGTTCGGCGAAGCCTCTTCGGTCGTATCGATTGGGACACGCATCCGTCGATGACCAATGCCGAAGACGCGATGTTGCAGTTGCTGCTCGCCTCGGCCGCCACGGGCGCGGTGGTGCTGCTCCCCGATGTTGTCGCCTACGAGTATCGTCAGCGCCCCGGGACATTGTCGTCGATGTCCAAGGTAACGCCCGAAGGCATTGCACGTGTTTGGAGGGCCGTGTCGGCAGTGCCCTCGATGCCTCGAGTCGCCTTGGTGCGCTGGGGTCTCGGGCTGATGCACCTGTACCTTATAGGACGCGGAGTATGGATACCGCAAGATTACGAGCCACTGCGCGATATCGTTCGCTTGGCGCGACACACGCCGTTGCACAGTCGGCGTCATCGCCGCGTACTGTGGATGCTCCGTTGTCCGTGGCTGCGATATGTGGTCACGTGTCGCCATCGCCGGCACATGCGCTGATATACCTGAAATTTAGTATTGTTCGTATTATGCTTTTTGTCTAACTTTGCGGCCGAGAATTAGGGGCAGTTATTGTCCTCGTAAAGCTACAAGTAACTGAACGACATGAAGATGATATTACGATACATGACTATGGCGGCGGCCGCATCCACTATGGCGACAGCCATGGGCGCCGAGGTGGCGGATACGGACAGCGTGACAATGCTGCACGGCGTCGTTGTCAGCGCCGGTCAAGGCGTAAAGTCGCGTGTGCGCACCACCAATACGGATATCATCGGCTTAGGGCAATTGCGCCGCGCCGCTTGCTGTAACCTCAGCGAGTCGTTTATCTCCAATCCCTCGGTAGATGTCAGCTACTCGGACGCCGCCACCGGCGCCAAGCAAATCAAGTTGTTAGGACTCAGTGGAACTTATGTCCAGATGCTCATCGAAAATATTCCCAACCTGCGCGGCGCGTCCATACCATATAGTCTCGGATATGTGCCCGGACCGTGGATGCAGTCAATACAGGTCTCCAAAGGTGCGGCGAGTGTCAAAAACGGATACGAGAGCATTACCGGACAGATTAATGTCGAATTCCTTAAGCCGCAGGGTACCGACGGGGTGCGTGCCAATGCGTATTTTGACTCGCAGTTGAAGGTCGAAGCCAATGTCGACGGCAGCATCCACCTCAATGACAAACTGTCCGCCTCCCTGTTGCTGCACTTCGAGAATCGCCAACGCGAGCATGACGGCAACGGCGACGGATTCATGGATATGCCGCGCATACGTCAGTACAACGCCATGGATCGCTGGGCATACGTCTCGGACAGTTGGATATCGCAACTGAGCGTACGCGTACTGCGCGACGAGCGCACAAGCGGTATGAGCCGCCACGGCCATACGGACGCCTCTATCCCGTATTACGGCGTCAGCGTCACCACCAACCGCTATGAAGCTCAGTGGAAAAATGCCTATATGTTCCAAGATGCGTCCAACAGCAGCCTGGCGTTGATGTTGCACGGCTCGTGGCACGATGCGTCCAACACCTTCGGGGCAACCGATTACGATGTCACCCAGAAAAACGGCTATGCACAACTGCTTTTCGAGAGTGATATCACCCCGGCTCATAACATTAGCGTCGGCGCGAGTCTCAATCACGATTACTTCAAAGAGGAACATTCGCCCGACTTGACCATGGGGCAGACCCCGACCGAGACCACCGCAGGGGTGTACGCCCAGTACACCTTCAAGGACGGCGACCGTTGGACAGTGATGCCCGGCATACGTTGGGACCACTCATCGGTATACGGCAGCTTTGTCACGCCGCGACTGCACATCAAGTATACGCCTACAAAGGTATTGACGATGCGTGCCGCCGTAGGCAAAGGCTACCGCACGCCGCACGCCTTGGCCGAGAATACGCCGTTGCTGGCGTGCGGGCGCACCTTCTACTTCGCGGACAGTTTCAGACAGGAAAAAGCGTGGAATTACGGTCTGTCCGCCTCGCTCAATGTCCCCGTTGCCGGGAAAAATCTCGAGCTAAATGCCGAATACTACTACACGCGTTTCTCCGACCAGATGGTCATAGACGTAGACGGAGCTATGGGACCCAATAGTATATATTTCAGCAATCTGGACGGCACCAGCCGCAGCCATACGGCACAGATAGATGCCACATATCCGTTCATCGAGGGCTTCAGCGCCACCGCCGCCTTCCGCCTCAACGATGCACGCACGACATACAACGGCGAGCTGCGTCTGCGTCCGCTGACATCGCGCTACAAAGGACTGCTGACGCTGTCGTACAAAACACCGATGGACATCTGGCACTTCGATGTCACCGGACAACTCAATGGTCGAGGCGAATTGTATGACCGCTCGGAATACCCGACGTACTTCAATCTCCAGGCTCAAATCACTCGCGAATTTCGCCTGTTTGACTTCTACATCGGCGGAGAAAATCTCACCAACTACAAGATGAAAGACCCCATAATCGGAGCGTCAAATCCTTGGAATCCCGGCTTCGATGCCACGCAAGTTTGGGGACCCACGGACGGCGCAATGGCATACATCGGCATACGCTTCAAACTCGAAAAATTCTGAGCATGGCCATCATATATACATAGAATACAATACAACAATAAATACATATCGAAATGAAATCCATGCTTTTAGGCGCTGCATTATTGGCTGCTGTCGCTGCCACTGCAGCCTCGACCGTAAACAACGCCACCGATTCGGTAGCCGCAAAACCCGAACAGGCCGCCAAACCGGCCAAAGTCAACCCCATAGACACCCTGGTAGTGACCACCGACCCGCAGATGCACTGCTCGAGCTGCGAAAACCGTATCAAGCAAAACATCCGTTTTGTCAAAGGAACAAAGCACATCACCACCAACCTCGAAGACCAAACCGTGACCATAGTCTACGACAGCCGTAAGTCCACCCCGCAGGACTATACCAAAGCCTTTGATAAAATCGGCTACGCCATCACTCCCGCCAAAAACTAAGACCGCAATACTGCCTTAGAGGCTACAAATAATCATAATTGCATTGTGAAAAAGAAAGAATTTTTGAGTGCTATATGCGCTTGTGTATTTTCGCTTGCCGCTTTTGCAACGGACACGGTCAAAATCTCCGGTACGGTCACTGACTACAACGGCAGCCCCGTTGACTCCTGCACAGTTCTTATATATAACCCCGATTTTACAGAAGCCTACGAAACAGCAAGCGATACTCAGGGCCATTACAGCCTTGACAGTATCCCCAAGGGGAAATATGCCGCTATTGCCGCCATGCGTGTCAACGAATATCCACGAATGCTGCAAGTGGCACCCGAGGACATGAAACTCGAATTTTGGGCATGGAACGTCATCGCAGACCGTGACATCACGCTAAACATTCGATACGGCAAGCTGGAGTTGTACGGTACGACCGCATTTTTGGAATATGGCGGCAGACGAGAAATGCTCATCTATACGCGCCCGATGAGCGTCACAAAGGTCATCGCCTATCAAAACTTTGTAGACAAGGCTGACGCCGAGAAGAACTCCATCGTTACGGTAGACCCTCAATATATGTCTTTTGACGTGTATGTAGACGGGGAACCGTTGGAAATATACTCCGTCCAACCGCTTACAATGATAGACAAAGGCAACAGCGCCGGAAATGACACCTGCTACCTATTGCAAGTAGAACTACCTCAGAATATATATTCCCACGATAAACCGTATGAGATTAGGGTGGTAGGACACAATTCGCAATACGACGAACACGGCGAAAGCGTATATTACCTCGAACCGCCGAAATACGACAAGAGAAAATAGGCCGTCGTACTTTGCTCGGCGATGCGGCGGTCAGGGTATTTGCGCAATCGGGCGAAAAGTGTTACCTTTGTGGGCAATAAATACTAACCCCTTCAGCAACAATACCGCTATGTCATTTATTGCCGACCGCGTCCTCATGGACGGCCTTACCTTTGACGATGTGCTGCTTGTGCCGGCATATTCGGAAGTATTACCGCGTGACGTCAGCTTACTGACTCGTTTTTCTCGCAACATCACCCTGAACATTCCCGTGGTTTCTGCCGCCATGGACACTGTCACCGAAGCGTCCATGGCCATTGCCATTGCACGCGAAGGTGGCATAGGCGTCATACACAAGAACATGGGTATCGCCGAACAGGCACGCCAGGTACACATGGTCAAGCGTGCCGAAAACGGCATGATTTACGACCCGGTGACTATAGCTCCGGACAAGACCGTGGGAGACGCCTTGACGCTGATGGCCGAATATCACATAGGAGGCATTCCGGTAGTGGATGCCGGAGGAATTTTGGCAGGCATAGTGACCAATCGCGACCTGCGTTTCGAGAGCGACCTACGCCGTCCCATCAAGGCCGTAATGACTTCGGAACGGCTCGCAACCACAGCCCCCGGCACAACGCTCGAAGACGCCGCCCGCATACTGCACCGCCACAAAATTGAGAAGCTCCCGGTGGTGGATGCCGAAGGGCGCTTAGTCGGGTTGGTGACTTATAAGGACATTACCAAGGCCAAAGACAAACCCAATGCATGCAAAGACGCCCTGGGACGTTTGCGCGTGGCCGCCGGTATAGGCGTCACTGCTGACAGCCTCGAACGCGCCTCGGCACTGGTGGATGCCGGAGTGGATGCTCTGGTCATCGATACGGCGCACGGGCACAGCCGAGGCGTCATTGACACCCTGCATTCGGTCAAGGACGCCTTCGGCGACCGCGTGGATGTCGTCGTGGGCAATATAGCCACCGGCGAGGCCGCTCGCTTCCTGGCCGACAACGGTGCCGACGGCGTCAAGGTCGGCATAGGTCCGGGGTCGATATGCACCACGCGAATCATTGCCGGAGTGGGCGTGCCACAGCTCAGCGCAGTCTACGATGTGTCCACGGCCCTCAAGGAGTACAACATACCCTTAATTGCCGATGGCGGCATACGATACAGCGGCGACATCGTCAAGGCTCTGGCTGCCGGCGGCAATTCGGTGATGCTTGGCGGAATGCTGGCCGGCGTAGAGGAGTCTCCCGGCGACACCATCATCTTCAACGGCCGCAAGTACAAGTCGTACCGCGGCATGGGGTCGCTCGAAGCCATGGAGCGTGGCAGCAAGGACCGCTACTTCCAAGGCTCGGAAACGGATGCCAAGAAACTTGTGCCCGAAGGCATAGCCGCACGTGTCCCGTACAAAGGCTCGCTTTACGAGGTTGTATACCAGATGATTGGCGGGCTGCGTGCCGGCATGGGCTATTGCGGAGCCAAAGACATCGAGGCACTGCATCAGGCACGCTTCACGCGCATCACCGCCGCCGGTGTCAACGAAAGCCATCCGCACGACGTCTCCATCACCAGCGAAGCCCCCAATTACAGCTCGGCCGCGCGGTGATGCGGCAATTGTGCGTCCGCTGTGCACTTTTGCGCACGCCGGGAACAATAAAAAGCATGCTTCTGCGTTATACAATAGCTATAAAACCGAACGCCTAAAATTTCTATAAATGAAAAAACTCCATCTATCAGCCGCCATCGCGGTTACTGCTATGGCCATAACGGCTGCCGCAGCATCCGATCCGGTATTGATGACAATCAACAAGGTGCCAGTGCGCTTGAGCGAGTTCGAGTATCTTTACAACAAGAACAACTCACAGCAATTGCAACCTCAGACACTTGACGAATATGTGGACATGTTTGTCAACTACAAGTTGAAAGTGGCTGCCGCCGTGGCTGCCGGCATGGATACCACGGCTTCGTTCCGCAACGAATTCGAGGGATATGCCGCCGAGCTGGCTCAGGCGCGTATGGTGGACTCCACCGTCTACGACTCGCTGCTGCACGAAGCTTACGACCATGCACGCGAGCTGCGCTATGTCAGCCATATCATGCTGCCGCCCTCCGATGGCACCACCTCGACGGAGGCTGCTATGGCCCACGCCGACTCGATACGCAATGCCATCCTGTCCGGCACCACCACCTTTGAGGACGCAGCCGCTGCATCCATAGATCGTGCCAGTGCCACTCGCGGCGGACGCATGGGCTGGGTACTGCCCGGCCGCTTCCCCTGGCCCTTCGAAAAGGCGTCCTATGACACCCCGTTGGGTGGTATCTCGCCTGTAATCAATTCGGGCTTCGGCCTCCACATCATACGCGTGGACGAAATCAAGCCCAATCCCGGCGAGGTTGAAGCCGAGCACATTCTCAAGCTCACGCACGGTAAAACCCCCGAAGAGGCCGAACATGCACGCGTGGCAATAGACTCGATATACAACGTGGTGACACAACCCGGAGTGGACTTTGAGGACGTTGCACGCCGCGAAAGCGAAGACCCGGGGAGCGCCAAGCAGGGCGGCAAGCTCGGATGGTTCAGCTCGGGGATGATGGTCGCCCCCTTCGACTCGGCGTCCTTCGCCATGCAAGTGGGCGAGATTTCGCGCCCGGTAGCCACAGCCTACGGATACCACATCATCCACAAAACCGGCGCACGCCCCGTGGCATCATTCGAAGATATGCGCCAATCGCTTGAGCAGCAAATCAACGGCGACGAACGTGGACAACTGCCTGCACAACGCCGCCTCGATGCCTTGGTACAACAATACAAGGGACAGGTGTCGGACGACGGCCTGGCAAAAGTCCGCCAAATCATTGAAGAATGCGGCCGCTACGACTCGACAGCCATAGAGGCACTCAAAGCCTCCACCATCCCCGTATACACCGTGGCCGACAAAAAATATACCATAGCATCCGTGATGCCGGCCATGCCCGTCACCGCGTCTATGGAAGTGGACGACGCCATGACGATGCTGCGCAATACAACCAACCGCGTCATGCGTGACAAAGTTGCAGAGATTTACCGCAAGGATTTGGTAAACATAGACCCCGATTACCGCAATATCTACAATGAATACCGCGATGGCATCCTGCTGTACAACATCTCCAATCAGGAGGTATGGGAACGTGCCGCCAAGGATACCACCGGACTCGAAAAATACTTTGCGGAACATCGTGCCGACTACACATGGAAGGCTCCCAAGTTCAAAGGCTACATCATCTTTGCAACCAACGACAGCGTACAGACCGAAGTCAAAGCATTCACCGACAGCCTTGACGCCGCCGGCGCCACCTTCACACGCGAGGCTTTGGTTAAGATGATAGACAAACGCTTTGGCCGTGACGCCAAGGTGGAACGCGTCCTTGCAGCCAAGGGCGACAACGCCATCACCGACTATCTGGCTTTTGACGGCCCAAAACCCGAAAACCAGAAGATGCGTTGGCAAAGCTACTATGCGTATCGAGGCCGAATCATAGATCAGCCCGAAGATGCCTTCGATGTTCGCGGACAAGTCACCACCGACTATCAGGCATTACTCGAAAAAGAATGGGTCAAGAAACTGCACAAGCGCTTCCCGGTTAAAATCAATCGTAAAGTGCTTGCGAAAGCCAAATAATCCACTTCCACAAGACAACGACACGGATGCCGCTTCCCGACCGGGGGAACGGCATCCGCGCCACATAAACACCATAAAGACACCCTGCAATATGAAGATATACACACGTACCGGCGATGCAGGCACCACCTCTCTGGTGGGCGGTACTCGCGTCAGCAAAACGCATCCACGCCTCGAAGCTTACGGCACCGTGGACGAAGTCAACAGCCACCTCGGACTAATGGCATCGTATGACATCCCCGAAGCCGACCGCAAAACACTGCATTGGCTGCAAAACAGACTCTTTGACCTCGGATGCCAACTGGCTACCGAAGAAGACAGCAAATGGCAGCCGCGAGCAATTACGGCTGACGATGTAGCACAACTCGAGGCACTCATAGACGAAGTAGACACAGCCCTGCCGCGCCACAACCGCTTCATACTGCCCGGCGGAACAACGGCTGCGGCCCAGGCACACGTCGCACGCACGGTGGCTCGCCGCGCCGAACGCGACATGCTGCGCTTAGACCATGCACTCGGTGACGAAAAAATCGCTCCCGAGGCACTCAAGTTTATCAATCGGCTCAGCGATTATCTCTTCGTGATTGCCCGACATCTGAACATTGTTGCCGAATGCGAAGAAATTTTTTGGGAACAAGAGTGATAATTCAAGCAAATAATGTATCTTTGCACTCCTTTTGACGGCAACGCGTCACGCACAACCGCCGAAACGCAAAACACATTTACACACACAACCAAATCAAAGCATATATAACACGCTATGTATTGGACACTTGAACTCGCGACCAAACTTGAAGACGCCCCTTGGCCCGCGACCAAGGACGAGCTCATAGACTACGCAACACGCTCCGGCGCCCCGATGGAAGTAATTGAAAACCTACAAGAGATTGAAGACGAAGGCGAGACTTACGAAAGCATCGAAGACATCTGGCCCGATTACCCCAGCAACGACGACTTCTTCTTCAACGAGGATGAATACTAACTGAAAATCAGTTAGTTAACTAATTAAAAATAAGAAACTTACAATGGAGACCACCTCAATTTTGGGGTGGTTTTTTCTTGTCTAAACACCCCCAAAAGTATCAAAATAACCTTTTATAAAGTGATACACGCTACCCATTCGCTACCCCAAGACCTCAAAAAATCCTCCACATAAAAGGAATAGTAAGTGTTGTCAAAACCTGCGAAAATTTTTCGCAGAACATTTTGATAACAAAATACTTAACCTAAAATTGTATAACCAAATTTCAGACCTCAAAATCTTCAAATTTTACACTCCTTAACAACTGCAAATCACGTTTTGGGATAGCGAGGGTTTAACTTATTGTAATTCAATAACATCACTCAAAATTGACTGCAAAATCCCAACCCATACAATCGTGGGGTAGCGGAATGGATAGCAGAACAATTCTTCCTTGAAACCACTGCTATCTGGAATATTTTTCATATATTTGTATTGCTCAACCAAATAGCACATTCATTATGGAAATCTTCTATCACGGCTCATCAGTCCTGTTCGACAGATTTGACCTCTCTCACGTTCTTGAAGGAGATGGAAAAGTCAAATTTGGATATGGTGTATATCTGACTAGCAGTTTCAAGTCAGCTGCTCATTACAGTGGTGCAAACAAGAGTGCCACCACTCACTTTGTATATACTGTTGAAATCCCTGAACTGACTGATGATAACCATATTGATTTCAAGCGTCCTGTTCATCTTGATATAGTAAAGAGAGCCGAACAGAAACTTGGTAATGCAATTCCCCAGAAGTTTATTCTGGATGGTAAGGACTTTCGCAAGTATCTCGCAAAGATATTGGGTGGTGGCTCTGATGTCAAGTCAGAGAAGCTGGCGTCAGAGTTTCTTAATTGTATAGGCGTGGAGTTCATCACTTGGCCGTACAGTTGGAAAAATCCTTCATTAGGCACCAACAGGGCTGTCTTGGATGACCGTCAGGTGAAAATTGTCCGTGTTGACCAGGTGCAGTTGGATAGCAAAAAACAACTGATAGAGGGTTCTCAAACAGAGATCAAATGACAGCATTATGAATTTCTACAGCATCTCACCATTCATACAGCAATATTACCCGGAGTATTATTCCATCGAACGATACCCTGCGGATAAATGTATTTGTATTCGTAAGACAACTGACGAATGGGGTGTACTTGGGAACTTCGCCCGCACCCCTTTTACGGTGAACGGCATCTCGTTCAAGAATGCTGAGCAGTTGTTTCAAATGATGAAGCTCACGGATGCAGAACCCATCAATGCCGTGTATAAGGCTGCCAACCCCAAATATACCGCCAAGCATTGGGAAAAGACGCAGCGACTGGGGCAGCATCATCGTAGATGCGATGAAGTTCTGCCTCTCCGTCAAGTTTGAGCAGAATCAAGATTTCCGTGATACTCTGCTTCGAACCGATGGTTCTTTCATCGTTGAAGACCAGACCTCCTTTCCCAAGAAATCTGCCGACACATGGGGTACAAAACTCGTCGGTGGCGAGTATGTAGGCCCCAACCTGTTAGGCCGTCTGCTCATGGAACTTCGTGACAATAGTAAACTGGAGTATCATTTGCCAGAAAATTCATTGTATTTTGTTAAACTACTCACCATATAGAATCCTGCATATTATGTTAGTAAAAGAATTCAAGGATTTTTCCCAGAGACAACTTCGTCAATTAGGGTCTTATGCCAACATGACCCTCGAAAATTTCATAAAGGAAATTGAATCCAAGGGTAAGACTCCCAACAAATTTTACAAAAGTCTTTATGAAGAAATAAAGCCCCAAATGCTTGTAGGGAGCAATCTATGTGCATCAGAGAGTTTGGAAACCACCCAAAAGGTGGAACTTACCCCGACAGAAAAGATACTTGAAAAGATTCCTCTGGACTTTATACAGTATTATGTTGAGGAGAAAGACTATACAAAATCATATAATGCTATTCTTGGTGTCGTAAAAAACTTCTATCAATTATCAACATACGAACATCACGGTAATGCTAAATTAAAATATATAATAACAGCAAATGAATGGAAATCATTTGTGAATTCTAATGCAGGAAAGATTATTGAGGATTGGAATGATGTCACGTCAAAGCACATCATTCCCTCGTCTTATGATGAGAACCTCGGATTTACTGAGAACATAAGGAATGCCTTCGTTGAATACGGAAAATTGTTGAAAACTCGTTCAAATAACAAACGATATTTCACAGGGGATAAAGCAAAAAAAGCTTATAGAGATGGCGAAATCTTGCTCCTTTATTATCGTGACAAACTAACTAAAGGTGAGATAGAAAAGCTTATAGGTCTGCAATATTCTCGAATGTCAGAAGAACGTATAAGGCAAATCTTGCAAAAAGCATGGAATGGCTTAATGTCGGGAGAACCCGTGATGAGTAATGTAGTATTGCACCACTCTCTCATAGATTGTGCACGCTCAATTAAATCAGAATGTCTTTTTTGCTCAATTGAAAAATATGAATCTTGGGCAGGTGATGCCAATTCTGATTTTCTGGTGCAGTTTGGTGTTGATTTAGTTGATGTTGGCTACGGACAATTCTTGGTTCCTGTTGATACGATGGGCAATTATAAAAAAGTGTACAAAGTTATTCAAAAAACACTTTTAGAAGCATTGCTCCCTGACAATGCGGAGAACCTACTGCAGAGCGTACTCGAAAACGAAGAACTTGGAAGCGTCATGTTCGACCAAAAATTTGTTGAACAGGTTCTTGCTTATGACAAACTCGTTGATTTGATGGATAATGATACCATCCAAATCAAAGATGGGTTTCTTACTAATGCCCAGCAAAGGTATGTTCGTATAATATATAATTCTGAAAATGGACTCACAACAGAGCAAGCCATGGATAGATACGAACATATTTATAAGGTTAAACCAACCGCACGCCCCAAAACACAACCTAAGTATAGTATATTTACCGACCAAAACAAGTGGTATTATGGTGCACCCCGGAAATATATTAATGATAGTATCTCGGATTTTGTAAAAGAACACATTATATTTTATATCTCTGAATTAGAGGAATATCTCAAAGCGCAAGGCTATTCAATACCTCTACAACAGTCTTTCCGCGCAAAAATAACAAGATTTTGTAGCCCTGACGTTCACAACGAGAATCATTTCTGCCATAAGGATTATACAGAGAATTACCCTGATTATACTTGGAGAAATCCCACTCAATATGGCCTGACAAACTGGATTCTTAATAGTGTAAAAAAAATCCTTGACAATAAAGGGGTAGAAGATATTGGAACCGTATTAGCACGATTAAAGAAAAAAGCCGTTGGAACAGATTTCGAAGAAATTGTAAATAAGCGTGCTAAGTATATTTTAGCATCATATTGCGGAGATACGCATCCTTTCTATTTTGACGGTAAGGAAATATCTAAGAATGAACCCTGTTATAGTCAGTGTGATTTTTCAACAATGGGTTTAAGGGAGGGTAAGTACTCTTTTTATACACAAATCCGTTCTATAGCCTTTAATGAAGTTAAGAAGTCTGACAACGGAAAAAAGGAACTGACGGAAATTATAGATATCATTAATGAAATTGTTGATGAGGAAATTAGTCGCAATGTTGTAATACGTGCTATTAAAGATGTTGAAAAACGCTTCCCTCCTATTGATTTGGAGCTTATTTCCGATAATGGCCGATTATATGTAGTATGGACTGGTAATGCAATAAGTCCCGAACCAACATTTGAGGTTACAAATGGCAGATATGATAGCGAGGAACAAATCCACGAGGTAGAAAATACAGAAACAAAACCTGCTATCAAGTTCAGACAGGGTATTAACTGGACGGAGCTTGGGCGTATTATGAAACGAGAACTGTCATTCTACAAATATTGGATGATAAGAGAAGAGTATGAATTGGATTCCTCTATTGATGGATTTCTTAATTTCATCCGCCACTCTGAAAACAGCAATCTCAACACGAGGCTTCCGCAAAATCTTTATGAATACTGGCTTGCGAGCACAGACAGTTACGACCGTTCTGCCTACCTGACTAATCTCGCATTGTTTTTTGAAGCATTGCTGTCAGATATTTATTTTGAGCAGCATGGTGTCAGATTACGTAAGAAAGGACTTAGCGATTGGGCTGAAGAGTTCGTTGGCCTACCTCAAAAACTGCTGTTCTCTCGCGACAGTAAGGGATTTGACCGTATTGCAAGTGATTTGCATTATAAGAGAAACAAGATTGCTCATGGTGATGATATTAAATTAAGTTCATTAGAGACCGCAAAGACTATTACAGATTATGTGGCTCTTTATATATATGTGTTTGCTCGCTACCATATAGTGTAAGATTTTTGATGTACGCATTCCATGAGTGCCTCGTTGTAGCCAGGTACTCATGGAATACTTCCTTTCTATGAATTAAAAACTGTGTGGCGAAAACCTAATAATTGCACCCTTAACAATTCTTAAGGTCGTAAATTTTGTAGTCTCAGAATTTTTACATACCTTCGTATTCACAAAATTCGGAGGTTGTGCCTCACGGCAGAGGTTAACCCCTCAGATCATCCGAATATCGGATATAGTCCACTGCTGAAATCAGACAGGCGAGGCCGCAAGGCAGACATCGAAAACGTCGGCTTGTCAGAGAAGAGGAGATGAGCGCCCCTTAGTTGGGGCATATCCGGCAGAGTTCTTTGATTTTACAGGTATCAAGAGACAGCCAAGAGCTGCTCCAACCGAGCTACATAATCGCCACGGTGGGAAAACGATACGAATTAACGAGTTTAGTAACCGATTAATTAAAACAAGATTATGACAATCTTAAACTACATTTTACACATTGCGTTCGTGGGGGTTCAAAAGACTTCTACCAATAACCCATACCCCTCCACCAACCCCCTTGGTGGCAGGGCATCTTTAGCGTGTGCATACGCGAACATTGTTTCACAACGCAATTTTGCACACGAAGAACAAACTCTATATCCATCTGCGCTGATAGGCTACACAGAAGCCTGTTAACGCAACACCTTTCAAATTAAGTACAAAATACTTATTTATGACGGACGCAAACAATAGCACAAAAGCAGTAGAGAGGAATCTCTTCACCAAACATGCCTTCTTCCTTTGGAGGCATAAGGACAGAATCCTTCAGGACGAGAGAATGAGCCATTGCCCATTGCATGTAGGCAACAACCTTGCCTATGTACATGTCAAGGGCATTGCGTCCAACACCTTGGGCGGCTATCTGACATGGTGGTCAGAATTTGAGCCGTCAAGACGAAAGAACAAGGGCAACCGTCGTTCGTTCATCTACTTCCTCGGTGGCAGTCCGTTGAGTGGTAAGAACCATTGCGGCAAGGTTTATGAGTCGGGGAAGACCAAAACCATCCATGTTGCTCCCTTCATGGACTACTGGACTTCATTTGTCGCTGCGCAAGACCAGTTCACAAAGAAAAAGGCAGACGCTTATTCTCTTGCAGAGGTGATTGACATACTGAAGAACGAAGACGCGACGCTCCCTGTAGAAATTAGTAAGGTGGAACTGAAACGCAGACACCAGAAATACAATCTGTTGTATTTCGGTGGCAAACTTACCATGCCTAAGTTCAAGTTTCTCAACTCTGGCACTTGCTACGGTCGATACCATTGCGGTTCAAGAGATGGAAGCGACCCGTCTGTCATCTATCTCTCAAAGCACATGAATGACAATGAGAACGAGCTAAGAGAGACAATCATCCACGAAATGATTCACCAGTATGTATATGAATGTTTGTGGGGCATGAAATACAAACTTATCGTGCATGGCATCCGATTCCGATATGTATGTTGGCAGCTGCGGAGAAAATATGGTATAGACATCGTACCGACATCGATATTCTGAACAACCATTAACGAATGGAACGACTATGCGAAAAATAGAAATTGACGGAAAGATAGTAAAGGGGGTACATCATCTATGAGTCCCCAATGGAGAAGATTGTGCGGTTAGAAGAACCGACTCCATACCAATGCTCAATCATCTGCCACCTTGAAAAAGGTGAGCGAGTGTCTCTTGCAGACATTCTCAAATGCGGCTATGGCATGGCCAACTGTACAGACAAGTTGCTTACTCATGAACCCCATCGGAAGAACGAACTAAGACAGCAATTGCGCTTCGAGTTTGGCAAATATGTCGATCATGCCAACTATACAGACTTTGTAAAGGGAATCATGGAACAGAAAGTTCTGAAGGATAATGATGCAAGACATCCTTACTCCTTCCTTAGACGCGAGCGTAATTACTGGCATTCTCAGCTTATGAGAAAGCCTGAGGAATACTTCGACATGAACAACGGGAAGATGCAGTTCCCTCGACACGCCAGCGTTTGTCTTTGAAATTCTGTTGAAAAAGAAACATACAAGTAATACATTATAAATAAATGGAAACAGCCCAAGACATAATGACGGTTTCAGCTACCGATAGTGACAACAAGTGGAGCGTTATTACAGCTCTCGATTACGTGTTAAACGAGGCCAAAGGCTCAGAACTATGTGATGAGTTCTGGAGCAAATGCCAAAGTCCTTTGGAATATCTGGAGTCAAAGTTGCAATTGACAAAAGTACAGATTGTATTCCTTGCCATCATGATTGAGACAGGAGAACCTATCTCGTGGAGAGGCTTTGGTAAATTCTTGAATAGCAGCCGTCTTTCGGTCATGACCTATTCTGAGGAATTTGAAGAATTGGTCAACAAGGGATGGATAGCACGTACCCTTCTACGTGAGATGGGCAAACGCTTTCAGGGGTTTGTGCTTGAACATGGTGTTGTGACAGCATTGCGTCACAACGAGATATTCGTTCCCAAAAAGATTAGTGGATTGGGAATACAGGAGTTTGTTGATAGGCTTGAACACCGGCTTGAAATAAATCTCAATACCATGAATTCGGATTTTGAAGAAGAGGAAGAATGGATGCAACGAATGTGCAAGGCTAACAATCATCTCCAGCTCTGCCATGAGATCTTGCGCTTTGACGACATTCATATACTGTCGTTATTCTTGCTCATCGTTTACGACTATGCCCAATGGGCGGGTTCCAACTACGAAGGACTGACCTATTCTACAATCGACGACACCTTTCCACCCGACTTTGAAGTAGATAACCTTAGAAAGAGCCTGAATGATGGAACGCATCCCCTCATCCTGACAGGACTCATTGAGCAGAAATGTGAGGATGGAATTGCCAACCACAATCGTTATATGCTTACGGACAAATGCAAGGAAGAGCTACTTTCTCTCTACACCCCAAGCCGTAGCAAATGCCCTAACGATAATATAAGCAAGCGGTATCTGAAGAACTTTGAGGAGATCAAGGAAAAGCAAATGTTCTACAATGCCGAAGAGCGTGAGCAAATTGAGAGGCTAACGAACTTGCTCTCCCAGGACAGTCTTCCTGCCGTGCAAGACAGATTGGAACAATCGGGAATGCGGAAGGGATTCGCTTGCCTGTTCTATGGTGCTCCTGGAACTGGCAAGACGGAGACCGTCCTTCAGATTGCGAGAGAGACTGGACGTAATATTCTGGAGGTGGATATTGCTGGTATGCGCAACAAGTATGTCGGCGAGAGCGAGAAGAACATCAAGTCTGTATTCCAACGCTACAGGGAAATATGCAAGCAGTCGGAGGTGATACCTATTATGTTCTTCAACGAAGCAGATGCCCTCATCAACAAGCGCACAGAGAACATTGAACATTCGGTTGACAAGATGGACAACGCCATGCAGAACATCATTCTTCAGGAGATAGAAAACCTCGATGGCATCCTCATCGCCACGACAAACCTGACCAGCAATCTGGACAAGGCCTTCGAGCGCAGGTTCCTCTTCAAGATTGAATTTAACAAGCCGAACTATGAGGTGAAAGCAAAGTTGTGGCACAGTATGCTCAAAGACCTCTCCGACGAGCAAGCCATGTTCCTGGCACGCAACTATGATTTCTCTGGTGGGCAGATAGAGAACATAGCAAGGAAGAATACCATCGACTATATCCTTACAGGAAATACCCCCTCTTTAGAACAGATAGAGAGCTACTGTAAGGTAGAGCTGCTTGACAATAGCCAACGGAAGCGAATAGGTTTTTTCTAACTGACACTCAAAATACGCTATTACAAAATGCATATTGGATTCAGAAACATAAAATCTCGTCCTCCTTAACAATTCTCAAGGTCGTAAATTTTGTAATGTCAGACATTAGTGTCCACTAAAAAATCATAAGAGCTCTTTGAAATAACTGAAATTCAATCTGTTGCAAGAGATTTTGGAGTCAACGGATTTCAAATTACATTTGCGGTCATAATCAGACCGTTATGCATAAAGACCCATTCGTTTTCTCCCAATTAATCCAGTTCTTGGATAGAAATCACTTCAACTATCTTGTAAGGAAGTATGATGGCGACAAGTACGTAATGAGTTATACTTGTTGGAATCAGCTACTTACAATGATTTTTGGTCAGCTTTCAAACCGAGAGAGCTTGCGGGATCTAATCGTCGCTTTGGAAGCACATGCGGGCAAGGTCTATCACCTCGGAATCGGAAAGTCCTTGTCCCGAAGCAATCTTAGCAAGGCTAACGAACAACGGGATTACCGCATCTTCGAGGAGTTCGCCTTCTTCATGATTGCTTAGGCTCGCAGGCGACGAATACAGAAAATCTTTGAGCTTGACGGTCATGTATACGCATTCGATTCAACCACCATCGACCTGTGTCTGTCGGTGTTCGAGTGGGCTAAGTTCCGCAAGCATAAGGGCGGCATAAAGATGCACACGCTTTACGATGTGGAGGCTCAAGTTTCTGCATTCGTGCATATTACCGAGGCGAAAGTCCACGATTCAAAGGCTATGCCTGAGATTCCGTATGAGAACGGCGCCCATTATATCTTTGACCGTGGCTACAACGATTTCGGTAATCTCTATACCATCCACCGCATCGGAGCATTCTTCGTCGTCAGGGCGAAAACCAATGTCCGATTCAAGCCTGTGATATGGAAACGCAGGCTTCCTCCAAATGTGGTTTCGGATGCAATCGGTTATTTCACGGTTTATAGAAGCGCAAGGGATTACCCGGAAAAACTGCGGAAGGTAGTCTGCATCGACCCGGAAGACGGTACAAGATACATATTCCTTACCAACAATCTGACGGCATCAGCCGAAACAATCGCCGAACTTTATCGTAATCGTTGGAGCGTGGAGCTGTTCTTCAAATGGATCAAACAGCACCTGCGTGTCAAGAAGTTCTGGGGAACATCGGAGAATGCTGTCCGTATCCAAATCTATTGTGCCATAATTACTTATTGTCTTGTAGCAATAGCGCAGCACGACATGAAACTGGAGCGGAGCATCTACGAAGTCCTTCAGATTCTCGGAATCTCGTTGACTAACAAGACCAGTCTCAGAGACCTCTTCGACAAATCGAATTTCAAAAATGTCAAAGTTCTCTTTGATTCAAGTGAACCGAATTTATTTAATTTTTAACCCCGCCCATTTTTAGTGGACAGTAGTGACGTCTTTTATATATTTCAATGTGTTTTCTGTTGCTGCCAAACAGCCATTGTCCCCATAATTCATCGTTGAGATAAAGAATACGGAAAGATGGCGTTACAGCTTTATAATATATACTACGGACAGCTATGGTCATATCAATTAAAATATTTTAGACTTTATGTTGTAACTGCATCCTTAATGGACTACCATTCTTCTCCGAGTATTTGTGCAAGATAGTAAGGATGTAGAATTTTCTTCAGACGTCCTTGGTGCGGATACTTTGCAGTGATATATGTGTCAAAAAGGTCCTCGAAATTACGTTGTAGTTTTTCCGCAAGATTCCGATCATAGTATTCCTGCTCTGTATCGGAATAGAAAACACGGTTGCACCGTTTCACAAGTTGCAGCCCACGCAAATCCTTGTAAGCCCAATATAATCTCGCATAATCGTCTTGATATTTAAGCACAATCGAGGCAATATCCTCCTGATTTAACGGAAGATTATTGGGGTCAATATTCATCAGCCCTGAGAAGCATCTGACCCTGATATAATACCCCGACATTCCATAGCTTGGATAGGCATTGCGGACGGTTTTCTTAGTGATGTTGGTTCCCGATATGTTGGATTCAATTCTACGCTCCATATACTCGTATAAATCGGCATACTCCGGTATCCGGTCATAAGTGAGATATGCTCTGCGCAACTTCGATGTGTCGTTAAGTTTTGATAACCAGTCCGACAGACAACCATGCACATTAAACAGTAGTATTTTGTGTTCCTTCCTGTCAATGGCGTATGGAACCGCTTGCAGCGGAAGTACCTCATCCGGGGCTTCCCATTCAAGATAAGGGATGACCGCAGTCGATACTATGCCATAGTCCTGATTTATGGTCTGCTTACTCCATTTCGGCTGATTAAGCTTCAGTAAGCTGGTGCTTTCAATAAAATTATTGATAGTTTCGGGAGATTCAGTATTACGAGGTATGCCAAGCTTATGCAATATCTTGTTCATCAGCGGAGTTACTTCGCTAAACCGCTGAAGATTGCCCTGACACAAGAAATGGTCAAAACTCGCGCTAAACCATCCAACATAAATTCTGGCTATAACACCAGTATATGGATTGCGGTCAACCCAAACATCAGCCACCGGCACAGAGTCGGGATCGTAGGTTATTGGCAGCTCTTCCGCAGCTTCATCTAACTCAGACTGTATTGTCCGGCGTAATGACTCAATAGACTGAAACATTGCCAAGTCACCAATATACTTGCTCTCACGAAATGATTTAACAGTCCGTCCAAGGCAGTAGGCACTGAGATAGTATCTCAGTCTCCATGCCTTATAACCGTCATGCAGATATGCCGCAGACAGCAAATCAAATATCCGGCTATATGTCTCCATCGGTTGATACAGCGATTCCCGAGTCGAAAATCTGAAATACCACTCGATGTTGTGCGCAAATACATTATTGATGGTCTTGCACAAATCGACATATTCCTCCGGGAAAGAGTCTTGCCCGCATTCCCAGGATGTGATGTTGAATTGCTCAACAAATCTCTCAATCAGTTTGATGCTGAGATTTAGTACGATTATCTTTCCGTTACGACGGTCGATAAAGTTAGGGAAGTGACCGCCGTCGAGCCAACAGCGAATTTCAACTTCCTTTTCTCGTTCCAAAGGAAAGACCAGATATGTGAGTATATAATTCATTTCGATATTTTGCTTGGAACGTATGACTTGAGAAAGATATAATCAATCGAGGACGCATCGTTCCCAAAAATTTGGGATATGCACTTGTCATGATGATTGTTATATTTCAGGCGTGCGCCGTCAAAGAGGTTCTGTAAGATGGCTAATTGTTTCTTCGGAAACATAGAATTATTAATAGCATCTTCATATTCCTTCTTCCTGCTTAGATAGTTTTCATCGATATGTTCCGACTCTTGAACGTGATTGACGCACTCTTCAAAATGACAATCAATCAGAACTCGCTGGAGATGCTTTTCGGTTTCTCCAAGTTTGTTTACCAGAGATAGGATTTCCTTGTCTTTTCCTTGTATCTCCCGGTTGAGCCTGCGACGTTTTTCCATTCTATCCCACTCGTTGAGAGCAATAGTATGTATGTCATCGGAGATTTCCTCAATTTCAAAAAGAGAATTGAAAAGATTACAAAACTCACTGTCAAGCTCACATAATCTTTCTATCAGAGCCACAGATTCCGTCGGCGAGGGATATTCGCTATATGTAAAGCCGAGAGTCTTCATAACATCTTGGAGAAGAGTTCTGAATTGATTTGACTCCTGATATTTCACACAATCTTCAAATCCGTCGGCTCCCCATCCCAGAAGTTCAAATTGATACTTATACACTCCGAGACGGAAAATCACACCTGTTTCCGGCGACTCATATACCCTGTAGAGAGCGATATGATTTCCCTTTCGAGAACGGTCAGCAGGATTGGAAAGGAGTGACGAATCCACTCCGAGGGAGAAGCAGATTTTATTGAGGTTGAACGGGTTGTCAAGATTATCCCATTCCTTTTCATAGGTGATTGGTCTGCCGTTGCAGTCTTGCCACTCTTCTTTTTTTCTGATTATGATTTTCATGTCTCTGTTGTTTTTACACTGCAAAGTTAAGCAATCCAAAGGTGGTCTTGGAAAAGAAGCTCCCTAATGTCAAAAGTTATACCCGTTAAATTTATTCATCAGTCTTTTTCAGTATGTCCACAACGTATTTCAGGCTATACGACTGGTAAAACGCACTCAGATTACGGTATCTGCTATTGATATTGCCAAAGGATTTCAATAGCTCTATAAATGAAACGCACAGGTCTGCTTTTACCAACTTTCCATCCGGAGCCACGCTTTGACATGCATGACTCCCGGTCATCGGATTCCCTGAAATGTAACAGATCGGGTAGCCGTTCCTTTCGACAGGTTTTCTGGTGCATTTATTCCACCATTCCACAAATGCGCCCAATGTGGGCCGGCTGAAGAATGGGGAGAACGACTGTGAATAGACCGGTGTGAAGAACATTCTGCTATCGCCAAGTATTTCATCAGAGTGTTTGAGGAAAAGTGGAACGTTGCTGTAAAACAGCCGTCCTTCCTCATCATCTCTTCCTGATGGCAATGTCTTCATATTATTAGTTAAGTAGCATTCTAACTGCCTGCCGCCGCTCAATGTCATGACGTTGACACGTCTTTCATTCGCAACCTGCTCAACCACATCTATCATTTCCCTGGGCAATTTTTTCTCACAGTGCAGAAGTATCTTTTTGGGAATATTCCTATAATAGGCGGCAGCTATACTCCCGGCTATAGCCGCCATGGTATCTGCATCGCCCCCCATTGCGATAGCATATCTGACGGTATCTTCGTAAGATGGAGCCGCAAGAAAGCAGATGATTGATTCAGGAACACTTCCCATACAGCTTACGTCAAAACTATATCCCGGTTGGATTTCCCGATAATCACGTCCTAAATCGTAGCCAAAATTTTCTTCAATATATTTCTTGATTTCGTTCTTGGTTGCTCCATCCTTTGCAAGATATATCGCAGCCGCGACAGCCTTGGCTCCTTTAATACCTTCGGGATGGTTGTGGGTGACTTCCGCCGATAGCTTAGCCAGTTCCAATGCTTCTTCAAGACTGGTTGCCAAAGCACCGGCGGCACTGACACGCATTGCAGAACCATTGCCCCAACTGTTGTATGGCTGTGGATTTTCATTCCTTGTCCGGCGTCTGAAGGAGCCTCCGTAGCCGGCATACGGATAACGTCGACACCATTTCTGAAGTGTCTCAGCCATCGGCTTCTTATTCAGTATCGCGTCAGTAACTGCGATAGTACAGATTGTGTCATCTGTAAATACATCTTCATCCGTACAAAGCGGGAAATCGAGATGTTTAACTGACTCCCACTCGTAAGAAGAGCCGAGTATATCTCCGCATACAGCACCTATAATGGGTATATTACTAATTGTAATCTTCATATTTTCTTGCTTTATGAGTTTTTGGAATTGCAAAATTATAGATATTATAAGTCATGCCAATGTAAAATCCGAATATGTCAATAATGATTATTATTTTTTTGCGGGCTTGCTGGGGTGCCACGTAACTATAATTGATAGACCGATTAAAATATTTTTTAGAAAACAACATCAGTATCAATTTTTGACACTGTAAGGTTTTGTAATGGTTTGCACTTGAATATACAGTAATTTTGTGGCGAAAATCATAATGACATGGATAACAAAATCGCAATAGAGCAGCAAAAAACTCCTGACATCCTTAGCTGGGTATCAGAGCAGGACGTAACGAGCCTTCGTCATTTCCTTACCGATGATATTGCCCGTCTACTTCTGTGCATTGGTTCAGGAGGTTCTTATTCAACCTGCGAACTGGTTGCCTTGGCATACGGAGTAAACGGTGGAATAGCCAAATCATTAACTCCGTACTCTGTATATGCTTTAGACGAATCTATACTGGCAAAGTGTAAGGTTCTGCTTATAAGCAACAGTGGACATAACAAGGACATCGTAGCTATCGCCAAAGTCTGCATGAAGCTGAATCCAAAGTGGACCGCCAATCTTTCAACTGCCGATGGCCCACGCAATGATCTTAAAAGTATTGTTGCTCCTGAAAACTCGTTCAATTATAAAAGTAACATCAAGGACGGTTTTATCTCAGTCAACTCTGTCACAGCCAACTATGCCCTTATCCTCAGAGCTTTCGGGATGACACAAATCACTTCTGATATTGAAAAGAGTGAGACAACCCCCAACTTTGCTACAATCAATCATTTCATCGTACTGTATGGAGGATGGGGAGAACCGGCCGCCATTGATTTTGAAAGCAAATTGGTGGAGAGAGGAACCGCTACATGTGCTGTAAGCGACTTCCGAAACTTCTGTCATGGCAGATTCATATTCCCCGGCAATCATTCAGGTCACGAAAAGAAAGCCGAAGTCCCCGCTGACTGTGCCGTCGTGATGTTATCGACTCCCAGAGAGAAACCGTTAGTTGACAGACTCATATCTTTGCTGCCCGACCGCTGCAATGTCATCCATATCCACTGCGATTTCACTGACTCATTAGCCGCACTTGATTTGCTTCTGAAAGCCTCTAATTTGGCAGGTGAAATCGCATTCTCTAAAGACATCGACCCTATCAATCCGAAAAATTACAGCAACATAGACAAGAGGAAACCTCTGCAGATTCCTTTCATAAGCGATCTCAAAGCCTTTGGCCCAATGAAAATCTGAAATATAGACCAATTAACATAAAACTACAAGATATGCCAATAACTGATGAACGTGCCCCTTACTCGCTTTTCCAAGGCGAGGACGGCAAATGGGGCGTAAAGGATAATAATGGAGCAATCGTTTATGAAGCCACATATATTCGACGGACTGAAGAAGATGGCGAAGATACCTTCTATGATGGTTCATCTCAAGTATGTGTATTCTCCACGGAAGACGGATTCTTCCCTATAGCGTTCTGGGATCCGGATTTTCTTGAATGGCTTTCGGAAGGAGATGATGACGAGGACAACGACGATAAAACACCAAATAATAATTGATATGAAACACTTTAAGTTCATTCTCATGATTCTTAGCCTTGTTTCGCTTTTGCCTATGGAAATAGCGGGACAAACCATCAAGCGCAATGCCGATGGCCAGAAGCTTATCAAACGAATCACTTCCGATGTTTTTCAGATAGATGGGACGGTTGACCCCGGAAATTTTAACGACACTTACGACATGACGTATTTTCCTGACGGTCGTCTGAAATCTATTACTATCTCCAGCCAAGAGTTTAACGGTCATGGCAGAATAGCAGAACGCATCTCAATTGATGCGGATACCTTTAATATTGTATGTCTCAAAAACGGTCGAAAGGACTCCAGCCATTCTGCGATAGTAAAATTTTATTCAGGTAAAAGACATGGGCTGGAATATCGTACCATTAAGTCAATCACAAGGAAAACAGACGAGCGTGACCAGTACAGCGATTATATTCATCGTTTTTGCGATATTTTCTTTCATAGTCGGTATAGAACAATCAAAGTTCAACTCACAGGCTCTTATGATAACATCAACGATTTGTTGTCAAACGTAGATGATAATTCGGAAAGGATATTTACACATGACTGCAACAGAAGTTTCAATAAAATTTATCCTAACACCAGCTTTAAGGATGCAGGATTCAAAAGAGAAATCTGTATGTTGGAAGATGAGGATGGCAGAATATTTAGCCATTACGATACGAAAGAGCTATTGCGTCAGGAACAGGATGGAAACCTCTTGTTCAATGCGGCTGAATATAATTCTCGATACCTCGGAGACATTTTTACTGAACGTATTAACGACACCAATCTCAATCTTCAGTTCTTTTTTGAAATCGGAATGCCTGAGCTTATGACTGAATGGGTCCCGGTGCGATCAAAGAATCTCATAAAATATGAACGAGGAGAACGATACAATCAAGAAATCCGCTATAAGAAATACTGGGAATATGAATACGACTCATCCGGGAATCTTATAGGCGCAACAGTAATACGAACTGACGTGGCTCCAAAATCAAAATACCGAATCAAAATAGAATACGTCTGTGAATAAAGCTAAGAATAAAACCACTGTAATGCTTCGACATTCCAAAGAATCATTCTTTGAACTGTCTCTATGGACTTAGGAGAAGCAAAGGCGTCGGCATAAGGATGATTATCAGCGGTTCACGCTTACAAAGAGCCATACTGCATACTTCAAGACTGTTGAAGATGCTGAAAAAGTAATTCTCTCATGGATTGAGGACGCGGAAGACTGCTATTGGCTACAGAACATCTATTGCTTTAAGATTATAGAAAAGCCTTTATTAATACAGATAACGAGCAGACACGAGAATTTATCCGAGCGAATATATGACCAGCATGGACGGAAACTTGATGAACGCTTGTATCCGACCGTGGGTCTGACCTCTGACGGTGAGTCTGAATATCATGGTCGTCCGGACAATCAAATCAGATATAAGCCCGGAGACGTGGTTGAATTTGCCGAAGACTTGTTCGTAATCGAGTGCTTTATGACTCCACTTTCTAAGAAAAGGTGGACTTCGGTAGATGAAACAGATGACGGCTATATAGCTCTACGGGTTGATGAGAACGCAGATGAGATCCGCTATGACAAAGATGGCTACGTTCTTCTCGACGATCAGAATCCGCAATGCACCAACATCTTCCCGCCTCATTTCCCTTTCTCGCCGAAAGTGCAGAGAAGAATTGACAATTTACGGCATTTTGTTTTGAATAGCCCGGATAACAACTGATTTTGCTTGCAAACAAAGTTAAAAACATTCGTGATCCTTAATTTGCAGGCGCTTATTTTTGCTACTGTAATTTGATTAAATAAAGTAATTCAGGTATTTGTATGGATAGAACATTTTTACCTATCTTTGCAACAGTAAATCAACACAAAATGTAATTTTATCCTAAAATCCGCAACTATCATCCAATACACGATTAAGGGTAGATTTATGAGTCGT
>OLXI01000164.1_pt1 | contig 46386 bp, 35 predicted proteins | sample 1674181 | NCBI WGS metagenome assembly OLXI01 (sample SAMEA103958148, study PRJEB25191) | human gut metagenome | reverse complement strand
CGTCCCCCTCACTTTGCGAGCAAAGTGAGCTACAGTGCTTCGCCTCAGAGCTTCGCCATATGTACGCGCATCGTCCTTGGCAGCTGCAGATGCGAAAATAGGAGAGTTGTGGTAGGTGATAGGGACTTCCTATTTTCACGTGTCATAGCAACCTCAGTAAAATCAGAGGAATCTGTATTCTGAGTCACAAGTTCAAGCAGGCCAGCAACTTATAACTTCCCGTTTCAATCCCTATTTCTCTCAGCGAATGTGGGACGAGATACAAGTGTACGCCGTCCCAGATTCGTTCGTCTCTGCTCCCAGATTCGTTCGTCTCCGTCCCCAGATTCGTTCGTCTCTGCCCCCAGAGACGCTGACAGGCTTAGAATTTGGAATTTCGCAGTGGCTGCCTTGTTCTTGGGGTGGGGTGGGACGGCGGTGGAAATTGCCCTTTGTTTTTGTCAGATACGTTATAAGTTCTGCGACTTACCCTTCGTCTGGGCAGACTGTAAAAATAAATCCCCGCTACGGTTTCAAACCGTAGCGGGGATTTTCATATAGAGGCCTTATTCAGGCGATATTAGCCTTGTTTATAGGGATGAGGCTGCCGTATGGCAGGCCGCGCTCCCTTGTTGGAAGAAATTAGTCGTGGAGCTTAGCCTTGATAAACTCGCGGTTGAGGCGGGCGATGTTGGCGATGGTTTCATTCTTCGGACATACAGCTTCGCAGGCACGCGTGTTGGTGCAGTTACCGAAGCCGAGTTCGTCCATCTTGGCAACCATTGCCTTTGCACGCTTGGCAGCTTCAGGACGACCCTGAGGAAGCAATGCAAACTGGCTCACCTTTGAGCTGACGAAGAGCATGGCAGAACCATTCTTGCAGGCTGCAACGCAGGCGCCGCAACCGATACAAGTGGCGCAGTCCATAGCTTCGTCGGCATCCTGCTTCGGAATCAAGATGGCGTTGGCATCCTGAGGAGCACCTGTGCGAACAGAGATGTAACCACCGGCAGCCTGGATCTTGTCGAAGGCAGAGCGGTCAACCATGCAGTCCTTGATCACAGGGAAAGCAGCTGAACGCCAAGGTTCAACGGTGATGACGTCGCCATCGTTGAAGCGGCGCATGTAGAGCTGGCAGGTAGTGGCGCCGGCAGCAGTCTTGCCGTGAGGCGTACCGTTGATATAGAGTGAGCACATACCGCAGATACCTTCGCGGCAGTCGTGGTCGAAAACGAATGGTTCTTTACCCTCTTCGATCAACTCCTCGTTGAGGATGTCGAGCATTTCGAGGAAAGAAGTGTCGTCGGGGATGTCGTGCATCTCACGAGTGTCGAAGTGACCCGCATCTTTAGGACCATTCTGCTTCCAATATTTGATAGTAAAGCTTATATTTTTAGCCATTTTGGATTGTCTTTAGATTGTTGATTCTACCAATTAGTTCTTGTAGTTACGAGTCTTGACTTCAATAGCCTCGTACTTGAGGGGCTCTTCGTACTTGACAGGCTCTTTGTCTTCGCCCTGGTATTCCCAGCATGAAACGTAGAAGCAGTTCTTGTCGTCGCGCTTGGCTTCGCCTTCTTCTGTCTGGTGTTCAACACGGAAGTGGCCGCCGCAAGATTCTTCGCGGTGGAGCGCATCAATGGCGATGAGCTGACCCATAGTGATGAAGTCGTTCAGACGAATAGCCTTGTCGAGCTCAACGTTGACACCTTCGAGCTGTGGAACGAAGAGGTTGGTCTCAAATTCCTTGCGGATGTCCTTCAGTTTGGCGAGAGCCGTCTGGAGACCTTCCTTAGAGCGAGCCATACCTACGTATTCCCACATCACGTGGCCGAGTTCCTTGTGGATGCTGTCAACCGACTTCTTACCCTTGATGTTGAGCAAGTGGTTGATGTGGTCTTGAACGGCCTTTTCAGCAGCCTTAAATTCAGGCAGGTCGGTTGAGAAGCGTGGAACGGTGATCTGGTCGCTGAGGTAGTTCTGGATGGTGTATGGCAATACGAAGTATCCGTCTGCCAGACCCTGCATCAAAGCAGAAGCACCGAGGCGGTTTGCACCGTGGTCAGAGAAGTTACATTCACCGATGGCGAAGAGGCCAGGGATGTTGGTAGAGAGTTCGTAGTCAACCCAAAGACCGCCCATTGTGTAGTGGATGGCCGGATAGATCATCATCGGGTTGGTATATTTGATGCCGTCGGCACCTGTGCGCACCTCTTGACCCGGCTTAACGTCGGTGATTTCTTCATACATGTCGAAGAGGTTGCCATAGCGCTGGAGCACAACGTCGATGCCCAAGCGGCCGATAGCTTCAGTGAAGTCGAGGTAAACGGCCAAGCCAGTGTTGTTCACACCGAAGCCAGCGTCGCAACGCTCTTTGGCGGCGCGAGAAGCCACGTCACGAGGAACGAGGTTACCGAAGGCCGGGTAGCGGCGCTCCAAATAGTAGTCGCGGTCTGCCTCGTCGATGTCAGTAGGCTGGATTTCGCCCTTCTGGAGTTTCTTGGCGTCTTCGAGCTTCTTCGGAACCCAGATACGGCCGTCGTTACGCAGAGATTCTGACATCAAAGTCAGCTTCGACTGCTTGTCGCCGTGAACAGGGATACAGGTCGGGTGGATCTGTACGTAGGCAGGGTTGGCGAAGTAAGCACCCTTGCGGTAGGCTGCGATGGCTGCAGAGCAGTTGCAACCCATAGCGTTGGTTGAGAGGAAGTAAGTGTTTCCGTAACCACCAGTTGCGAGCACAACGGCGTGAGCGGCGAAACGTTCGAGCTTGCCGTTGATGAGGTTGCGAGCGATGATACCGCGTGCGCGGCCGTCAATCATCACGACATCCTGCATTTCATAGCGGCAGAAGAGTTTCACTGTGCCAGCGTGAACCTGTGCCATCAAGGCTGAGTAGGCACCGAGCAAAAGCTGCTGGCCTGTCTGACCCTTGGCATAGAAAGTACGGCTCACCTGAACGCCACCGAATGAACGGTTGGCCAAAGTGCCACCATATTCGCGTGCGAAAGGAACACCCTGGGCAACACACTGGTCGATGATGTTGGCGCTCACTTCTGCCAAACGGTAAACGTTGGCTTCGCGGGCACGGTAGTCACCACCCTTCACGGTGTCGTAGAAAAGACGGTAAACAGAGTCGCCGTCGTTCTGGTAGTTCTTTGCAGCGTTGATACCACCCTGTGCAGCGATTGAGTGTGCACGGCGGGGTGAGTCTTGGATGCAGAAATTCAATACTTTGAAGCCCATTTCGCCGAGAGAAGCAGCGGCAGAGGCACCAGCCAAACCAGTTCCGACAACGATGATGTCAAGTTTACGCTTGTTGGCAGGGTTCACCAGTTTCTGGTGAGCTTTATAGTTTGTCCATTTTTGAAAAATAGGACCTTCAGGTATCTTGGAATCTATGTTAGCCATGTTCTGAATAGAATTTATGAGATGATTTTATGTAAAAATCCTTGTTGCGTTTGTCTTGATATATATATGGTGTCTTATCAAGCAGCGCAGAAGAAGCCTTGGATGAAGAAGATAACGGCAACAGCCAAGAAGATGAGCATCACGAGTGACACGTAGACTGAGCCGATGGTCTTCCAACGGCAGAACCAAGTCTTGTTGTTCAAGCCGAGGGTCTGGAAGGCGCTCCAGAAACCATGGGTCATGTGGAACCAGATAGCAACGAACCATACGATGTAGAGAATGGTGAACACTGGGTTGCTGAAAGTGTAGGCGATGAGGTCTGCACCTTTGTCGGCCTTGACACTGAGGTCGTAAGCGTAGCCGCCATTGGTGAATTCAGCCAACATCATGTTGCGCCAAAAGTTCCACAAGTGGAGCAGAAGACCGAGCACAACGATGAAGCCGAGCACCAACATGTTCTGAGATGCCCATTCAACCTTTTCTGGTTTGCTGGTCACAGCGTAGCGGTTGTTACCGCGTGCCTTACGGTTTTGCAACGTCAAGATGATGGCGTAGATGAAGTGAATTGCCACCAGCGCTGCCAAGCCGACGGTTCCGGCAACAGCATACCAGTTAGCGCCCAATGCTCCGCACACCATGTCGTATGCTTCAGCGTCGATGAGGGCAACCAGGTTCATGCAAGCATGGAACGTAAGGAACAGAATGAGCGCAATGCCTGTTACTGACATTATGACTTTCCGTCCGATAGATGAGTTAGTTAACCACATAAATCTTTGAATTAAATTTTATTATTTGATGAATTATTTATGTCCGTTGCCTGGGGCGCTGCGTAAGTGTGGCTTAGCGCGTGTTTTTGAGGCCGTTCGGCTTTTCTCTGCAAAATTAAGACATTTCCTTTGGTCGGCAAAAAAAAGTAGTGAAAAAGTCAGGGACGGCGTTGAGGATTTGGCCCCTACTGGGTACTATTATAGTAATGTTGAACACCTATACTTAGATTTCCTTCGTTTGGTTTTCCAGCCATTGCTTGTCGGCCGCATCGCTGAGCAGCGGCATGAGGCGCTGTCGTACAGTGGCGTGGTAGTCGTTGATCCATTGACGTTCCGTTTGGTCCATCATGGTGAGATCCACGGGGCGGAGGTCTATGGGACAGAGCGTGAGAGGTTCGAAGGTGAGGAAGGTGCCGAAATCAGTGGTTTGGGCGGGGATGGCGAGCAGCGTGTTTTCAATGCGCACACCGAAGCGTCCGGCCACATAGATGCCCGGCTCGTCAGTGATGGTCATGCCGGCCTGGAATGGCACCCTGGTGCAGCCACGCAGGTTTTTGCGGATTTGCTGCGGGCCTTCGTGAACGCAGAGGCGGTGGCCAACGCCGTGGCCCGTGCCGTGGCCGAAGTCATATCCTGCCTGCCACATGGCATAGCGGGCGGCGAGGTCGAGCTGGATGCCAGTGCTTCCTTCGGGGAAGTGGCAGCGCGAGAGGCCGATGTGGCCCTTCAGAACGAGGGTGTAAACGCGGCGTTCTTCGTCGGTGACGGGGCCGAGGGCGATGGTGCGCGTGATGTCGGTGGTGCCGCAGTCATACTGTGCCCCGCTGTCAAGCAGCAGCAATCCTTCGGGGCGGAGCGTGGCGGCGCTTTCTTCTGTGGCTTCATAGTGGACGATGGCGCCGTGAGGACCATAGCCAGCGATGGTGGCGAAACTGAGACCGCGGAAACCAGGCTGTTCGGCACGCAGGGCGGTGAGTTTTTCGTCAACGCCCACTTCCGTCAGGGTTCCAGAGGCCACGTTTTCGTCAAGCCAGCGCAGGAATTTAACCATTGCCACGCCGTCGCGCTTCATGGCGCGGCGGAATCCCTCTTGCTCTGCCGCGTTTTTGACGGCGCGAAGCGTGGGGATTTCCCATTCAACAAAGCGGAAGGGCACGTTGCAACTCTTGCAATGGTTGATGACGCGGAGATTCATGGCGCGTGAGAAGGCGAAGATTTCCCCTTCTGTGGCGTCTTCAATGGTGTTCTTCCATCCTTTGTAGCGTTTGACGGCCACGCCGGCGTTGAATAGGTGTTGCTTCACTTCGGCGCTGAGGCGTTTCTCGTCGGTGTAGAGCACCGAACGGCTTTGTCCCACCATCAGATAGCTCACAAATACGGGGTTGTACATCACGTCGTTGCCGCGCAGATTGAGCGCCCATGCAATTTCCGTCAAGTCGTTGAGCAGGAAATATTTAGCTTCGGGACAGTGTTTGTGCTCCGCTTCGAAAATGCGGTGCAGTTTGTCGGCCGCCGAGCATCCCGCTGTTTCGTCGGGCATGATTTCGAGCGGTTCGTCGGGCAGGGCAGGGCGGTCTGTCCAAATGGCTCTGAAGGGGTCGTTTTCCGTTACGACGCATTGGTATTCCTCTCCCAGTTCGCCCACCAGGTCATCGGCCAGTTCCAGCGTCATGATTTCGCCGTAGCAACCGATGTTACCGCCTTGCGGGAGGTTTTTGCGGAGCCATTCCGCCACCGATGGCATGCCGGGCATACCGTCGCGCATCAGTTCAAATGGCGTGCCGTTGAGCTGTTCTTCGGCTTGCAGAAAATAGCGCGAGTCGGTCCAGAGCGCCCCGCCATTTTCCGCCAGCACCACGGCTGTGCCAGCAGAACCGTCGAATCCCGTGAGCCATTCGCGGGCTTTCCAGTGGTCGGGGGTATATTCGCTGTTGTGGGGGTCGATGGTGGGAACGATGAAAGCGTCGAGGCGTTCCTCCTCCATCCTTTTTTGCAGTTGCTTGACGCGTGTCGCAACCGTGTTTTTGATTGTATTCATAGTGATTTTGTATATTATAAATAGGTGTGCAGGAACCAGGACGTGAAAAAAGAAATGTCTGCCTGCCATTGTAGCGCAAATATACGATTTTTGCCCGGCTTCTTGTGGCGGGAGGGGCAAAAATAATCAATGCCCCATTCATGTGTTTCCACGTGAACGGGGCAAACCATTGGTTATGAAGAAAAATTACGATGGTTTAGGGGATTGTAAAATAGGTTTTTGTTCTTCCAGCGACATACATCTGGATAACGGCGCGTGGTCTGTGCGCCAATCATCTTGCGCAGTTCCTTTAGTGCAACGGCACCCCTCGTAAATGAATAGCAACCTCTTGTGTGTGGAGAGCGCTCTCATGTGTGTGCAGGGAACCCTTTTTTGTGTGGAGGGTAATAGTGCCGTTGCACGGAACTGTTGGCGATGAATCGCCGTCTGAGTTTAGTAAGTTAGAAGGTTTAGGTCGGTTAATGTTCTGCGTGTTGTTTTCAGATGCAAAATTATAGATACTTTCCAACCCATACAACCTCATATCGTTGCTGATATAGATATAAAAATTTATAATGCTCTGAAAATCAAACACATTATTTTTGCTAATAAAGGTCACTGTATAGGTGAGCGAAAGCGATATATAGTTTTTCCGCACTGCTTTCTCCTTGTTTTAGTCTGGTGTACACGTAGTACACTCCTGTATTTTGCAAGAAAAACCTCCTTTCTCACATCGTGTTTCCCTTCTCTGTTCCCGCCTTCCTTTGAGGGACATGGTTCTTCCTTCGACGCGTAAGTTTTTTCCTTCGATGCGTAAGTTTTAGCAAGGAGTTGGCGTATTTAAAAAGCGTTCCGAACGCGCTGAGCGAAAGGGGCAGCATGTTCGGAACGCTTAAATGAATCGTGCAGGCCGGTACTTTGATTTGGGGAAGTTAAGCCACGTGTGCCTGCGGTTTATTTGGCTTTGGATGGTTCATCCTTGGCTGTAAACGATTTATTCTTGGCTGTAGGCAGCCTCTTCAGCTTGGCGCACGATGGCTTCGCGTTCGGCTTCAGCTTCGTTGCGTGGCGTACCGTCTACGGGAGGAAGGGCGGTGGCGCGGCGCGAGCGGCGTGAAGGACGGCGACGTGGGGCACGTTCCTGGCGCATGTCAGCGTCAGAGGTGTCCTGCTGAGTTTCGTCATAAGGTTCCGCAGATGTCGGAGCATTGTATTCCTCGCTTGAAGCGTTCTTCTTTCTTTGGGCGGCTTCCGCGTTTTTCTGAGAAGCGTCAGCGTTTCTCTGGGCGTTATCGGCCGACTTCTGGGCCGACTTCTGCTGTTTCTGCGAAGCGTCAGCCTCTTTTTGTGTAGCGGGAGTTTCCTTCTGGTTCTGAGCCGTTTCCTTTTGAGATGGGGCATTTCCCTTTTGAGGCTGTGCGTTGTCTTTCTGAGACGGTGCATTCTCCTTCTGTGAAGGTTCAGCACCTTGCTTCATGTCCTTCTGGGCGGCATTCTGCTGCTCCTTTCGGCCCTCGTTGCGTTTGGGCTGTTCATTCTGTTTTGCCGGGGCAGTGGTGGCCTCGTTGTTAGCGGTCTGTTTCGGAGCGCGTTTAGCGCCTGTTGCCGGTTTGTTGTCGCCCTTTTCCTCAGCAGCGGCTGGTTTGGCGGCATTTTTCTTCGCTTTCGGTGTGCGCGACGGTGCCAGTTTGGCATTGCGGCTCACATGCGGTTTGGCTTCCTGAGCAATCTCTTCCTCAATTTCGTCGATGCGTGGCACCACGCACACCTCATCGGCTTCCATCGCCGTGCGCTTCTCTTTGGCGCGATAGATGCTGTCGAGGAATTTCGGTTCGCGGCGCAGTTTGGTGAGCGCCTCTTTCGCTGCAATCTGCTGGCTTTCCTTCTTTGAGTGTCCTTCGCCCGTTCCGGCAACGATGCCTTCCAGCACAACCGAACTGTGGAAGAGCTGTGTGCCGTTGTTTTCGTCGGCTTTCTCTTCGAGTTTGTATTCAGCCAGGATGCGGTTTTTTTGCGTCCATTCAAGGAGTTTGCTCTTGAAGTTCACTTCCTTGTTGGCCACGCCGTCGATGTCGAGCAGGCGGCCGATGATGCGTTTCTCGATAAACCATTGGCAGTGGTGGTAGCCACGGTCGAGGTAAACAGCGCCCATAAGCGCTTCAAAGGCGTTTCCGCCGATGTTGTTGCTGCGCGGTCCCGGTTGAGCCGTCGTCTTGATGAGGCGGTCGAGGCCGAGGTCGGCAGAGAGTTTGTTGAGCGAAGAGCGTTGCACGATTTTGCTGCGCGTGCTGGTGAGGAAGCCCTCACGTTTGCGCGGGTAGCGGTGGTAGACGATGTCGCTCACAACGGCTTCGAGGATGGCATCGCCAAGATATTCCAGACGCTCGTTGTTGACAGGTTTACCAGCGCGGTTGCGGTAGCTCTGCGATTTGTGGGCCAGCGCGGCGCGGTAAAATTCAAGATTGTGTGGATAAAATCCGAGTATTCCGTATAAAGCAGAGGAGAGCTTCTTGTCTTTGCTGAAGGAATGCTTCACTCTGTCGATTAGATTAACTACCATGGGAGGATGTTTTGGATGCAGGGAGCGGGACGGGCATATTCCGTTTAAGTTATGGTCAAACAACAACTTGAACAATTCTGAGGAGAGGAGTATGCCGATGAAACCTTGCGGAGAAGGGGTGGAAACTCGTGGAGACTGCGTGGAAATCCTTTGCAACGCCTTGAGCTATCGTGGAAACAGATTGGCGGCGCAGGGGAGTAGGGCTGTGCTTCAATAAGGTTCTACTGCGCTTCAATGCGCCAAGGCGGAGGATTACTTCTAAGTAATGGTAAAAAAATAACTTGAACAATTTTGAGGAGAGGAATAAGGCTTTCTATTCTTATGCCCTGTATTTTTGTTGGTTTTGGAATTTGGAAAAGGGAGCATAGCGGGCTATGTGACCGATGACAAATTCCAAAACCAACAAAAATACAGGTCAAAATTGTTCAACTTATTCTTTCACCATTACTTATGTTTGGACTTTCTTCCAGACGGAGTGACCCTGAGTTGCCACAGGACTTGTTTTTGTAATCTCACACAGATTTCATGGGAAAATGCCGGGATTCTCTTTGGAAACCGGACTCTTTTCATGGGTTGTATGGCTTCTTTTTGGCAGGTTGGTGGGTTGGTTGTGGGCCATTTGCTGCCATTGGTTCTTGGAACTTCCTTGTTCCCGACTTCTGCTTAGGTAAAACAATAACTTCGGTAATTGGCTGATGGAAAAGCACGACACCAATTATCCGAAGTTACTGGGCAATTTAATTTATGTTCACTATGGGATTTTTCAGTCTTTAGTAATGGTCGCGACCATTACTAAGGGCAATTTCCCCATCAGCTTAAAGTCTTAGTCTTCAAACTTCTTGACGATGCAGCAGGCGTTGTGTCCGCCGAAGCCGAACGTGTTGCTCAAGGCAGCGCGGATGGGGCGCTTCTGTGCTTCGTTGAAGGTGAAGTTGAGGTTGTAGTCGATGCGTTCGTCGCGGTCGTCATCTTCGTGGTTGATGGTTGGCGGAACGATGTCGTTCTGAACAGCCAAGCAGCAAGCCATTGCTTCGAGAGCGCCGGCAGCGCCGAGCAAGTGACCCGTCATAGACTTCGTTGAGCTGATGTTGAGCTTGTAGGCGTGTTCGCCGAAGAGCTTCGTGATGGCCTTCACCTCAGAGATGTCACCAACAGGCGTTGAGGTGCCGTGAACGTTGATGTAGTCGATGTCTTCAGGCGTCATTTCAGCATCTTCGAGTGCGTTGCTCATAACGAGGTGTGCACCGAGGCCTTCCGGATGGCTGGCCGTGATGTGGTGGGCATCTGCAGACATACCAACGCCGGCTACTTCGCAATAGATCTTCGCACCGCGTGCCTTTGCGTGCTCGAGTTCTTCAAGAATGAGGCAGGCAGCACCTTCGCCCATAACGAAACCATCGCGGCTGGCGCTGAACGGACGGCTGGCGTGTTTAGGGTCGTCGTTGCGGGTTGAGAGGGCGTGCATGGCGGTGAAACCACCGACACCTGCGGGCCAGATGGCTGCTTCGGCACCGCCAGTCACCATCATGTTGGCTTTGCCCAAACGGATGAGGTTGAAAGCATCGGCGAAGGCGTTCGTTGAAGAAGCACAAGCCGAGGTGGTGGTGTAGTTAGGGCCGTGGAAGCCATATTTGATGGAGATTTCTCCGGCAGCGATGTCGGCAATCATCTTAGGAATGAAGAAAGGATTGTATTTCGGACCCATTTCTTCGCCGTTGATGGCGTAGTTGCCAGCTTCTTCTTCGAAGGTGTGGATACCGCCGATACCAACGCCGAGAACAACGCCGATGCGGTTCTTGTCGACTGATTCGAGGTCAACGCCGCAGTCTTTGACAGCTTCCATGGCAGCAACGAGGGCGTACTGCTCATAGAGGTCCATCTTGCGGGCTTCCTTGCGGTCGATATAGTCGGTTACCTTGAAGTTCTTCACTTCGCAGGCAAACTGCGTTTTAAACTTAGAAGCGTCGAAGTGTGTGATGGGGCCAGCGCCGCTGACACCTTTCAAAAGGTTTTCCCATGTTTCGGGAGCTGTGTGGCCCAGTGGGGTGAGCGCACCAAGACCTGTTACGACTACTCTTTTTAATTCCATATATATTAAATGTGTATGCTTCGCAGGTGTCTGTTGCCAGGCCGGGGCGGCCGGTTTCTTGTTTCCTGCTCAGATGGTTTAATCAAAAAATGTTTGTTGGGGAATGTATAGACCCCTTTCGCCTGCGTAATGGTTGAATGCCGTAAATTCATTCTTTCGCCATTACCATAGGAACTGGCGCAAACCAGTTCTGCGGACTAAAGCCTGGAGCCGTACATCGGTAGCGGATGATGGGCGAGAGGCCGGAACCGTTGGTGGAAAGTCTGCGTGAAGCTTCATGCAGGGCATGGAAAAGTTTTAGTAATGGTTCATCATTACTTCCTGAATGTCGGGAATGCCCTTCGTTCGTTTTGAATGCCCTTTTGGAAACCTCAGGGTTCCTCTTTAAATGAAGCCAGAACCATTGGCGTCTGTCAAATTCTGCCAATGTTCTGCCAAACCGTTCAACCAATGATTTCGGCGGTATGCTTTCTCCTCCGTCCACCCAAATGCCACTGTCGCGCCTCGCGTCAGATGGATGGCAGACGCGCGGCGCCACAATGTGAAGAGTCAGGCGCTATTCGGCAACGGGAAAAGAAGAGGGGCAGTTGGTGCAGCCTTTTTTCGCCATTGCTCAGCGAATATGTCTAAACATTCCAAGGGAGGGAGGACACAAAATCCCGAGACCGTCGTTATGGCCGCCGTGAAGTTTGCAGTCCTCCCCCCCTTGGGGGGATGAGAGGTGTGCTCTCAAAAAGCAATGGAAACCATTACTTACTTGATGTGCTCCTCGATGTAGCTGATAGCATCACCTACAGTAGAGATCTTCTCGGCCTGATCGTCGGGAATAGTGATCTTGAACTGCTTTTCAAATTCCATGATGAGCTCTACAGTGTCGAGAGAGTCAGCACCGAGGTCGTTGGCGAAGCTTGCTTCGTTCGTTACTTCAGCTTCATCAACGCTCAATTTGTCACAGATGATTTCTTTTACTTTTGCTTCAATATCAGACATAGTTTCTTAATTTGAATTTATTAGTGAATGTATTAGTATCCTTCTTTTGGCTGCAAAAATAGTCCTTATTATTAAGACGGCCAAGTATTTGCGTGAAAAATTGGCTTATTCCTGCACATTTTTCCCTTTTTTGTGCTCCGATTGTAGGGGGGAGTTGGTTTTTTAGGGACTTGGCAACGGCGGTTGGCTGTTGCGACGGCTTGCCAGCGATTATTGCTGCGGTCAGCGTTTATGAGAGAACTGCTTTCCCTTTCTTCGGAGAGACATCCTTGCTCATTCCTTTTCCCATTGGCCTGGTTGCTTGTCCCGTCGCCTTTGCTGCGCGGTCTATGGATTTTACTCCTTTTCCCATTGGCTGTATGGCCGTATGCGGAGCGAGGAATTATAATAGCGGCGGTCGCCGGTCACTTCCTTTCCCAGAAAATCGGGGCGTTCAAAAGCTTCGTCTTCGCTGCCCAGTTCCACTTCGGCCACAACGAGGCCTTCGTTTTCGCCGAAGAACTCGTCCACTTCAAACGTGTGGCGGCCTGCCGGCACGAGCCAGCGGATTTTGTCGACGATGCCAGGTTCGCAGAGACGGAAGAGCGAGAGCGTTTCGTCTTTCGATATTTCGTGTTCAAACTCATAGCGCGAGAGTCCTCCGTTGTTTGAAGGTCCCTTGATGGTGAGATAGCCGCGTTCGTCGCGTAGGCGGACACGCACAGTTCTCCCGCGTTCGCTGCAGATATAGCCTTGAACGATGCGCGAGTGAGACGTGGCGAGCGATTTATAATCGCCCGTCACCAAGAATTTGCGTTCTATTTCCAGTGCCATTTTTTAATGTCGTCTTGCTGGCAGGCAGCGGCAACCATTTTGCGGTGCCTGCCCATTGTTTAGATGGCCCGTTACAGGTAGGGTGTTCAAAATTTTGAAAAATGCTGCACGATATTTGACCAAATAATATGGCGAGGGTGGCGCCGCTGCCCCTGAAAGGGGCGCTGGCGCCTCTTTACCAAAAGCCCTATCTGCGGCTCTGTGCGGGCTGAAAGCCCAGCAAGTTCGTAGCCCAGGGCAACGCCCTGGGTGCCGTGTTCCCCGTTCCTGCGCCCTGTAAGGGCAAAAGTAAAAGTCAACCGTTCGCCCATACTTTTGCCCTTACAGGGCGTAGGCGTTTATACACTGATACCCAGGGCGTTGCCCTGGGCTGTGAACTGGCTGCCCTTTCAGGGCGCTCCTTTTCGCGCTTTGTTCGTTTATCATGTGCGCATGCTTTGCCACTTGTTGTTTGGCAAAAACCGCGCAGAGAATTTTCTTTATTTTGAACACCCTACGTTACAGGCCGTTTTTTCTCCTCACCTGCTAATCATCCGAAGAAGAAATAGTAGCAGAGGAGGAACAAAATCATGAGGACGATGAGGCCGATGAAAATGCCGTTGATGACGCGGCGGGCCTGGCGTGCTTGGCGTGCTTCGCGGGCCTTGAGTTTTGCTTGGTGCTTTTGGTTCATGGTAGTAAATGGTCTTTGTGCACATTGGCAGGCAGCGGGCGGCGTGAAGCGCGTTTTAGGAGCGCCCTTCCTGCCGTTCCACCTGTCCAGTTGCTTGTTTTTAGATATAAGTAATGGTAAAACAGGGTGAACTATCCTTTCACCATTACTATGTAAGTCACTTAAAGAGGTTTCAGAACAGTTCTTTAAGCCTGTTCAGCATCCGTTTCGGCAAATTCCATGAGGTACGCCTTGATGAATCCGTCGATTTTGCCGTCCATCACGCCGTTCACGTCGCTCGTTTGGAATCCCGTGCGATGGTCTTTCACGCGGCGGTCGTCAAACACGTAGCTTCGGATTTGGCTTCCCCATTCAATCTTTTTCTTTCCCGCTTCAATCTTGGCCTGTGCCGCTTTTCGTTTTTGGAGGGCGCGGTCATAGAGTTGTGAGCGGAGGAGTCGCATGGCGTTTTCGCGGTTTTCGAGCTGCTTTCGGCTTTCCGTATTTTCGATGAGGATTTCTTCTTCCTCTCCCGTGTCTGGGTCTTTATATTGGTAGCGCAAGCGCACACCCGTTTCCACCTTGTTGACATTCTGTCCGCCGGCGCCGCCAGAGCGGAAGAGGTCCCAAGAGATTTTCGATGGGTCGACATACACTTCGATGGTATCGTCAACCAGCGGTGTGACGAAGACAGAGGCAAACGACGTCATGCGCTTTCCCTGTGCATTGTATGGCGAGACACGCACGAGTCGGTGGACACCGTTTTCGCTTTTGAGGTATCCGTAGGCATAGTCGCCCTCCACCTCCATCGTGACCGTCTTGATGCCGGCTTCGTCGCCGTCTTGCAGGTTGGAGATGGTCACTTTATATCCCTGTGCTTCGGCATATCGCATATACATGCGCATCAGCATCGATGCCCAGTCCTGGCTTTCCGTACCGCCAGCGCCAGAGTTGATTTTGAGCACGCAGCTCATCGGGTCTTCCTCCTGTCGCAGCATGTTCTTGAGCTCCAGTGCTTCCACGGTATCGATGGTTTTGGCATAGGCTTCGTCAACCTCCTGTTCCGTCACCATCTCCTCCTTATAGAAGTCGAACGCCAGTTCCAATTCGTCAACGAGCGTTTTCACTTCCTTGTATCCCTCAATCCATTTCTCGAGCGACTTCACCTTCTTCATCTGTTCCTCAGCCTTTTTGGCATCGTCCCAGAATCCCGGTGCCTGAGTGCGCAGTTGCTCTTCTTCGAGTTGTATTTTCTTGGCGTCGATGTCGAGATAGCGGTTGAGCGCTTCGACGCGGTCCTTAGCTTCTTTAAGTTGTTCGGCGGTAATCATTTATTTCTTCGTTTCTTTTTCAGCGTCAATATAGATTTGTTCGATCTCCTTGGCGTATTTTTCGTAGACCACGCGTCGTTTCACCTTCAGCGTATTGGTCAGTTCCCCAGTGGCGATGGTAAACGGTTTCGGCAAGAGGATGAAGCGTTTCACCTGTTCATAGTGTGCGAGGTCTTGCTGCAGGAGGTCGATGCGCTCTTTAATCATCTCGTGGATTTCCGGTGAGGCGCAGAGCGCTTCGCGGCTTTCGAGCGCCCCAAGGCCGTTTCCTTCGGCATATTTGCGGAGCAAATCGTAGTTGGGCACGATGAGTGCGGAGACGAATTTATGTTTGTCGGCCACGATGACAGTCTGGTCGATGAATTTGTCGATGACAAACTTCGACTCAATCATCTGCGGCGCGATATATTTTCCGTTAGACGTCTTGAAGAGGTCTTTGATGCGTTCCTTGAGGAAGAGTTCTCCGTCTTTCATATATCCAGAGTCGCCCGTGTGGAACCATCCGTCTTCGTCAATCGTTTCGCGCGTCACGTCCTCCTTCTTGTAGTAGCCCGGCGTGATACTCTTTCCGCGCAGCAGGATTTCGTCGTTTTCTCCAAACTTGATTTCCACGCCTCCGATGACGCGTCCCACGGAGCCCAGCGTTGTGGGCTTCCCGATGAAGTCGCAGGAAACGGTGGCCGTCGATTCCGTCAGTCCGTAGCCCACCACCATGTTGATGCCAGCGGCGTGAACGAATTTCTCCACTTCTGGTGACACGGCGGCTCCAGCCGTCGGGAAGAAGTTGGCGTTTTCAAGTCCGAGCGTTTTGCGCAGGAGTCTCACCACCGTTCGCTGGTAGAAAGCATATTTCATGCGCAGCAGCGGCGGCAACGGTTTGCCCTTTGAGAGATATTCCGTCCAGCAGCGTGCCCCCACTTTCAGTGCGCCCAGAATCAGGCGGCGCTCCAAGGCCGATGTCGTTTCGATGCGCTCCATGACACCCTGGTACACCTTTTCCCAGAAGCGCGGCACACTACTCATGCAAGTCGGGTGGACCTCCTGCAGCGATTGCAAGATGTCGTTGGGGCGCAGGTTGATGGCCAAGCGTGCACCTTCAGCCAGGCAGAGATATGACCAGGCGCGTTCGAAGATATGGGTGAAGGGCAGGAAATTCAGGATGACATCTTTTTCCGACAGCGGAAGAACGGCATCATTTTCAGGTATGGCGGCATGATACATGCCGTGGGTGATAATCACGCCCTTGCTGTTGCCCGTTGTTCCCGAGGTATAGAGAATGTTGGCCGTGTCTTCGAGCGTACTTTCAGCGGTGAGCGCGTCCACCTTCGGCGTCAGTTCGGCTTTGTGTTTCTCCGCTTCAGCGAGAAACTCGTCGAAGTAGACCGAGAGGTGGTCGTTTTCGTGTCGCACCACGTCGCGCGAGAAGATGATGATTTTCTCGAGCGTCGGGCAGACAGAAATCACGCTGAAGGTCGTGTCGTATTGCTCTTGTTCGCCGACAAACACGAAGCGGATGGCGGCATCGTTGACCATGTAGGCCACCTGTGCGCTGCTGCTCGTTGCATAGAACGGGATGGTGACGGCACGTATGCCAAAAGCCCCGAAGTCCACATAGAGACCTTCAGGTTTGTTTTGTGAAAAGACGGCAACGTTCTCCTGCACTTTCACGCCCAGCGTGAGGAGTCCAACGGAGGTGAGGCGCACCAGTCTTGAAAAATCATTCCACGACACGGGCTTCCACACGCCAGCTTCATAGTCGCGCCATGAAAGGGCGGTGCGTTGACCGTATTTTGCGGCCTGCTCGTGTATCAGTCTTGATAGATGAGAATTATTCAACATATAGATTCGGTTTTTCCGATAGCACAAAGGTAGGTCTTTTTATTCAATGCGAGGGCGTAAAATTCACTTTTTTTGTGATGGGGCGGCAAAGCCCGTCGTTGTGGGGAAATCCGCCGCTTGGAAAACGGCCGCTTTTTTCAGTAATGGTGAAAGACAAGGCATAAGAAACCTACTTACCATTACCAGCATCCGGCAAATAATTTGTATCTTCGCAAATCATCTCCATTTGCTTCATTATGAAATATCCCATTGGAATACAAGACTTCAAGTTTTTGCGTGAGGGCGGATTCGTCTACGTGGACAAGACAGCTCTGGTGTACGACATGGTCACCAGAGGAAAAACCTATTTCCTGAGTCGCCCCCGGCGGTTTGGCAAGAGCATTCTTGTGTCCACCCTTGAATATTATTTCAAAGGTGAGCGCGAACTCTTCAAAGGCCTGGCCATTGACGGGATGGAAAAAAACTGGGAAAAACACACGGTGTTTCACATTGATTTCAACGGATTAAACTTTGAGAAGCCCGATGTGTTGAGCAGCACGCTCAACGACTATCTTGCAAAATGGGAGAACGAATATCTCGTGGAAAACAGCAGCGACCTCGACTTCGGCCGCCGTTTCTGCAATATTTTGGAACAGGTTCACCGCCAGACGGGAAAATGTTGTGTTGTCTTGGTGGACGAATACGACAAACCGCTGCTTGATGTGATGGATTCGGGGCTCAGAATGAAAGACGGGAATGGCAACGAAGTGTTGATTGAAGACCACAATCGGGGCATCCTCAAAGGTTTTTATTCCGCTTTCAAGGCCGCCGATGCCCATTTGCGTTTCGTGTTGCTCACGGGTGTGACGAAATTTTCGCAGGTGAGCGTTTTCAGCGGGTTCAACCAGCCCAAGGATATCAGTATGGACGACAACTACGAGGCCATTTGCGGTATCTCTAAAGCCGAATTGCTGGAAAACCTGATGCAGCCTGTCGGCGAACTGGCTGAGGTTTATGACATGGACACAGACAAGATGGTGGAGCTCCTTGAGGAACAATACGACGGCTATCATTTCAGCAGCGGCATGACGGATATGTTCAATCCCTTCAGTCTGCTCAATGCTTTCGACAAGCGCCGCCTCGATAGTTTCTGGTTTTCAACTGGCACACCGACTTACCTCATCCGTCTCCTGCAACACAACCACGAGAACCTGAATGACCTAACGGGACGTTATTACCGCCCAGCAGATTTCGTTGATTACAAGGCAGATGCAGAAAATCCGCTGGCCATGATCTACCAAAGCGGCTACTTGACCATCAAGGGATTCAATCGCCGCTTCAACACCTTTTTGCTCGATTTCCCCAACAAGGAAGTGAAGGAAGGCTTTGTCAGTTTGGTGGCCAACAACTACCTTCAAGTCTCGCGCGACACGGCCGTTGAGGCTATGGAGTGGGTGCAGACAATCGAAGCCGGCAACCTCTCTCTTCTGCGCAAACAGCTCACGGCCTTTTTCGCCAGCATTCCCTATACGATGCGGCGCAAGGAAAATGAGCGCGAGAGGGAGCGCTACTTCCACTATACTTTCTACCTCATTTTCCGTCTTATGAGCACCTATACCATTTTGACGGAGAAACGTCAGAGCGAGGGCCGTGCCGATTGCATCATCGAAACGCCCGCCGCCGTGTTCATCTTCGAGTTTAAACTGGACGGAACAGCCGATGAAGCCCTCCGCCAGATAGAAGAGAAGGGATATGCGCGGCCATACGCCGCCGATAAGCGCCCTGTGCGGAAAATCGGTGTCGTTTTTTCTTCGCAGACGGGAACGATTGAGGAATGGAAAGAGGTGTGAAGGAAAGTTGAAAAGCCGCTTTGCCGTTGTTTGTTCTGCCAGATTTTCCACGGCGTCCCGATATGGTCATCGATTCGCGGCCGCCGTTCGCGCTACTCGCGGCCGCAAGCAGCATTACTCGCGGCCGCGAGTAGCATTACCAGCGGCCGCGAATCGATTGTTTGTAAGGCATTTCGGGAAAATTAAAGTTTAGCGGCAGCGTCCTCGCAGCGGAGATTTGCTGCTGGCTCGCATAATCGTCTGTTGCGGCGCCAGCATTGTAGCTCACTTTGCTCGCAAAGTGAGGGCCACGAACACGTAGCGAACATGGTCAGCGCTCTGGGGCATAACTTTGTTGGATTTTCAGCCCGTGCTTAGCCGCCACAATATTCGTCCCCCTCACTTTGCAAGCAAAGTGAGCTACAGTGCTTCGCCTCAGGCCTTCGCCGAATGTTCGCGTAGCGCCTCTTGTCGCTGCACCGCAAGCGACATGCTACGGTCAAAAACCGTGCAGAGTTTTTTCATGGATTTTGAACTCCCTACCTTTCAGAGGGCTCCTGTTCGTGCTTTGTTCGTTTATCATGTGCGCTTTGCTTCGCCACTTGCTATTTGGTCAAAAATCGTGCAGAATTTTTCAAGAATTTGAACACCCTGGGCCGCGCCTGGCGGATTTTCCCCGTTCTCTATGACCTATTATCGATTCGCGGCCGAAGGTAGCGCTACTCGCGGCCGAGGGTAGCACTACCCGCGGCCGAAGGTAACGCTACCTTCGGCCGCGAATCGATAACTTTTCAAGCATCCCAGGAAAAGAATGCGGGATGGAGACTTGTTTTCATGGGAAGAAGAAAGACCTTTGCGCGGATTGGTGCAGGGGCAAAACAGGGGAAACGAGCTTCGCCGAGTTTGCACGCCCTGAGAAAAAGAGATGGTTTCCGAAGAGGCGGTCTGGTTCGCTACGCATTTGCCGAATACCTGTTCGAGACTCCGCGCCCTGTTTCCTGCCATCGGTTTTTGCGGGTGCTTCAAGAGCACGCCATCGTCTCCACGCTCTACGTCTTCAACTAACAAAAAGCCGTTTTTGCAAGATAAAACTTTCACGAAATTATAATTCAAGTTAAACTCATAGCATTCTGATATTTTTTCTTGTAAATCGCTTGCATATAAAAAGCATCCATCGTATCTTTGCAATGTGTTTTTCATAGTATTAGATTTAAGGTTAACAAGGTTGGGATACAGAGGTATCCCATTTTTTTTTGCCCAAAAGTCTGCTGCTGCGCAAGCAAAAACACGATTCTATACGAAGAAATGAATCTCCGCAAGCACTTTTAGACCTCATCCACCCCCTTTCTTAACTAAAAATTACTACCTTTGCTCACACGCCACAGAAAAGGACAACTGAATCAAAACACCTGCATCTGGCGCGTTCACAAAAAACAAAACAGCAAAGCAAAAGATATGCGCAGTAACATCGCCATAATTCTGGCCGGCGGCGTAGGCAGCCGACTGGGCCTCAGCACCCCAAAGCAGTTTTTTAAAGTGGCCGGAAAAATGGTCATCGAACACACCGTTGACACCTTCGAAAAGAATCCACACATTGAGGAGATTGCCATCGTTTCCAACCCCTTCTATGTTTCCGACATCGAGAATATCGTGCTCCGAAACGGATGGAAAAAGGTGAAGAAGATTCTCAAGGGTGGAAAGGAACGCTACGACTCGAGTCTCTCGGCCATCCGAGCTTACTCAGGACGCGACGTCAACCTCGTGTTTCACGACGCTGTGCGCCCGTTGGTGTCGCAACGCATCATCGATGATGTCTGCGAAGCTCTCCAGACGTATGAGGCCATCGACGTGACGCTCCCCGCCGTCGACACCATCATCGAGGCTGAAGGCGACCACATCGCCGCCATCCCCGACCGCTCACGCCTCCAACGCGGACAGACACCGCAGGCTTTCCGCCGCGATGTCATCGAACGCGCCTACGACCGCGCCCTGCAAGACCCGAATTTCAAGGTGACGGACGACTGCGGCGTGGTGGTGAAATACCTGCCGGAGGTGCCGGTGCATCTCGTGGCCGGAGAGGAGAGCAACATGAAACTTACCTATAAGGAAGACACCTATCTGCTCGACAAATTCTTCCAGCTGCGCAAGAGCGAACTGCCCGAACAGACGGAGGGGACGCAGGAGACGCTGAAAGGAAAGGTGGCCGTTGTTTTCGGCGGGTCATACGGCATCGGCCTCGACACGGCCAACCAGTTGCGAGAAGCCGGGGCACACGTCCACAGTTTCTCGCGCGGAACAACGCACACCGACGTGGGCAACCTCGACGACGTGGTGAAAGCGCTTTCGGAAGTGGCCCAAAAAGAGGGACGCATCGACTTTGTGGTCAACACGGCGGGCATCCTCAACAAGGAACCGCTCTGCACCATGGAATATGAAACCATCCAAAAGGCCGTCACAACGAATTATATGGGAACGGTCAACGTGGCCATCTCAGCCTATCCCTACCTCAAGGAGACACACGGCAAACTGGTGCTCTTCACCTCAAGCAGCTACACGCGAGGCCGCGCTTTCTATAGTATCTATTCGTCGACCAAAGCGGCCATCGTCAATTTCGTGCAGGCCGTTGCCCAGGAATGGGAACCGGCTGGCATCGCTGTCAACTGCATCAACCCGGAACGCACAAAAACGCCCATGCGCGTGCAAAACTTCGGCGTGGAGCCCGACGACACGCTCCTGCGCTCTGAAGACGTGGCGGCTGCCACGGTACGCTCCCTGCTGTCGGACTATACGGGGCAGGTCATTGACGTAAAGCGAAAGAACAAACAATAACGCGCCTGCGTTCCTTACTAATGGTAAAAGAATAAGTAGGAATGTTTTGACTACCGACTTACCATTCCTTACACCTTCCAAGGAGAATTGCACGATATGCAAAGCCAAGACAACCTCAACGAATATCTCGAACGCCACCGCCGCGCCATACAGCTCAAGCAGGTGGACATCCTGCGCGAAATCCACCGGCTCTGCCTGCGCCACAAAATCGACTACTGGCTCGACGGCGGCACGGCGCTCGGCGCAGTGCGCCACGGCGGGTTTATCCCGTGGGACGACGACATCGACATCGCCATGCGCCTTGAAGACATCCCGCGCTTCATCAACGCGGCACGCAAGGAACTCCCGCCACATCTGATGATACAGACGCCGGAGACGGATCCTTCGGTGCGCCTGCCCATCTATAAGGTGAGAGACCTCAACAGTTTCATCGTGGAATTTGCCGACGATTTCACACGCCCGTACAACAAGGGGCTTTACGTTGACATCTTCCCCATGATGCCCTACCCCTCGTTCTCACGCAAATTCGTGAAGCGCGTCACGAAGGGCTACTGCCGCGCCAACGCCATCCTGCAAGCGCAACACTGCTATTCCTGGCGGGCCTGCGCCGAATTGTTTTATTTCGGCCTGAAGCGCTTCTGGTGTAAAACGCAATGGTGTGTGGGAGGACTCTTCAAGCGCAAAGACGAGTTTTATTCTAACACGCTCAACAACAACGGCTACGGCATCATGCACCGCCGCGACAGCATATTCCCCGTCAAAGAGATTGATTTTGAAGGGGAGAAGTTTCTCGGCCCGGCCAATCCCGACGCTTACCTAACGGACCTCTACCGCGACTATATGCAGTTGCCACCGGAAGACAAGCGGAAGGGCCACGCCGTGTTCTATCTCGAAGACTTGAAACTATAAAGCCGCCACCTCATAAACAGGTGTCCTAAAATGGTTTATAGGGCGGGCTTGATAATTCTGATAAGTTGATTAAACTATGACCGACGTTTCCGTTCTCATGCTTTTCTTCAACCGCGCCGACTCGCTCCAGCAGGTGTTTGAAGCGGTTCGGCAGGCACAACCCGCACGCCTCTTTCTCTATCAAGACGGCCCGCGGGGTGAACGCGATATGCCCGGCATCGAGGCATGCCGACGCGTGGTTGAAAACATCGACTGGCCCTGTGAGGTCCACCGTCTCTACCAGGAAAAGAATTATGGTTGCGACCCCTCTGGCTTTATGTCGCAGCAATGGGCTTTCTCGCTCACCGACAAATGTATCGTCCTGGAAGACGACGTGGTGCCTTCGCCCTCGTTTTTCCCCTTCTGCAAGGAAATGCTCGACCGCTACGAAAACGACGAGCGCATCGGCATGATTGCAGGATTCAATATTGACGAGAAAACGCCCGACATCGGCACCGACAGTTATTTCTTCACCACCAATTTCAGCATCTGGGGATGGGCCTCGTGGAGCCGCGTCATCAGCAAACGACGCGACGACTATGCCTTCCTCGATTCGCCGGAGGCTGTGGCGAAACTGGAAGCGCTCACACGCGAACGACGCCTGCGAAAGGACTTCCTGCCGATGTGCCGAGCACATAAGGCACAGGGAAAGGCGTTCTTTGAAACGATTTTCCATGCGCAACTGCTCCTGCAATCGCAACTCAGCATCATGCCGGCGGTCAACATGGTGAACAATATCGGGGTGGCCAACGAGTCGACACACTTCGCAGGAAGTGTTGCCACTCTGCCACGGGGCTACCGCCGCATCTTCACGATGAAACGCCTCGACCTCTGTTTCCCGCTCCACCATCCGGAATACGTCGTTGACCACGTGGCCTACCGGAAACGCGTCTACCGCACGATGGCTTGGCGCCATCCGCTGGTCAAGGCGGGACGAAGCATGGAAGAACTCTTCATCAACCTGCGACACGGACAATGGAGCCGCATCTTCGGAGCGGTGGCCAACCGACTGCGCATCGCAAGCGGGAAGAGGGAGTTTAAATAAAACAGAATCATGTCTGACTTTCACGACGCATTATATGAACAAAAGCATCTGGCTGGCAAGACTTCTGTACCGCCACAAAGAAGGGCTCACAAAACAGGAAATCCTCAATGCCTGGGCTGAAGAGGACGACCACGGACGCCCCATGGCCACCAGCACTTTCTACGATAACCGCGGCTATCTCGAAACACGCTTCGGCATGCACATCGAATGCCACAGCGGACGCTACCGACTGATGACGGAGGCTCCCGACAGCGAGGCGCTCCTGCGACAACTGCTGGACGAAGACAACGAGATAAACGCCCAAAAGGAAAGGGAGGCAGGCGAAGAATGGCTCACGCCGCTGGCTGACGCCGTGGCCAACAACAAACACGTGGAAGCGGTCTACGCACCGCTCGACAAAAAGCCGTACACCACCACACTCTCGCCCTATTTCATACGACGCATCCGCGGACACTGCTATGTGGTGGCTAAAAGCAGTCGACACCGCGAAATACGCAACTTCGCCATCGACCGCATCACGCAACTGACGCCGCTCCACACCACCTTCCGCCGACCGTCGGACCTCAACGCGAGCCATTGGTTTGCAACGAGTTTCGGAGCGTTTGCCGGAACGCATTTGCAGGCGGAACGCGTCACACTGCAACCGCTCACGCCACGTCTGCTGGCTTATTTCAGAAACCGCCCGCTCCACTCTTCGCAACGCGAGGAACTGATGAGCAACGGCGAATCGTTCTTCCATTACGACATCGCCATCACTCCCGATTTCATCGGCACGCTGCTTACCCTCGGCGCCGAAATACGCATTGTTTCGCCCGATTCGCTCCGACACCACATCGCACTCAAGGCGCAAGCCATCGTTGATTGCTGTCAAAGCGGAGAGAACGTTGAATGATATTCTTTCATGTATTTCTAATAAACAAAATATCAACCCTTTAACTTTCAAAACCATGGATCCAGCTTATTTCCCCGTGATCATCGCCATCGGCGTCATCGTGGTGCTCACCGTGTTTTTCCACTACGTGCCGTTCTTCCTCTGGCTGTCGGCCAAAGTTTCTGGCGCCAGGATTTCACTGATACAACTGTTTCTGATGCGCATCCGTAATGTGCCGCCCAGCGTCATCGTGCCGAGCCTCATCGAGGCCCACAAAGCCGGACTCAGCTCCATCACACGCGACAATCTCGAAGCGCATTACATGACTGGCGGACACGTGCAGCGCGTGGTACACGCCCTTGTCTCGGCCTCGAAAGCCAATATCGACCTCTCTTTTGAAAAGGCCACTGCCATTGACCTGGCGGGACGCGACGTGTTTGAAGCCGTCCAGACGTCTGTCAACCCCAAGGTGATTGACACACCGCCTGTGGCCGCCGTGGCCAAAAACGGCATCCAGCTCATCGCCAAGGCCCGTGTGACGGTACGCGCCAACATCCACCAATTGGTGGGCGGCGCTGGAGAAGACACCATTCTGGCACGCGTTGGCGAAGGCATCGTGTCGAGCATCGGTTCGGCCGAGTCACACGAGGAAGTGCTCGAAAACCCCGACAGCATCAGCAAACTCGTGCTGCGCAAGGGACTTGACGCTGGCACAGCCTACGAAATTCTCTCCATCGACATTGCCGACATCGACGTGGGCAAGAACATCGGCGCAACGCTCCAGATGGACCAGGCCAACGCCGACAAAAACATCGCACAGGCCAAGGCTGAGGAACGCCGCGCTATGGCGGTGGCCTTGGAGCAGGAAATGAAAGCACGCGCCCAGGAAGCACGCGCTGAAGTGATTCAGGCAGAAGCAGAAGTGCCAAAGGCATTGGCACAGGCACTGAAAGAAGGACACATGGGCTTCATGGACTATTACCGCCTTGAAAACCTCAAGGGCGACACGGCCATGCGCGACAATATCTCGAAGATAAACCCGCAGGACTTCTTCAACAAGAAAGACTAAGTATTGTCGTCCATTACTAAGGTGCCCAAACAGGCCATGCCTGCTTCCTGGCCCGCCTGCCCAATGAAAAGACAACATGAGGGGAGCTACGCATTTCCCTCGCATTAACAACCAACTATAATGAAAAAGTTCAAAATTCTCCTGCTGTGCCTCGTGGCGCTCGTCACGATGCCAGCAGCCGCGCAAATGAGCGTGCCGCAGTTGCCTGCCGACACCGCTGTGCGCATCGGCAAACTGCCTAACGGCCTGACGTACTATGTACGCCACAATGCCTTACCAGCCAACCGTGCCAATTTCTACATCGCCCAGAAAGTGGGCTCGGTGCAGGAAGAAGACAACCAGCGCGGCCTGGCACACTTTTTGGAGCACATGTGCTTCAACGGAACGGACCATTTCCCCGGCAACACGCTGACGAAATATTGCGAGAACATCGGCGTGATGTTCGGACAGGACCTCAACGCCTATACGTCGACCGACGAAACGGTCTACAATATCGACAATGTGCCTGTCACGCCGAGCAATGTCGACTCTTGCCTGCTCATCTTGCGCGACTGGGCCGACGGTCTGACGCTCGCCCCGTCTGAAATCGACAAGGAACGCGGCGTGATTCACGAAGAATGGCGCCTCCGCTCTTCGGCCTCAATGCGCATCTTCGAACGCAACCTGCCGACGCTCTATCCGGGCTCTCGCTATGCCTACCGCTTCCCTATCGGAACGATGGAAGTGGTTGACAACTTCAAACCGCAGGAACTGCGCGACTACTATGAGAAGTGGTACCGCCCAGACCTTCAGGGCATCATCATCGTGGGCGACATCAACGCCGATGAAGTCGTGGAGAAAATCAAGAAACTCTTCTCGCCCATCAAGATGCCGGAGAATGCAGCGAAATATGAGCACTATCCTGTGCCCAACACGCCGCAGGCCATCTATGTCGTTGACAAAGACAAGGAGCAGAGCACGGCTGTTGTCAACATCATGTTTAAGCACGACGCCATCCCGACGGAGCTCAACAACACTATGGCCCGCCTCGGCTACGACTATATCTCAAGCGTCATTGCCAGCGTTGTCAACGCACGTCTGGCTGAACTCACGCAAAAGGCCGACTGTCCGTTTGCAACAGCAATGGTTGAAAACGGCAACTACATCGTGAGCAAAACGATGGGGGCATTTTCGCTCATCGTACTGCCGAAACCAGGACAGGACGTGAAAGCTGTACAAACTGCAATGGAGGAACTGGAACGCGCCGCGCAGTTCGGACTGACTGGCACGGAAATCCAACGCGCCAAAGAGGAAATCTACTCTGCCGTTGAAGCGGCCTACAACAACCGCAACAAGCAGCAGAACAGCTACTACGTTCCTAAATACGTGCGTAACTTCCTCGAAAACATGCCGGCCTGCGACATCGAAACGGAGTTCAACCTCTATAAGATGCTCCAACAGCAACTCCCGGCCGAATCGTTCTCTGCCACGCTCAAGGAATTTGTGGCCTCAACGGATTCCAACTTTGTGTTCCTCGCCATGTATCCCGACAAAGAGGGCATCAGCGTGCCAACAACCGACGACTTCAAGGCTGCCGTGAAAGCGGCCAAGGAAGCCAAGTTGGAGGCTTATGTTGACAACGTTAAGCAGGAGCCGCTCGTACCGGTTCTCCCAAAGAAAGGAAAAATCAAGAAGGAAGAAGAAAGTCTCTTTGGCTATAAGTGCTGGACGCTGAAAAACGGCGCACGCGTATTCTATCGCCAGACGGATTTCAACGAGTCGGAAGTCAACGTCAAGGCTTTCAGCTGGGGCGGCAGCAACAAACTTGCTGACAAGGACATTGCCAACTCAAAGCTCTTCAATATGGTATTCCAGAGCACAGGTCTCGGCAACTTCAACGCCACCGAATTGCAGAAGAAGCTCGCCGGAAAGCAGGCTTCTGTCAACGCTTCGCTCAGTGCCTACTCTGAAGGCCTCAGCGGTTCTTCTACGCCGAAGGACCTCCGCACGCTCTTTGAACTGATTTACCTCCGCTTCCAGACGCCAGCCAACGACCCTGATGCTTACAACAGCCTCATGACTGCGCTCCGCACCACGTTGGCCAATCAGGAGAAAGTGCCCGAAACGGCCTTCCGCGACTCTATCTTCGCCACGCTCTACGACCACAATGCACGTCAAACAAACCTCCACGTGGCCGACCTCGACAACGTGAACTACGATGAACTCCGCCACATCTATAGCGAGCGCTTCAATGCTGCTGGCGACTTCGACTTTGTCTTCACCGGCAATTTCAATGTCGACACGCTTCGCTCTTACGTAGAACAGTACATCGCTCCTTTGAAGGCTGTCAAGAAGCGCGAGAGCATCACCGACCTCAACATCCGTCCAGCAAAAGGCATCATCAACAACCGCTTTGTACGCGCCATGGAAACGCCAAAAGCCACCATCGCACGCTTCTACATGGGCGAAACACCTTATTCTCTGAAAACGGCTGCCGTTGCCAACGCCTTGGGACAGATTCTGACGCAGCGCTATCTCAAGAGCATCCGCGAAGAGGGCGGCCTCGCCTACAGCGTTGGCGCAGCTGCCAGCGTCTCACACGATTTGCGCGACGAATACGCCGTCCAAGTGTTCTGCCCCGTGAAACCAGCACAGATGGATTCTGCCCTCTTGCTCATGGACCAGGGCATCAACGACATCGCTGAGAAGGGCGTGACGGCTGAGGAAATCGAAAAGGTCGTGAAATACGAACTCAAGACGTTTGCCGACAACCAGAAGGAAAACGCCTACTGGGAAGGCAATATCACCAACTATATCCGCTGGAACAACAACGATGTTGAGGGCTACGAAGAAGCCTACAAGACCCTCACTTCTGCCGAAATCCAGAAGTTCGCCAAGGAAGTCATCCTCGGAAAGAAAAACTGCATCACGGTGACCATGCTCCCCGCCTCGATGAAGGAATAATTGATAAAGGAAAAAGAAAAGAAGGCATAACGCCTCTGCAACCCACCAAAGGGCCTGTCCGCATTGTCGGGCAGGCCCTTTTTGACTGTCCGTCCACACTTAAAAAGGGCAGTTTCCCCACTTACCGCCACCCAAGGGCAGCCTGCTTTCAGCATTTTTTATCATATCTATAGAACACGCCTTAAATATTTGTTGTAATTTTGTGGCACAGAAAAATAATATACTAATAATCATACATACAAATCATGGAGAAACTAAGCTACGCGCTCGGTATGGTCATCGGCCATAACTTGAAAAGCATGAACGTGACCAGCCTCAACGCAGCAGACTTTGCAGCCGCCGTGTCAGACGTTCTCGAAGGCAAGAACACCAACATCAAAGATGCTGAGGCTCAACAAATCGTCAGCACCTTCATCCAGCAACAGCAGGAAGAACAAGGCAAGGCCTTGCGTGCTACCGGCGAGAAGTTCCTGGAAGAGAATGCCAAGAAGGACAACGTCGTTGTTTTGCCAAGCGGACTGCAATACACCGTTCTTCGCGAAGGTGAAGGACGCAAACCAGGAGCAACCGACAACGTGCAGTGTCACTACGAAGGCACGCTCATCGACGGCACTGTCTTCGACTCTTCTTACCGCCGCGGCGAACCTGCCACTTTCCCGCTCAACGGCGTGATTGCCGGATGGACAGAAGGCGTTCAGCTCATGGGTGAAGGTGCAAAATATCGTTTCTTCATCCCTTACAACCTGGCCTACGGCGAACGCGGTGCCGGACAGAGCATTCCGCCCTATGCCGCACTCGTATTTGATGTGGAACTCATCAAAGTGCTTTAACCAAGAGGTCCTTTCCTTTAAAAGGACGCTTTCCATCAAAAGGGCTTTAACCGCGGGAGAAACACACCCTGCTGTTTGTTCTCCTCGCCCAATCACAAGAATATAAAAAACATAGAATATGAAAAAGATTTTCATGGCAACAATCGTTGCCGCCATGACAATGATGAGCGCCTGCAACAATGGTGCTCCGAAACCAGGGTTGAAAACCAGCGCCGACACTTTGAGCTACGAACTCGGTATGGCCAACTCGGTTGATGAAGAACAGTTGAAAATGTATCTCGCCGACCCACGCACTGGTAGCGATTCCACCTATATCAAGGAATTTATGAAGGGCTTCAACGAAGGTCTCGAAGCTGCCACCGACAAGAAAAAGGCTGCTTATTTGGCCGGTTTGCAGGTAGGTGCTCAGATGAGCGCCAACATCAAGCAAGTCGAAGGCATGGTGTTCGCTGGCGACTCAACAAAGCACCTCAGCACAAAGGATTTCGTCGCTGGCTTCAACGATGGTATCTACGGTAAGAAAACAGCACTCAAAATCAACGGCGAACTCATCGACAAGCAGGCTGCTTCACGCGACCTCGAGGCCCGCATCCGCACCATGAGCGCTGCCGCCCTCTCTGAGAGATATGCTGCCGACAAAAAGGCTTCCGACGACTTCATCGCCGCTAAAGCCAAGGAAGCAGGCGTACAGAAACTTCCTGGAGGTACGCTCTACGTGGTTAAAAAGGCTGGCACTGGCGAAGTTGCCAAAGAAGGCCAGATTGTTAACGTGACTTACGAAGGTCGCTTGGCTGACGGCACCGTCTTCGACGCTTCTTCCAAGCATCCAGGTCCCGACGGACAGACCATCCAGATGATGGTTGGACAAACCATCCCTGGCTTCGACGCTGCCTTGAAGGCCATGCCGGTCGGTTCTACTTGGGAACTCTACATCCCTTACAACCAGGGCTACAACGAACAGAGCACGGGTGCTATCAAACCTTTCTCTGCCTTGGTGTTCACCCTCACCGTTGTCAGCATCGAAAACACACCGCAGCAGTAAGTAGGCACTGCGCCACATAACACAGAAAGTCATGTCGGAACTGACTCTCCGACATGACTTTCGTTGAAAATCCGAACCACCCAGCCCAACACACAGGCTGGAAAAGAGTTCACAACTTATCACTCCAAACATGAAACTGAAATCAATCCTCTTGATTGCCCTGGCTGCTACCACACTGACCGCCACGGCAAAGAAACCAAAGAAAAAAGCCGCCAAAGCAGCCGTTGAAAAGAAACTCACACCGGTGGATGCCGCCACTTTCAGCTACGCCATGGGCGTCGGACAGAGCGAATCGCTCAAGTCTTTCCTCCTTCAGCGCGAAGGCGTTGACAGTGCCTACATCGCATTTGCCGCCAAAGCCATGATGGAAGCCAGCACACTGAGCGATGAAGAAATCAAGCAGAAAGAAGCCTACGCTGCCGGCTTGCGCATCGCCAAGATGAACAAACTCCAGGTGATTTCTTCCCTCAACCAAAGCGCAACAGGCTCTAAGGACACTGTCTACACCGACTTGGCCCTCTACACGAAGGGCCTTTCCGATGGTTTGACGGGTAAAGCCGCCATGAGCGCTGACTCTGCCATGAAGGTGGCCGAAAAGCAGTTCAAATACAGAGAGCAGGTGATGCGCACTGAAAACGCGGCCTATCTCGTCAAGAACGCCAAAAACAAGGACGTGAAGGTCACAGCCAGCGGCTTGCAGTATAAGGTGCTTAAGCAGGGCACTGGCGCCGTTGCCACCGACACCACAGAAGTTGAGGTTCACTATGAAGGCAAACTCATCGACGGCACTGTTTTCGATTCTTCATACACGCGCAACCAGCCTGCCACTTTCCGCCCCAACCAAGTCATCAAAGGCTGGACAGAGGCTTTGAAGATGATGCCAGAAGGTTCTATCTACGAACTCACCATCCCTTACAACTTGGCATACGGCGAACGCGGCAACCAGGCCATCCCACCCTACGCCACTTTGATTTTCAAGGTTGAAGTATTGAAGGTTAAAACTGGCGCCGACAAGAAATAAGCCCTTTAGCCGTCAGTTTTTTATACAAATAACAGGAGGTAAACGCCCATCAAAAAGCGTCTACCTCCTGTTTCTTATTTCTTAATCATCCAATTCCCGCACCCCTACTTGCGCCCCGCAAAATTCCGACAAAACCGAAGAATACAAAGCTACATAAGAAAACGCAATGCCCAGCAAAACCGTCCCGACGGCTTGCTGGGCATTGTTATAGCTAATGGCCGAAACGGCTCATCTTATTCTTTCGCCATTAAGTAATGGTAAAAAATAGCTTGAGCAATTACTATATGAACTGTCATTTCTTCAGGCTTTCCACCTGTTCTTTTGTGAAGCCAGTATAGCGCATCACCTTTTCAACAGATTCACCATCCTCAAGCATCATTTCAGCCATCTTGATTTTCTGCATATTTTCGCCTTCCGCGCGACCTTCTTGCAGGCCTTCTGCGCGACCTTCTTGCAGGCCTTCTGCGCGACCTTCCGCACGACCTTCCGCGCGGCCTTCCGCGCGACCATCTTGCAGACCATCGTCATATCCCGTCATAATCACGCTACGCTGATAGCGCAAGTTTTCCATGTGGTTGGCATAGTCCTTGCGCTCTTCAACCGAGAGTTTGTCTACGTCCAGGCATTTGCGAGCTATGGCGAGGCCAGGAGCCTTGTCGCCGTCGTTGATTTCTCCCGTTTTCAAGAAAGCAATCCACTCGTCGAGATTGTTTACCGCCAACTTGTCGAAGTTATCCACACACAGGAGATAATATTCTGGGAATATGTCGCCGGCCTCACGTTTCACGGTCTCTGCCTTTTCGGCTTCATCACCGAAAAAGACCTCACACTGGCGGCGTGACAACTTCAAAATGTCGTGTGGTTCATGCAAACCGCTAAACACGGTTTTGCCATGATACACATAATCCTTTGCCTGACCGAGGGAGAAATAGACAATGTTGATGGAATAGACCTTCCTCACCTTGTCGTAGTCGTCGCCAAGGTCTATATAGTCGGTTATCACCTTTGAGACACCGTAGAGGATGCGGTGGAAGTAACTCAGCTCGTGCGTGTTTTGGATTTCGAAAATCGTCAGTTCGCCTTTCTCGCTCTCAGCGAGAATATCCACACGATTAAACTTGTCGTTCTCTGTATACTGGTTGGCTTCGCTCTCCAAGAAACGTTTGATGGTGAATTTCTCATTCAAGAGAGAACACATCAAACCCTCCAACACGGCATGATTTGCCTTGTTGCGGAGCAAACGCTTCATGGCCCAGTCAAATCTGATGTAATTTGCCATAATATACTTATTTGATTAAGGATTTAGGGGGGCTATATTTCGCGCCCCGTCATGTCAAACCATTTCAGGACACCCCCTTTTAAGTCAGCCATATTCGCCCCCATTGGCAGGCGAGGGAAAAGCGTCTTTTCCCAAGAGTTTTTATTTCACAAACTTTCCGCCTGTTATCTCAGAAAGGTCGATGGCTTTGTAAATCATCTGGTAATACTGCGGTTCCTCCTCATAGAAAAACGCGATACGACCGTCGGCCTGCTGCACCATCGTTGAATAGGCAGAGCCTAAGGACGTAACACGGAAGGCTCCCTGCCAATTGGAGGCGAAGCGCAACGGTGTATTGTAGTCGGCGGCGGCAACGAGTTCCTTCCAATAAATGGTCACGTTGCTGCGTCCGGGGCCTGCCGGCAGACTTTGGAGGGCCAATGTGGTGGCTTTGCCGTCGGCACGATGGCAAGGAACGATGAGGATTTCGCCGTTGCAAGCACCCGATTCGTTTTTGATGCCGCCAGGAGCGAAACGGGTGTCGGCAGGCTGTCCCCAAACGCCTTTGGCCTTGGCGGTGTCGGTGTAACGGAACACGTTGAAGAAACGGCCTCCGCTGCGACGCGAACTGAGGAGGACACTGCCATCGGGAAGTTCTTCACACTTCGGTTCGTCGCCCGACGGGGCGCACGACACTTCAGCGCTACCAAGGGCGTTCCACGTGCGGCCGAAATCATCGGAATAGATCACGAAATTACCACGATGGGTGCAGAGCGCACCATAGAGGCGGTAATATTTTCCCACCTTCACCATGCGACTCTGGCAGATGCGGCCCGACCCCATGAAAAGTCCACGGATGCGGCCGTCGAAGATGTCTTCATACACCTGTTTGGTAAGGTCGTATGGCGGTAGCGGCGACCACTCCCATTTGCCGTTCTTTTTGTTGTAACGAGCATGAGTGGCCACCATGCGCTGGCGGTGCTCAGGCGATGATTGCCAATAGGGCACGTCGCCGCTCACACAGACCAAAAGAAGTTCGTTGCGGTCGCGGTCGGCCACGAGGCAAGCGTCGCCATATCCAGCGTCAGCGCCCTTTCCGCTGCCCTGCAACACAGGAACAGCCTCGCTCCATGAGGCACCGTTGTCGGCACTGACACGGCTGAGGATGTCAACGCGACCATAACCGATGTCGCCACCGCAGGGGCGCAAATCGCTGAGCGCGATAAGTTGTCCGTTTTTGGCCTTCGCGATGGCCGGAATGCGATAAGGATAGCCCGTGCTGTCGCCCGTGTGAAACAGGCAGGTCTGTGCACTGGCAATAAGTGTGCTGGCCAGGAAGGCCGCAAAGATAGATAAGATTCTCATATTGTTTTTGTGATTGATAGATTAGCATACATTAGCAAGGCATCGCCAGCGGGCAACCCGAACGCCAGGCGTTTTCAGCGGCACCACGCTGGCCTTTCTGCGCCAAAGGGCGCATTCTGCCCACAAATATAAAAATTAATTGGGACATTATCATGATAAACCAAGCACGTCGTTGGCTTTTACATTTAAAAAAATCTATTGGCGGGGCTATATTCCATGCTTTTCCGTTAACTTTGCGGCAACTAAAATAAAGAAACAGGTTTTATACCCCATGAATAAGTTATTTTCCACTCTCACACTCCTTGTGCTGGGCATCACGGCGATGGTGGCACAGGTGACCTTCAGCGTGTCCTATAAGAGGGTTAGCCCCACTGAACTGGACATTGTCTTCACGGGTAAAATCCCCGCAGGTTGGCACGTCTATTCCACTCACGTGGACGAAGGCGGCCCCACGCCGACCACTTTCCAGGTCGACAAACTCCAAGGTGCCAAACTCAAAGGCGCACTGGTGGAAGGACCGGGCAAAAAGGTTAAACACGACGAAATGTTTGACATGAACGTGGGCTCTTTTGCCGGCTCATGCCAGTTCACGCAGCGCGTGGAACTGACAGATAAGAATTACAACATCGAGGCTTACCTCGACTATCAGGCCTGCGGCAACGGTGCCTGCACCATGGGCAAGGAGGAAGTGCGCAAGAAAGGCACCGACGGCCCATCGGCAGAGGTGGCCAAGAAAGACGAGAAGACAGCCGCAGAGACTGTCCCCGCCGTTGAAGCCACAGCGGAAGACGGCACGCAAGTGGCCGCCGACACCATGACTGTCTCCACCGAAATGGCAGCCACGCCCACCGACTCCACGTTTCTGAAAAGCCTTTGGACGCCTGTTGTCAAGGAACTGAAAGACATGGGCGGCGACGAAGCAAGCGTGGCCCAGATGGCCTGGTGGTATATCTTCATACTCGGATTCTTGGGCGGACTTGTTGCGCTCTGCACGCCTTGCGTATGGCCCATCATCCCGATGACGGTGAGCTTCTTTCTCAAGCGTTCGAAAGACCGTTCCAAGGGCATCCGCGACGCCATCATCTACGGCATCTCCATCATCGTGATCTACGTGGCGCTCGGCCTCATCATCACCTCCATCTTCGGAGCCAACGCCCTCAACGATTTGAGCACCAACGCCGTGTTCAACATCCTCTTCTTCCTGATGCTCCTCGTCTTTGCCGCCAGCTTTTTCGGCGGTTTTGAAATCACGCTGCCCTCATCATGGGGTTCGGCTGTTGACAGCAAAGCCGAGCGCACCACGGGCCTCCTGAGCATCTTCCTCATGGCCTTCACGCTCTCATTGGTGAGCTTCTCATGCACAGGTCCCATCATCGGTTTCCTGCTCGTTGAAGTCAGCACCAGTGGCGGTTCAGCCCTTGCCCCCACTGTCGGCATGTTTGGTTTCGCCCTCGCATTGGCGTTGCCGTTTACCCTCTTCGCCCTCTTCCCGACGTGGCTCAAGAGTGCGCCCAAGAGCGGCGGTTGGCTCAATGTGGTGAAGGTGACATTGGGTTTCCTTGAACTCGCCTTCGCCTTGAAATTCCTCTCCGTGGCCGACTTGGCATACGGCTGGCACCTGCTCGACCGCGAAACGTTCCTCGCCCTCTGGATTGCCATCTTCGCCCTTCTCGGTTTCTACCTCTTGGGCAAAATCAAATTCCCGCACGATGACGAAGACGAAAACCACGTGAGCGTGCCACGCTTCTTCGTTGCCCTCTGCTCGCTCTCGTTCGCCATCTACATGGTGCCGGGACTTTGGGGCGCTCCCTGCAAGGCGGTCAGCGCCTTCGCTCCGCCAATGAGCACCCAGGACTTCAACCTCGACCCTGTGAAGATTGAAGCCAAATTCACCGACTACGACGCCGGCATGGCCTATGCCCGCGAAACGGGACGCCCCGTGTTGGTTGATTTCACTGGCCACGGTTGTGTCAACTGCCGAAAGATGGAAATGGCCGTTTGGCACGATGCCAAAGTGCGCGACCTGCTTCTGAAGGACTACGTGCTCATTTCGCTCTATGTCGACGACAAGACACGCCTGCCAGAGACCATCACCGTGATGGAAAACGGAGAGGAAACGCGCTTGCGCACTGTTGGCGACAAATGGAGCTACCTGCAACGCAGCAAATTCGGTGCCAATGCCCAGCCGTTCTACGTGGCGCTCAACAACGAAGGCAAGCCTTTGGCTCCAGCCTACACCTTCGACACCAGTGTAGAACACTTCGTTAAATTCCTCAAAGGCGGCTTGGATAAATACAAGAAATAAAACTTTTTATTTTCCCACCCTATAAAATGGCAGGCGTTCAACATCGTGTTGGACGCCTGCCTTTTTTTCATGTCCCACACCCCAGCAAAGCGCCCTGCCCCGTCTCTCGCGCCAAAGTCCCTCTACCCGTCGGCGAACGCGGGACGAGACGCAACCGAATCTGGGACGAGGCACGCCCGAATCTGCTCCCAGATACGCCCGCATCTGGGGGCAGACACGTCCGTCTCTGGGACGGCGTACGCTGAAAAGTCTTAGGGAAGGATTGGCGGCGCGGCAGGAAGGAATTGGTGCAAGAGGTGAGCAGATGCGCCCGAGAAAGCGATATGCCTGTAAAAACAATGGGAGCCAAACAGGTGTTCAGAGTTAATAAACTAATTTTGAGCACCTACTTACTAAAAACTAATTTTAAGCACCTACCCGCCAATATTTATTTTCCCACAACAAAAAAATATCTCGCGACAAAGCGGGTTAATCTGCGTGAAAATATGTAATTTTGAAAATTGTTTCGGCCCGTCGGTCCGCTTCATGATAGAAACCGATGCCGAAGCACCTCCATGTGGGAAAATGCGGACCTCGAAAGAGGCTGTAAGACGAGCTGTCGTCCCCTTCGCCAGCACCGTCATGTCTGGCCTTTCACTGGCAAACGGCAGCGATTCTCCGCTGGAAAGCGGCGCCATTTGAGTGCTTTTCCAGCATTGGCAGTCACGCGTTTCCACAGCATTGCAAAACAAAACCGAACACGATTTTATGACAGAACCCGTATACCATGTCCCCGTATTGCTCAAGGAAACGGTGGACGGACTCAACATACAGCCAGGAGGAACCTATGTGGACGTCACCTTCGGCGGCGGCGGACACAGTCGCGAAATTCTCTCACGACTTTCTGGCAGCGGCCATCTTTTCAGTTTCGACCAAGATGCCGATGCGGAGAAGAATGTGCCGGAAGGACTGGAGAACTTCACATTCGTGAGAAGCAATTTCCGATATCTGACCAACTGGATGCGCTATTACGACGTGGAACACGTTGACGGCATTTTGGCCGACCTCGGCGTGTCGAGCCATCATTTCGACGACGAGGAGCGCGGTTTTTCCTTCCGCTTTGAAGCGCCGCTCGACATGCGCATGAATGAACGCGGCGGAATGACGGCCGCCGACGTGGTGAACCGCTACGACGAAGAAGCGCTGGCGCGATTGTTCTACCTCTACGGCGAAATGAAAAACAGCCGCAGTCTGGCTTCGGCCATTGTCAAGAAACGCCAAACCGAGACCATCAACACCGTTGAGCAACTCATCAATGTGGTCAAACCGCTCATGGGGCGCGAAAGGGTGAAAAAGGACATGGCAAAGGTGTTTCAGGCGCTGCGCATCGAGGTGAACCACGAGATGGACGCGCTGCAAGAAATGCTGGAAGCGGCACTGCGCGTGTTACGCCCCGGCGGACGCCTAACGGTGCTCACCTACCACTCGCTCGAAGATCGCATGGTCAAAAACTTCATGCGGGCGGGAAACATCGAGGGGAAGGTGGAACAGGATTTCTTTGGCAACCGCTTGAGCCCCATGCGCCCTGTCAACAACAAGGTGATTGTGCCGACGGCAGAGGAACAGGAGAGAAACCCCCGCAGCCGCAGTGCAAAGCTCCGCATTGCCGAAAAGGTGTGACGCGCGAAATGGTGCACCAACGCCGCTTCAATCCAATACAGGCACCTACTTACCATTACTATAAAACCAAAGTAGTAGACACGAACAGATGAAGAAAGACGAATCGAACAACAATTCCCGTGGGGAGGCTTTCAACGAGATGCTGAGACGCGCCATGAAAGGCAGCGGACAGGAAAATGCCGAGAGCTCGCCTGCCAACGGACAAACGGACGATAAACCGGCTTTCGCCGAGCCGATTTACAGGGCTGACGAAACAGACGAGGCCGACGAGCCGCTGCCGCCCAAGGGTAAGAAAGCGAAACACGGCAAAGAAGAAGAGGCCAAAGACGAGGCCGCAGAGAGGAAAGAAGAGAAGAAGCGGAAGAAGGAAGACAAGAAAGAACGCGCACGCCGCGCCTTCCGGCATTTCGCCGACGAAGATGAGGATTTCGACATTTCGCTGCGCAGTCTGCTCGGTGGCGACATCTTCGGCAGCAAGCGCTTCCGGCGCCAGATTGGCTATTTCATCCTGCTTTGCGTTTTGGCCATCATCTACATCAGCAACCGCTATGCCTACCAGCGCGAGGAAATCCGCCGCGAAGACCTCAGCAAGCAACTCAACGACCGCAAATTTAAGGCGCTCACCATCTCCAGCGAACTGACGGAATATTCCATGCGCAGCAGTGTGGAAGAGAACCTGAGCGACACAACGTTGCGCACGTCAACGAAATCTTCCTATTATCTGCCCGTCGACAGCGTTGAAGAGAATTAAAACATAAGCAATAACCAAACTTTAGAGGTAAAAAGACATGAACTTTCAAAGCAAAAAAACCATGCCACGCTATTTTCTCGTGGTGCTCATGCTGACGCTCGCTGGCGTTTCAGCCGTATGCAAATCTGTATATATCATGACGGTCGAACGCGAACGCTGGATGACCATGGGGAAAATACCAGTTAAACTCGGCCGCCCGCTCTATGCCAAGCGCGGAAACATTTTGGCGGCCAACGGCGAAATCCTGGCGGCCTCACTGCCAGAATATGAATTGCGCCTCGACTATATGTCGTCGGAGAAAGACACGGCCATCCGCCGCAGAGACCAATACCGCCGCGACACGGCGCTCTACAACAACATCAACGCCATCTGCGAGGGGATGCACCGGATTTTCCCAGACATCATCCCCGAGAAGCTCAAGGCGCACTTGCTTGAAGGACGCAAGAAGAAGAGCAAATATTGGCCGGTGTACGTGAAAGAAGTGACGACACTGCCTTTGAAGAAACGTGAAAACCGCATCATCTCTTATATCGACTATACGGAGGTGAAGAAATTGCCGCTCTTCAAATATACGTCGAGCCTCAACCCCATTAAAATCGACATGCGCACGCGGCCTTACGGCGACTTGGCAAACTGCACCGTTGGCAAATTCAAAGACACGCCGCGCTATGGTTTGGAACTCTCGTTTGATTCTGTGCTCAGAGGACGCGACGGCGAATACCACTACCAGAAGGTGATGAACCGCGGTCTGCCCATCATCGACCGCCCTGTGGAGGACGGATGCGATGTGCAGACAACGCTCGATGTCAACATGCAGCAGATTGTTGAGCGAGCATTGGAAGAGAAACTCTCTGAAATCGACGCCGTTTCGGGCGTTTGCATCCTCATGGAGGTGGCAACGGGCGACATCAAGGCGATGTCGAGCCTCTCACGCCACAAAGACGGCACCTACCACGAAGACCGCGCCCTGGCCGTGACGGACCTCTACGAACCAGGCTCTGTGTTCAAGCCGCAGTCGTTCCTCGTGGGATTTGACGACGGACTGATTAAAATCACCGACCAGGTGGACATCGCTGGCGGCATCTACAACTTCGGAAACCGCAAGATGAAGGACCACAACTGGCGCTCAGGAGGCTACGGCGTCTTGACGGCTGAAGACATCATCGGCAAATCCTCCAACGTGGGCGTCAGTGTGCTCGTCAACCGCGCCTACCACGACAACCCACGTAAGTTTGTCGACGGCCTGTACCGCATCGGCTCGGCCGAAGACCTCAAAATCCCCATTCCGGGATATATGAAACCGCGCATCCGCCGCCCAGGCGAAGGCGCCTATTGGTCGGCCACCACACTGCCCTGGATGAGCATTGGATATGAAACGCAAATCACGCCGATCAACACGCTCAACTTCTACAACGGCATTGCCAACAACGGACGCATGGTGCGCCCGCGCATCGTCAAGGCCATCTTGAGAAACGGCGAAGTGGTGAAGGAATTTCCCGTGGAGGTGCTCCGCGAACACATGGCGAAGGATGAGGCTGTGCGCGACGTGCAGAAATGTCTGCGCAACGTGACAACGGTCGGCGTGGGCAAGCCCGCGGCTTCCAAACTCTTCCCTGTGGCTGGAAAGACAGGTACGGCACAGATTTGGACGGGAGGCGGGAAAACCTCAGAATATTTCATTACCTTTGCGGGATACTTCCCGTATGACAAACCGCTCTATTCCTGCATCGTCTGCATCCGCAAACCGGCGCCGGCCTCGGGCGGTGGCATGTGTGGCCCGGTGTTCCGCAAAGTGGCCGAGTCGGTCATGGCACGCAACCACGTGAACGACTACACCGCAGCCCGCGACACGACACACGAACACTCAACGGTGTGTCTCAACGGCAATATGACGGTGACGACGCGCCTCTTTGACATGGTGGGCCTGCCAACCAACGGGGAGTTTGCCAACAACGGACAAACGGTTTGGGGCAGCGTACACCGTGTGGACAACAAAATGGAATATACTCGAACAACGGAGCAGACCGACGTGATGCCTGACGTGGTGGGATACGGACTGCGCGATGCTGTCTGCCGTCTTGAAGCGCTCGGACTGCGCGTGAAATGCAAGGGCATGGGGCGCGTAAAACTGCAAAGTCTGGGCGCGGGACATTCCATCAAACACGGAGAAACTGTGACGCTGACGCTCGACACGGAGCATCAGCGAACGGTTGCCCGACACACCCAGCCTACTCCAGCGGCGCAGCCGGCACAACCTTCGGAACCGACCCGCGAGGAGAATGCCACGGCGGAAAACAAACCGGAAAAGAAACCGGAGGCCAAGCCGGAAAGGAAATCTGAAAAGAAACCTGCCGCCACCGAAAAACGCAAGGAAAAACCACAGCCAAGCAAAAAGCCAACGGCGGAAAAGCCCAAGGCCACGGCTGCAAAAGACAAGAAAAAGAAAGCTTGAACCGCGGAGGAAGCCTGCGGCCTAAGGAATGGTCTGGCAGCCGATGTTGGTTCAAGTCAAACACATAGAGAAATACCACATGATATTATCAGACGTATTAAAGAAAGTGAAACCGCTGGAAGTTGGCGGTTCGCTTGAAGAGAACATCTCAGGCGTGAACATGGATTCCCGCCTGGTAAAGCCGGGCGACTTATTTGTTGCCGTCAAAGGCACGCAGGCCGACGGCCATGCCTTCATCGGCAAAGCGCTTGAAAACGGTGCCAAAGCGATTTTGGTGAGTGAGCCCATCCCAGCGGAGCGTCCAGAAGGCGTCACCTTTGTTCGCGTGGCCGACACGGAAGACGCTGTCGGGAAAGTGGCCACCCAGTTTTATGGCGACCCGAGCAGCCACCTGACGCTCGTCGGCGTGACTGGCACCAACGGAAAGACCACCATCGCGACGCTGCTCTACGACATGTTCTGCAAATTCGGCTACAAATGCGGCCTCTGCTCCACTGTCTGCAACTACATCGACGGTGAAGCTGTCCCAACGGAACACACCACGCCCGACCCCATCACCCTCAACCGCCTGCTCGGCGAAATGGTGGCAGCTGGATGCACCTATGCTTTCATGGAATGTAGCTCGCATGCCATCCATCAGAAGCGCATCGGTGGCTTGAAGTTCAAAGGGGCACTCTTCACCAATCTGACGCGCGACCACCTTGACTATCACAAGACGTTTGAAAACTACCGCGATGCCAAGAAAGCGTTTTTCGACAACCTCAGCGCCGACGCCTTTGCCATCACCAATGCCGACGACAAAAACGGCATGATTATGGTGCAGAACACGGCCGCAACGGTGAAGACGTATTCCACCAGAACGGCAGCCGATTTCAAGGGACGCATTCTTGAAGAGAGCATCGAAGGCATGTTGCTTAACATTGACGGACAGGAAGTGAGCGTACGCTTCGTGGGACGCTTCAACGTGTCAAACCTTCTGGCGGTCTATGGGGCGGCTATCTGCCTCGGACACGAGCCAACGGAGGTGTTGCGCGTGCTCTCCGAACTGCATCCTGTCAACGGCCGCTTTGAGGCCATCCGCTCGCCAAAGGGCTTCAGCGCAGTTATCGACTATGCCCACACGCCCGATGCCCTGGCCAACGTGTTGTCGGCCATCAACGACATTGTCAAAGGAAAAGGGCAGGTCATCACCGTCTGCGGAGCGGGCGGCAACCGCGACAAGGGAAAACGGCCGCTCATGGCACGCGAAGCGGCCAACGGCAGTGACCGCGTGATCATCACGAGCGACAACCCGCGCTTCGAAGAACCTCAAGACATCATCAACGACATGCTGGCGGGACTCGACGAGGAACAGAAAAAGAAGGTGATCAGCATCGTTGACCGACGCGAAGCCATCCGCGCCGCCGCCATGATGGCGCAGAAGGGCGACGTGATTCTCGTGGCTGGAAAGGGACATGAACCTTACCAAGACGTGAAAGGCGTGAAACACCATTTCGACGATCACGAAGAAGTGCGTGCCGCCTTCGGCATTGAATAACGACAGAGCGACGGCGTAAGCATAAGCCTCATTTAGTAATGGTACCACACTACTTACCATTGTAAACCAACCGAATAATGTTATACTATTTCTTTCGATTCCTGGAACAATTCGGCGTTCCGGGTTCAAATCTCTGGTCGTACGTATCCTTCCGCGCCCTGCTGGCGCTGATGATAGCCCTCGTGGTGTCGGCCTGGTTCGGTGAATACTTCATCAAATGGATGAAGCGCCACCACATCAGTGAAACCCAACGCGACGCCTCTGTCGACCCGTTTGGCGTTCAGAAAATCAACGTGCCGTCGATGGGCGGCATCATCATCATCGTGTCGGTGCTCGTTCCCTGCCTGCTTTTGGGACGTCTGCGCAATATCTACATGATTCTCATGCTCGTCACGACCGTGTGGCTGGGACTTTTGGGATTCCTCGACGACTACATCAAGATTTTCAAGAAGAACAAGGACGGACTGGCCGGACAATTCAAAATTCTCGGACAGGTCACTCTCGGTCTGCTCGTTGGCCTCGTGCTGTATTTCAGCCCCGACGCCGTTGTGCGCGAAAACGTTGAGGTGCAATACCAAAGCGGCGCACGCACGGAAGTGGTCCACAAGAGCCAGGCCGTGAAGTCAACGCAGACCACCATTCCCTTCGTGAAGGGCAACAACCTCGACTACACGGAAATCATGTCGTTCTGCGGAAAATATAAGACGCAGGCAGGCTGGATTCTCTTTGTCCTCGTGACCATCTTTGTCATCACGGCCGTGAGCAACGGCGCCAACCTCAACGACGGCATGGACGGCATGGCGGCGGGAAACTCGGCCATCATCTGCATCGCCTTGGGCATTCTGGCCTACGTGTCGAGCCACATCGACTTTGCCAGCTACCTAAACATCATGTACATCCCTGGCTCGCAAGAACTCGTGATTTACATCTGCGCTATGGTCGGTGCGCTCATCGGTTTCCTGTGGTATAACGCCTATCCCGCCCAGATTTTCATGGGCGACACGGGCTCGCTGACCATCGGCGGCGTCATCGCCGTTTTGGCCATCATCATTCATAAGGAACTCCTCATTCCGATTCTCTGCGGCGTTTTCCTCGTCGAGAGCCTCAGCGTGATTCTGCAAGTGGAATATTTCAAATCCGGCAAGCGCAAGGGCCTGCGCCGCCGCATCTTCAAGCGCACGCCAATCCACGATAATTTCCGTGTACTTCCCAGCCAGCTCGACCCCACCTGCTCCTACGTGTTCAAAAACTGGCCGCATGGTGCCTGGCACGAGTCGAAAATCACCATCCGCTTCTGGATTGTGACCATCCTGCTGGCTGCCGCCACCATCATCACGCTCAAAATCAGATAACTCAATAAAACGATGAGAACAGTTATACTTGGCGCCGCTGAAAGCGGTGTCGGTGCCGCCATTCTGGCACAAAAGGAAGGCCACGACGTGTTTGTTTCCGACATGGGACACATCAAAGACCACTATAAAGAAGAACTCACGCGCAGAAACATACAATGGGAAGAGGGACACCACACGCCCGAACTCATCCTTTCGGCCAGCCAGGTCATCAAAAGCCCTGGCATTCCGGAAGACGCGCCGATGATTCTCAAACTGAAAGAGAAGAACATCCCAGTCATCAGTGAGATTGAATTTGCCGCACGCTATACGAAGGCACGCATGGTGTGCATCACAGGCAGCAACGGCAAGACAACCACGACATCGCTCATCTATCACATTCTCAAGAAGGCGGGCTACGATGTCGGGCTGGCAGGAAACATCGGCCACAGCTTGGCGCTACAAGTGGCTGAAACGCCCCACGAATGGTATGTCATCGAACTCTCTTCTTTCCAGCTCGACGACATGTTTGACTTCCGCGCAAACGTGGCCGTGTTGCTCAACATCACGCCCGACCACCTCGACCGCTATGGTTTCTGCATGCAAAACTACGTCGACTCGAAAATGCGCATCATACGCAACCAGCAGGCCGATGACGCTTTTATCTATTGGACGGGCGACGAACACGTGCCGACGGAATTGAAGAAATACGACCTCAAAAGCCGCGTGCTTCCCTTTGCCGATCAACCGCAGGCGGGGGCTGAAGGATGTGCCGATGGCGACACGTTCCGCATCACGAGTCCCGTGGCGTTTGAAATGCCAATGGCCGAACTCTCACTGCCTGGCAAGCACAACTTGAGAAACTGCCTGGCCGCTGCTATGGCGGCGCTTGCCGCTGGCGCTCCTGCCAGCAAAGTGCGCGAAGGACTGGCCGACTTCCCGGGCGTTGAACACCGCCTGGAATACGTTTGCGAGGTCAACGGCGTGAGATATGTCAACGACTCGAAGGCCACCAACGTCGATGCCTGCAACTGCGCCCTCGAAAGCATGCGCACACCTGTTGTGCTCATCATCGGCGGAAAGGACAAGGGCAACGACTATGCGGAAATCATGCCTTACGTGAAGCAGAAATGCCGCGCTTTGGTTTATCTCGGCGCCGACAATGCCAAACTGCATGCGAATTTCGACCACCTCGGTCTTCCCGTGGCCGACACGCACAATATGGCCGACTGCGTGAAAGCCTGCGCGGAAATGGCCCAGGCGGGCGACACGGTGCTCCTCAGCCCCTGTTGCGCCAGCTTCGACCTCTTCCACAATATGGAAGACAGAGGCGAGCAGTTTAAGGCACGTGTCAGAGAAATGAAAGCTTAGTAATGGTAAGTAGGTTGAACCTTTTTACCCATTACTTAATGAGCCGCCATCAGGCAGCATGCGCTTCCATTTCCAACGAGCAAGTGCTCTGATTTATTATTACATCTGAAACACAACAAGAAGCCATGTCACTATCATCCAAGCGCCTGTTTCAAGGCGACCTGGTCATCTGGGCCATTTATTTTTGGCTCTGCATGATTTCCCTCATAGAGGTCTACAGCGCAGGAAGTTCCTTGAGCTATAAGAGCGGCGACTTCATGGCCCCGCTCTTCAAGCAAGCCATCTTCCTGGGCATCGGAACCGCCGTTGTCTGGGTGATTCACTCCATTCCCTGCCGATTCTTCAAGCTCGGGGTTTTCCTCTATCCCATCAGCATCTTCCTTCTCATTCTGACGCTCATCATCGGCGCAAAGGAGAACGACGGCGCACGATGGCTCAATTTCGGTATCAAGTTCCAGCCTTCTGAAATCGCCAAGGGCGCTCTGGTCCTCTTCGTGGCGCTCATCCTCTCCTTCGGACAGACGGAGAAAGGGGCCGACAAAAGGGCCATGAAAATCATCCTCTTCGCCACCTGCCTCACCTGCGCCCTCATCGTCACGGAAAACCTTTCCACGGCGGCCCTGCTCTTCGCCACCGTCTTCGTCATGATGTTCATCGGGCGCGTCCCCACGAAACAGTTGGGAAAAATCGTCGGCGTGTGTCTGCTCGGCGTTGTCCTGCTCGCGACCATCGTGACGATTTTTCCGAAAGAGAAACTGAACGAAAGCAAGTTGCTCCACCGCGCCTCAACCTGGGTTGACCGCGTGAAAGACCACACGTCGGACAAGGAAACCATGTCCGACACCATATTCCTACGCGACCACGCACAAGAGGCGCGGGCGAAAATCGCCATCGCCTCGAGCAACATGATTGGAAAGATGCCTGGAAACTCGGAGCAACGCGACCATCTGGCGCAGGCTTACTCCGACTTCATCTACGCCATCATCATTGAGGAAATGGGCGTGTTAGGTGCCGTCTTCGTTGCCTTCCTCTATATCATCCTCCTCTTCCGAGCGGGACGAATCGCCAGTATGTGCGAACGAAACTTCCCCGCTTACCTCACGATGGGACTGGCCATCTTGCTGGTCATACAGGCAATGGTGAACATGCTCGTGGCCGTCGGACTAATCCCCATCACGGGACAACCATTGCCGCTCATCAGCCGCGGTGGAACGTCCACCATCATCAATAGTGTCTACTTCGGCATGATTCTCAGCGTTAGCCGATATGCACGTAAGAATCTCGACGGACAGAAGATTGAAAAACTGCCAGCGTCTGAAGACCCGCAAAACAAGGAATTTCAGAGCAGCGAGGGGATGGAGTAAAGGAACACCAGATGATAGCGCCCCAGAAAGGTAGGGTGTTCAAAATTGAAATATTAAGTTGGTGAAGATTATGCGGAAAAAGCCCTATCTGCGGCTCTGTGCGGGCTGAAAGCCCAGCAAGTTCATAGCCCAGGGCAACGCC
>OLXI01000148.1_pt1 | contig 48905 bp, 32 predicted proteins | sample 1674181 | NCBI WGS metagenome assembly OLXI01 (sample SAMEA103958148, study PRJEB25191) | human gut metagenome | reverse complement strand
GGTTCTTACAGCTACTCCAGCGATACCAGCAAGGGACTTTCCGCATTCGTTGACTTGAACGGTGACGGACTTCCTGACAAGGTATATAAGTCTGGTGGTTCCGTATATTATCGTCCACAGGTCAAGACTGACAACGGAGAAGTAGTATATGGTGAGCCTGTCAAGGTAAAGGGTATCAGTAACTTCTCGACAACCAAAAGTTCTACGAACTCTTTCGGTGCGAAAGCCGTTGTCGGTTGGAATGTTCTGACTGCCGTTGTCGGAACGGACAAGTCAACCACTAAGACAAAGACCACTCAGTATTTCAGCGACATCAACGGTGACGGACTTGTTGACCTCGTTTCCAATGGCAAGGTATATTTCAACCATTTGGAGTTTGATCAGTCTGGCAATGCCGTGCCTACGTTTACATTGAGCAGTGCCGACACGCCAAGCCCAATCATCTATGGTGGCAAGGTTGACACTTCTGTCATGGAGGTCAGTAAGGATGAGCAGGCGGAAGCCATCAAGAACTCACCGATGGAGGATATTGTGCGTGTATGGCAGGCTCCTAAGGACGGAACTGTCAGCGTAACTGGTCAAGTAAGCCTCATTGCACCAACAGATGACTATGATGCTGACGAGTATCAGAAGGCAGACGGCGTAAGAATTGCCATCCAAAAGGGAGGCAATGAACTTTGGAACAAGACGATAGCCAAGGGTGACAACAGTCCATACAGCGCAGCCGTATCATCTGTTGCCGTCAAGCGTGGTGACAGAATCTATTTCCGTGTGCAGTCTGGCTCTGAGGAAACAAGCAACGGCTCATTTGACAAGGTGAACTGGTCACCTGCCATTACTTACGCTGGCGAGTCAAATATCTTGCCTAACGGGCTTTCTTCAACAGAGTACAAACCTGAGGATGGTGCCATCTACGATGTGAACACCTCCGCTAATGTGGAGAATGGTTCAAGCGTGGAAGTTCACAGTGCCTTCCACAAGCCTGTAACAACCGACGATGTTGTTCTCAGCATCATCGGCAGCAATGAAAAGAAAGACAGTGACGGAAACGACAACCCGAACTATATCGAGAAGACGGTCTTTGCTCGTACACTGAAGGCTAATGAGACTTTCAATGGCGATTCACTCAACATCAGTCTGGAGAATACAGAAAAGCTGACCAACTTCAGCTTTGAGATTTCATCCACCTCAAATGTTGACTGGAAGAATATCGGTTGGCAAGCGTCTGTAACTTACAAGGATTCCGCCAATGTTGAGCAGACTATGGCTGTTCCTGCACATTACAAGACATTCGCCAATGCCTTGACGGAGGGCAAGCCATATCTAACCACAGCAACAGACACCGCTTTGGTTGTATCTCCAGTACTCACACTTTCGGACAACGCCCTCAATGGTGAGGTGACATTGACTGCAAAGACTGTTGATGTCCTTGTCGGCAAAAAGACATTCAAGATACAGAACGGTATCTTGCAGAGCGATACCTTACGCCTTTCAAACTTAGACGGAAAGGAGATTTGGTTTGAATACAGCTGTTCTTCAACCATTTCTGACGGAGCTTTGACCTCTGCGTCTGTCTCCATTCTGAAAGATGCAGCGGGACTTGTAACAGAAAATATTCCTGCTGGATTCTATGCAGAAAGCGATAACAATGGCTTCGGTATGCTCTACCGTGGTTGGGGTGGCTTTGTCTATAATGCGGCAGAGGGCAGATATGCCAAGCCTATTGACGAGTCATTGCTGAAATTGCCAGAGAACGAGGATGATAAGGTTGATCCGCTCACGATGGCATTCACCCCATTGGGTACAGACCAGACTTCCATGGACAAATGGGTCGGTCAGCGGCAGGACATCTATCTCACGGCAACGGAGGCAAGTACAGCCCGACTGACCGAGCAGGATGTTCTTCTCTCTAATCCTTTGGAGAACAATACCGAGGTGGCAGGACTTGCAGGAGAACATTTGCAAGGTACTGGTGCTGCGGCAGTAACTCAAGTAGTTTCAAGCAAGAGCACGGTAGTGCAAGGCGGCGCGCTTGGCATCACGCACAACGATGCAAGTGGTAGCGCCAAGACTGAGGTCACCATGATGGACATGAATGGTGACGGCTTCCCTGACATCATTGCTGGTGGTACTATCCAATACACCAATTCACAAGGTGGACTGAGTGGCGAAATCTACAAGGGCATCGGCTCGAACAACTCAGACAATGCTTCACAAGCATGGGGATATGGCGGTAATCCTATATCATCTGTATCTGATATTGCCAATTTGATTCCAAGTAGCAAGGCTTCTCTGAAAAATCTTAAAAACTCTTGGTTGGCACAATTATCTATATCAGGTAGTGTGCCAAAGAATACAGATGAATCTGTCGAGGCTTTCATAGACATCAATGGTGATGGTCTTCCTGATAAAATTCTTTCCGACAAGAAGGTCAGATTAAATCTTGGCTATGCCTTTACTGAACCTATTGATTGGGGACTTGACCGTATTCAAGGGGGAAAGAGCCTTTCTTATAATTTTGGAGCAGGAGGTTGCATAAATATTGCTTCTGGTAGTTTCTCCGCAGGTATAGATATTGTAACATCTGAGAGTGAAGAGGAATACAACCTTATCGACATCAACTCTGACGGTCTCCCAGATAAGGTCTGGAAGAATGGTGATGTTATCACTGTTGCCCTTAATACAGGCAATGGCTTTGACGAGCCTATCAGTTGGAAGGGTGCAAGTGCGCTTAGTGAATCAGCCTCTACATCAGAGTCTGCAAACGCAGCGTTCACTTTGACCATCAACATTCCTGTCATAAGCATCAAGATTTCAACCAACCCTGGTGCTTCCACCTCACATAGCATCAACCGCCCTACATATTCTTTGCAGGATGTGGACGGTGACGGCTATCTTGACATCGTTGAGTCAGAGAAGGAAAGCGAGTTGAAGGTCACACGCTCTGCCATTGGCAGGACAAACATGTTGAAGTCTGTCACCAACTCCTTGGGCGGCACTTTCACACTCGACTATGCGCATACCACTCCTACCTACGGACTTCCTGGTGGCAAGTGGGTAATGTCTGCCCTTACCGTTGATGATGGTATCCATGACGATGGACCTGTAATGACAACTGCCTTTGAATATAAGGACGGCAAGCGTGACCGCCATGAGCGTGAGTTCCTCGGTTTCGGTGAGGTCATCACCAAGAACCTTGACACGGAGAAAGGCAATTCTGTTTACAGACAGGCTGTTGAGAACTACGATGTTGCCAACTACTACACGCAGGGCAATGTTACCGCTACTTCCGTGGAGGATGCCAACGGCAACAAGTACACCGAGACAAAGAACCGTTACGACAGCTACTATCTGACTGCCGACGGTGACAAGTACACGTTCGCAAAGCGTGACGTGAACCTTTGGAGTGACCGTGCATCTGCATTCGTACCTCTCCGCTATACGGCAAACTTGCAGTATGAGGGAGCGGCAAACGGTGTGGTTACATCCGAGGCATGGAATGAGTACTACCTCAATGGCTATCATGGTGAGTTGAAGTCCTACAAGTACAGCGACAAGGGCAGTCTTGGCGAGGACGGAAACGGAAAGTTCGATTATGCGACTGCTATCAAATATACCGACAATGCAAGCAAGCATATCTTCGGACTTCCAATAGATGTTACGGTGACTGGCGGTGACGGCTCACTCTATCACCATGTGACGGCGAAGTATAACACCAACTACGCCAACCATATCACGCAGATTACACAGCAGTTGAATGATGGCGAGGCTGTTACGGATTACAAGTACGACTCTTACGGCAACATCATCCAGAAGACTCTCCCTGCCAACGGCAAGGGACAGCGTATGTGGTACAAGTACCGCTATGAGCCTGAGATGAACATGTATGTTGAGCGCATTGACGATGCGTGGGGCTACCGCAGCGAGCAAGGCAACTTCGATTATCGGTATGGTATCGCCAAGGAGCATCGTGACCTCAACAACTTCTACTACGAGACTGATGTTGATGACCTCGGTCGCATTACTGGCGTGCGTGGTCCTAACGAGTTGGCTACGGGCGTGCCTTATGCCATCGCCTTTGAGTATCAGCCATTGGCTACCTTTGGTGAGAGTGGCATTACCGCTCCTGCATACGCAGTGACCAAGCACTACGACATCCAGCATCCTAACGATGACTTGGAGACCGTTACTTTCGTTGACGGCTTCGGAAGAGCCGTGCAGGTGAAGAAGGACGGTGTTGTGACAAGTGCATCCAAGGGAAGCTCTGCCAAGGATGAGAACGTGATGATAGTCAGCGGAAGAAACGTGTATGACGCTTTCGGACGTGTGGCAAAGGCTTTCTATCCTACAACGGAAGGAACTGGATCGAAATCAACGTTCAGCAAGTCATTTGACAATGTATCTCCAACGGTTACTGTTTATGACGTGCTCGACCGTGCTACCTCAGTGATATTGCCGGACAACTCTACGACAACTACGGCATATTCTGTTGACAACGGCAGTCATGCACTTGTTACAACCGTAACAGACGCACTCCATAATGTGCAGGCTACCCATACCAATGGCAGTGGCAAGACCTTGAAGACCATCCAGAAGAGCGGTCCTGACGGTGAGATTACCACCTCGTTTGAGTATGACGGCATACAGCGTCTTGTTCGTGTTACCGACACGGAGGGCAATGTAACGACCTCCACTTACGACATGGGCGACCGTCGCACGGAGGTGAACCATCCTGCAAGCGGCATCACCAGTTTTACTTATGATGCGCTCGGCAATGTGCTGACCAAGCAGACTGCCAACCTTGCCAAGGAAGGAAAGTTCATCACCTACGATTACGACTATCAGCGTCTGACAGGCATCAACTATCCTGACCACCCGGAGAACAATGTGAAGTATTACTACGGTGGCCGCAACGCCTCTCAGAACCGTATCGGTAGATTGATGCTCCGTGAGGACGGAACAGGTGCCATTGAATACTTCTATGGCAAGATGGGCGAGGTGACAAAGACCCGCCGCACGATGATTGTGCCTAATCAGGCAATAGCAACCTATGTAACGCAATGGACTTACGACAGCCACAACCGTCTGTTGGAGATGATCTATCCTGATGAGGAGAAGATTACTTACTCTTACAATCTCGGTGGTCAGCTTGAAAAGGTTCATGGCTACAAGTCTTACGGCTACGACTATGTGAGCAAGATAGGCTATGACAAGTTTGAGCAGCGCACATACTTGAAGTATTGCAACGGTGCAGAGACCTTCTACACCTACGACCCACAGCGTCGCAGATTGCAGAACCTCACGGTGAATAGTGGTGGAAACACCATCATGGATAACGCCTACACTTACGATGCGGTGAGCAATGTGCTCAGCGTGGTAAACGGTGCGTCAGTTCCACAGAGTGGAAAGGCTGGCGGACAGATGGCGCATACCTATACATACGATGCTCTTTACCGTCTTGTAAGCGCAACAGGTACTTATACAGGTGCGGACAACAAGACCGCAAGCTACACTCTTGCGATGGGTTACGACAATATGCACCGTATCACTTCGAAGCGTCAGATTCTCACGCAGAACAATGTGCAGTTCAATGGTACATTGAATGCTGGCTATGATTTGTCGTACACCTATGGAACAGAGACAGGCAAGAAGTTCCAACTCGCTAATGTGAAGGATGTGAACTACCGCACTGAGGAGACGCCTTCAGAGAGTGAGAATGTGAACAACAATCATGCCTATGAGTATGATGCCAACGGTAATCTTGTTTATGTCAATACAAGCCGTACAAAGAAGGATGGCATGGCTGACGAGAAGACCACGGAACGCAAACTCAAATGGGATGAGGAGAACCGTCTCCTTGCTTCTGATGATAACGGCTTTGTGACCAACTATTGGTATGATGCTGACGGTGAGCGTACGGTGAAGACATCAGGCGAGAGTGACCAGGTTTATGTGAACTCAGAGTTTGCAGGAGGTCGCACGAATACCGCCAAGTTCTCATTGTATGTATCTCCTTACCTCGTAGCCAACCAAGGCGGACGTTACACCAAGCACATCTATATCGGTAGCCAGCGTGTCGTTTCCAAGATTGGTGACTTCGACTCTTACGGTTCAGACCCACGCCGCATCCAGTATGCAGGTAGCGAGACTGATGGCCTTTCTGTTGATTATAAGCAAAAATATGTCCAGCAGTTGCAGGTTATCAAGGATAATTATGCAACCTTTGCAGTGCCGTACAATGGCGAGGACAACAACGATTATGTGGACGGCAAGGGCTTCTGCTGCAATGACGGCAGCTTGGAGGCAGCGCAGGCACGAGCTTTAGCGAGAGCTGCAAAGAACAACTTCCAAGAGGGCGACTCATACGAGAAGATGCAGTTCTACTACCACCCAGACCATTTGGGTAGCAGTAGTTACATCACCAACCTTGATGGCGAGGTGGTGCAGCATATTGAGTATGTACCTTTCGGCGAGGTATTTATGGAAGAACGAAACAACTTTACAAATCGAGTAGTAATGAAAGCAATGATTATACTATTAGTCTTCTCCTGTTTACTATTTTCTTGTTCAAATAATAGCAGGGAAAAATCTGTAGATAGTTCAGAACTATCTAATATAGATTATCGCCTTTTTCAAAATACACCAGCTTGGGAATTAGCCAAAGCTGTGCAAGAAGAGGACATGGATAATTTTGATAAGATTATTTCTGAAAATCCGCAAATAATCAATTATCAAGAATCCAAATATGGTAATACTCTTTTAATGTTAACGATTATAAATCAACAATTAAAACCATTTAAGGCATTACTAAAGAAAGGAGCAGCTGTTAATACACATAACACATTTGATGGCACATCACCTCTTATTGAAGCTTGTTCTTCTAAATACTACAACATTATTTTTACCAAAATACTAATTGAGTATGGTGCTAATATAAATGATATTGAAACAGGAAAAAGGAGGCAAGAGAATAGTACACGACTTACGCCTTTAATAGCGGCTTCCAAAACTGGGAATTTAGATTTGGTTAGATTTTTAGTGTCGAATGGGGCTGATGTAAATTACCAAAACGAATTTGGTCAATCAGCGTTGAGTGAATCTGTAATGACAGACAATTATAAAGTAGCTTATTATCTATTGCAAAATGGAGCGAATTATAACTTACCTATTTTTCACCGATATGATTATTCTATACCAATAGAAAATAGTGTTCCCGGAGATAAAGGGAAACCAATGTTTTTAATGGATGTATTAAAAGAAGATGAATCTGATTTTTATACAGATGAGTATAAATACAAAACACTAATTATTGATTTTTTAAAAGAACAAGGGGTTAAGTAGATGCTTTGAATTAGATTTTTGCGATACACTAAAAAACAGGTGCTATTTATATTCATATAGCAACGCCTCTCAGAACCGTATCGGTAGATTGATGCTCCGTGAGGACGGAACGGGTGCCATCGAATACTTCTACGGCAAGATGGGTGAGGTGACGAAGACCCGCCGCACGCTCATCGTGCCCAACCAGGCGATTGCCACCTACGTCACCCAGTGGACTTACGACAGCCACAACCGCCTCACGGAGATGATCTATCCCGACGAGGAGAAGGTGACTTACTCCTACAACCTCGGCGGTCAGCTTGAAAAAGTCCGCGGCGAGAAGTCATACGGATACGACTACATCACCAAGTTAGGCTACGACAAGTTCGAGCAGCGCAGCTACCTGAAGTACTGCAACGGCGCGGAGACGTTCTACACCTACGACAACCGTCGTCGCCTGAGCAACCTTGCGGTGAACAGCGGCAACACGGCCATCATGGACAACGACTACACCTTCGACGCTGTAAGCAATGTCCTCTCGGTGGCGAACAATGCCTCGCTTCCTGCCAGCGGCAATGCCGGCGGCCGGATGTCGCATGCCTATACCTACGACGGACTGTACCGTCTCGTTTCCGCTACGGGTACTTATACAGGAGCCGACAGCAAGTCTGCGTCCTACACCCTTGCCATGGGCTACGACAATATGCACCGCATCAAATCGAAGAGCCAGCATCTGACTCAGGACAACGTGCAGTTCAACGGCACGCTCAATGTAGGCTATGACCTGTCATACACATACGGTACTGAAGCCGGTAAGAAATTCCAACTTGCAAGTGTTAAAGATGTGAATTATCGCACGGAAGAGACTCCGGGAGACAATAATATCGAAAACAATCACGTATATTTGTATGACAAGAACGGAAATCTTGTATATGTGAACACCGGACGTATGATGAAGGATGGACATAATGAAGTCGGCACAAGAGAGCGCAAGCTCATCTGGGACGAGGAGAACCGTCTGCTCGCGGTGGACGACAACGGCTTCGTGTCCAACTACTGGTATGATGCTGACGGCGAGCGCACGGTCAAGACTTCCGGCGAAAGCGACCAGGTATATGTCAACGGAGTGTTCTCCGGTGGCTCTACCAATACCGCGAAGTTCTCACTCTATGTCAGCCCGTACCTTGTTGCCAACCAAGGCGGCCGTTACACCAAGCATATCTACGCAGGCAGTCAGCGCATCGTGTCGAAGGTCGGCGATTTCGCCTCTTACGGTTCTGACCCTCGCCGCATTGAATATGCCGGAGCCAATACTGATGGTCTTTCGGTAAACTACAAGGCTAAGTATGCGGCACAGCAACAGGTAATCAAGGACAACTACAAGACCTTTGATGTACCTTATAACGGAACCGACAACGACAACTATGCCGACGGTGAAGGATTCTGCTGCAATGACGGCTATATGGAGGCGGCAATGGCACGGGCTCGGAAGGCTCAGGCACGCGCAGTTGCCAAGTCTTTCAAAGACCCTGACAACTACGAGAACCTGCAGTTCTTCTACCATCCTGACCATCTCGGCAGCTCCAGCTTCATCACCAACCTTGAAGGCGAGGTAGTGCAGCACATCGAGTATGTGCCGTTCGGAGAGGTGTTCATAGAGGAGCGCAACAGCGTGTGGAACACGCCTTACCTCTTCAATGCGAAAGAGTTTGACGAGGAGACCGGTATGTACTACTATGGTGCGAGGTACTATGAGCCAAGGTTGAGTCTATGGATGTCAACCGACCCAATGGAAGAAAAGTATCCGGATTATTCAACATATATTTATGCGGCACAAAATCCTATTGCATATTCAGATCCTACTGGTATGGAGATTAGGGGTGTAACTAAAAGTGACGCTGAAGAATTCAAAAGCGATGTTCATTTAATTTTAGGAGATTCGAAGTTTGATAATTTACGTTCTTTGATTTCATTGAAAGGTAAAAAGTTCCAACAAATTCCTGACGCAGCACTGGCAGACGCTCTTGATGGTGTAACTTGCTCAGAAGATGAAATGGCATATATTAGCTTACTCGTCAATACCATTAATTCTAAAGAAGTTCATTCAATAGAATATTTGAAGGATGGAGAAGAAGTTTCATCAAGCGGGTACTCAGATATTAATAAGTATCTGAACAGTATTGACCCTGATAGTAAAATTGGAGATGCATTCAGAAAACGAGAAGAACGTTCTGATGGGTCTACACGCTACTATTACGATGATGCCACCATTCAAACTCTTGGAGGGGAAGGATTCAATGTCCCAACATCTAAAGGATCGCATTCTTTTATTAGGGGTGTCCAAGATAAGCTTAAGGCCGTAACATCTGCACATGAATTATTGGGTCATGGACTACCATCTGCAAGAAAAGAAAGTCCTGTACATAATAATACAAACGCAATTAGAACGGACAATCTTGTAAGGAGATTGCTCAGACTCCCCCAAAGAGATGGATCAGACCATGCCGGAGGAAAAGATATTGTAAGTCCTTATAGTTTGCCTTATACTAAATAACAACAAGCATTCGCTAAACTTGGTATATGTAGAACCATATACCAAGTTTAGCAATACTATATATTAAAGCAATAGGAATATGAGAGAAATTTTGTTTTTTTATATTATGTTCATCGTGGTCGGAAACAGCAAGGTTTTTGCTGAGCCTAATACGGTACAGGGAAACAGAGAATTAGTATCTGCTATTCTCAATAAAATGCCAGAATCTACAACTAACGAGTCGAAAATTGTTTTTGGTATTAAAGAACAATTTTATTTGATAGTTGTCAACGATACCATAGGTACTGAATATTTTGTGACGATTGATACACAAAATAAGAATTTTGAACTGATTCCCGTCAAGTTTAATGATAATGGCAACAGTAGAGGGTCGGTTGCTAAATACTTTGCCAATATTCAATATTTGGACGAACCAAATCAGGGAAAAATTGGAAGCAAATTTCAAGCTGGGTATCCCGCATATTTTGCTTTTATAAACGGGAATTGTATTATTAAGGATATGATATTTGACTCAATATCTATACCAAGTCCCTTACCGATTGATTTGTTGGTGTTTCTTAATGAAGAAATTATACGAGAAATTAGATTATGGTATCGACAACTATAATGACTAAATTATAAAATAAAGTAAAATCTAAAATGATGAGCAATCAGGTGTATGTCAACGGAGTGTTCTCCGGTGGCTCTACCAATACCGCGAAGTTCTCACTCTATGTCAGCCCGTACCTTGTTGCCAACCAAGGCGGCCGTTACACCAAGCATATCTACGCAGGCAGTCAGCGCATCGTGTCGAAGGTCGGCGATTTCGCCTCTTACGGTTCTGACCCTCGCCGCATTGAATATGCCGGAGCCAATACTGATGGTCTTTCGGTAAACTACAAGGCTAAGTATGCGGCACAGCAACAGGTAATCAAGGACAACTACAAGACCTTTGATGTACCTTATAACGGAACCGACAACGACAACTATGCCGACGGTGAAGGATTCTGCTGCAATGACGGCTATATGGAGGCGGCAATGGCACGGGCTCGGAAGGCTCAGGCACGCGCAGTTGCCAAGTCTTTCAAAGACCCTGACAACTACGAGAACCTGCAGTTCTTCTACCATCCTGACCATCTCGGCAGCTCCAGCTTCATCACCAACCTTGAAGGCGAGGTAGTGCAGCACATCGAGTATGTGCCGTTCGGAGAGGTGTTCATAGAGGAGCGCAACAATGTATGGAACACGCCTTATCTATTCAATGCGAAAGAGTTTGACGAGGAGACCGGTATGTACTACTATGGGGCGAGGTATTATGAACCGAGGTTGAGCCTTTGGATGTCAGTTGATCCATTAACTGAAAAAAATAATGATATTAGTGGATATATCTATTGTCATAATAGACCAACTATTTTAATAGACCCAACAGGCATGGATGATGATGTTCCAGAAACTTCCAAAGGTAACACATTATGGTATCCAGGTAATACAGCAAAAGGATTTCAATTTGGCCTAACACAGCAATATCAATTAGAACCATCGCGTGGTGCTACAGTAACTGGTATCCGAGATACAAAACTTGGGCGTATTAATAAATCAGGTAAACATGTTGGAAGTTGGGTTATAAGAGTCGATAAACCACATTCCAAAGCTCCTACACCTCACATTAATATCAATGAGGCAATTTCTAACACTCCAGACCCACATACATCAATATCTCCGAATATGTTAAAAGCATTGGGGAATGGCGGTAAGGTCTTGAATACTGTTGGTAAAGTTGCAAAGCCTATTGGTATTGCAACTGATGCAACACGAATTACTACAGCTTATATAGAAGATGGAGGGAAAATAGGAAATGCAACAATAACAACATCTTCTAGTGTTGCTGGTGGTTGGGCTGGAGCTTGGGGAGGAGCTGTCCTCGTCGGCAAAGGCGGTGTTGCTATTGGGGGTATTATCGGTGGACCTGTAGGCGCTGCTATTGGAGGATTCGCAGGTTCTGTAGTCGGCGGCATCGCTGGAGCGTTTGGAGGTTCATGGCTTGGTGAGAAAGCTGCTGGAGAAGTATTAAATTCAAATAAAAAATAATTTGGTTTTACGATTATGAATAAAATTGAGTTTGATATACCATCATCATTGGAGAAAAGAACAAGTTTTATCATTGGGCATTTACGTCCAATGATAAATAAAACTGTATCGTTAATAACGATTTCTCCTCAGGTATATTCTATTTCTATGGAATTTCCAAATTACGTTACCATGAAATGCGATGGTGTAATATATGGAATAAATAGCAATATATTGCTTACAGAAAATAACTTATTTGCGATTGCAGAATCAGAAGACTTTAATCGAGGATTACTGATTATCGCATCGAAATATAAAGATTTATTATCTGATGTTATAAAACCTTTTTATATGCAATGTATTACCAATTCCACGATGATATTTACTGAGAATGATGGTCGTATTTTAGTATTATTGAACATATAATGGAATTTATGGCATTAGCTATAGTATAAATAAGATGGTGTGTCAAAATGCAAGTCATAATGAATTAAACGGCTAAAACTTGTTGAAGTTAATAGTATAAGATGCGTGAAATTTAAAAAACGCATTTTGACACACCTCTTTATCTTGAGTATGACGAACTATCATAATCTGTGTTGGAAATCATTAACGTAATTGCCAAAGACCTTATAGAAATTTGCAAGAATACTACAAGAAGGACGAGTCAATACTTGGAATGTAATAAAAGGCTGGTTTGGATCGTTATTTGGAAAATAGCGAAAAAACTTTATTTTTATTCGATATAAGACATGGATTCTCATCGAATACATTCTCATAGATATTTTCGAGGAGGAAAGGTACAAAAATCTTTCCTTCTCGGATTTTGTATATTTGCATCTGTTTTATTTAGTGTAGTTTGGTATAGATCTTTTTATATTGTCAATGAAGTAGAGTTCACTGTATGGAAAACATATAAGGGATGCTATATAACACCTTATAAATATTGGGGAGCATTACCGCCAAAAGATAATTATCTTAGAATTTCCAATATAGGTACAGCTGATATTTTTATTTGCAAAGATAAAATACTCTGTGTCTTTATTGATCCACATTCAGATGGTGCGACGGAAACTGTATGCAAATTAAAATCATGTCAATACTATTCCTACAGTACGGATGGTAAAGAAGAACTAAAAAGAAGTAAATATTGGGTAGAAGAATGGAAAAAATATCAGTCGATATATCCATATATAACTATTGATGCAAGAGTCATGAAAATTGAAATTAATGAGTAGTTAATATCCTTACAAGATATGGGTAAACGGTTTATGCTCCAGATAGGGAGTTGTGAATATAAGAATTATCAACTCTACGACAACCGCCGTCGCCTGAGCAACCTCGCGGTGAACAGCGGCAACACGGTCATCATGGACAACGACTACACCTTCGACGCTGTAAGCAATGTCCTCTCGGTGGCGAACAATGCCTCGCTTCCTGCCAGCGGCAATGCCGGAGGCAAGATGTCGCACGCCTATACATACGACGGGCTGTATCGCCTCGCTTCCGCTACGGGTACATACACCGGAGCAGACAGCAAGTCCGCGTCCTACACCCTCGCCTTGGGCTATGACAACATGCACCGCATCACTTCCAAGAGCCAGCATCTGACCCAGGACAATGTGCAGTTCAACGGCACGCTCAATGTCGGATATGACCTGACATATACCTACGGCACTGAAGCCGGTAAGAAGTTCCAGCTCTCAAGTGTTAAAGATGTAAATTATCGTACCGAAGAGACTCCGGGAGACAATAAAATCGAAAATAATCACGTATATTTGTATGATAAGAACGGAAATCTTATATATGTGAACACCGGACGCATGATGAAAGATGGACATAACGAAACCGGCACGGGCGAGCGCAAGCTCATCTGGGACGAGGAAAACCGTCTGCTTGCAGTGGACGACAACGGCTTCGTGTCCAACTACTGGTACGATGCCGACGGCGAACGCACGGTCAAGACTTCCGGTGAGAGCGACCAGGTTTACGTTAATGGCGTATTCTCCGGCGGCTCCACCAACACGGCGAAGTTCTCGCTCTATGTCAGCCCGTACCTCGTGGCGAATCAGGGCGGCCGCTACACCAAGCATATCTACGCAGGCTCACAGCGCATCGTGTCGAAGATAGGCGATTTCGCCTCCTACGGCTCAGACCCGCGCCGCATAGAGTATGCAGGTGCAAACACCGACGGTCTGTCAGTTGACTATAAGGCGAAGTATGCGGCACAGCAGCAGGTAATCAAGGACAACTACAAGTTCTTCGATGTTCCCTACAACGGTACCGACAACGACAACTACGCTGACGGCGAGGGATTCTGCTGCAATGACGGCTCCATGGAGGCGGCGGTGGCGCAGGCCCGGAAGGCGCAGTCACGCGCGGTTGCTCGGTCGTTCAAAGACCCCGACAACTACGAGAACCTGCAGTTCTTCTACCATCCCGACCACCTCGGAAGCTCCAGCTTCATCACCAACCTTGAAGGGGAGGTCGTACAGCACATCGAGTATGTGCCATTCGGAGAGGTGTTCATAGAGGAGCGTAATAATGTGTGGAACACGCCTTATCTTTTCAACGCAAAGGAATTTGACGAGGAGACGGGTATGTACTACTATGGGGCAAGGTACTATGAGCCGAGGGTGAGTGTATGGATGTCAACGGATTCTGAGGAATTAAAATTTCCAAACATTGGTACATACACCTACGCTGCAAATAACCCTATTAAATTTATAGATGCTGATGGAAAATCTGCTCGTGTAACAAAAAATACTGCAGACAAGACAGTAACCATTACAGCCCATTTTGTATTCTTTGGTGAAGCATCATCAAGCCTACTTGCATCACAGATGGCTCAAGATATACAAAACAAATGGAACGAACCACATGCAAAGGTTGTAATTGATGGGACTCAATATAGCGTAAAATTTGTTATTACTGGAGAACATAGAGATAAGGGATTTGGATTAAGTTTGGAAAAAGCCTTTAATACAGACCCTACAAATAATTATGTAGAAGTAAGAAACACTGTTGATGACGGTCCTATAAAAGGAGTTTCATACATGACAAGGGGAGGCAACGAAGGCGTATTTCTTAAGTCTAATGTAGAAAAAGTAGGCAGTTCAACAGAAGCACATGAATTTGGACACAGCTTGGGACTTTGGCCTGGAACAAAAAAAGGTCATCCGGAGGGAAATCTTCTTGGAAAAGGACAGCCAGGAATAATGTATCCAAGAGGTACTATTGTTGATCCTCAATACAGATACAATCCTAAAGCAGGCTACAATCAAAGTGGAGGAACTTTGAATCCGGAAAAGCGTAAGGTTCTACAGAGTGATATTGATATGCTTCATTTAGACAACTTGTATTATGACAATAATGGAAATTCGCAACTTGGAAAAAGCACCAGTGCCTTTTGGGAATAAAATTCACATTATATTGATTTTTCTCATTCAACTGATTCTGTCATGTAATCCACAGAAAACAAGCGATGGGATATTATCAAAAGAAATGTTATATGGAGAGTGGACATTGGTAGATGGAGAACATCAGGTAAATTATCCAGATATTGAATTTTTCGCTGATAGTAGTGCTATACTCTATTCGCAGGCGGATACCATATACAGATTTACATTTTTCATAAGAAATGATTCTTTATATCTTACTGATATTTATGGTAAGAAGTATGTGAGTAGAATTAGAAAATTAAGTTGCACTACAGTTATCTTTGATGGCATTGCAGATGTCAAAAAGAAGCAAACATATGAGAAACAATAATGTCGGAATTTTCTAATGAGAGATTGGAAATTCATCATTAATTGTTTTTATATATAACCTCAATTAAAATCCGTGGATTATTTAATTTGTAATCCACGGATTTTTTATACTTTCTTTTTCAATACATATAATTTTACGTTCTTAGCGCTTGGCTCATTCCCAAACGAGTCAATCAGAACAATGCTGCTGTCATTTTTCACCTTATAAAATATGTTGTCACCACTTGATGGATGTTCAAGCATCAGAATACTGCCGTCAATTACTTTGAAGATGCCATTCAATACTTCACAACTATCCGATTCGTTTAGATATTTCGGCACAGTTGCATAAGTCCGTGGCAATATAATCATGTTATCCAAAGATCATAGACGCTCTGAACATAAAGAAAGGTAAATCCTGCACACCGCGTAGTTGTGCTCTAAAGCCTTTCAACTTAGAGTTAAGAGATTCAGCATGAGCATTGGTTGATCTGTTTATGAAGTAATTTAGTACTTCTTCTTCCTTGTACTTGATGGCATCCCTTGCAGCCTTTACTTCACGCAACGTACAAGCTGATACCTTCTGATACCACTCATGCAGTTTAACCTTAGCAGTACCCCGGTCGATAGACTTGTTGCTAAACACGCTTCTTAGGCTACAAATCAAAGTATATGCTTCCTTTATCTTTGGGAACATCCTGAAAAGTATCTTTGCACGTGTTTTCTGCCTGTCAGTCCATTTCTCACCACTCACACTCAGCAGATACTTGCTTCTTGTCAGCAGTTCTATGACAGTTTCGCCATTGGCAAGCATGGCTGGCCTGAAGCGTTTGTTCAACCTCTGTGGCTTGCGTCCCCGCTTCTTGCCTTTGTATTTCTTTGGATGTTTCTTGCGGTAGTATTTACGGCTCTTTACCAGCTGTTCAAGTTTCTTTTTGAACATGGCCTTCTCCTTGTTTTGTGCTTTCTGTGCTTCTCGTTTAGCTTTGAGGCGGAGTTCCTCCACTGCTTCGATACAACGCTTGACGATATGGAAGCAGTCAATGACTATGGCTGCATTAGGAAAGACTGCTGTGACGACAGCAAACATGCTGTCAGAGAAGTCCATGGTAACTTCCTCGACCTGCTCTCGCTGTTCCTGCGGTATCTGCATAAGAACATTGATAATGTCTGAGGCCTTAGTGCCTTTTACAGCTGCTATTAAGGTGTGACGTTTGCCATGCCCTTCTTTGTTGGTCAAGAATGTCATCAGGTCCTTGTGAAGCATGGTCTCGTCAATGCCCAGCCGTTTGCCTATGTTCTTAGGATGCAGCACCCAGTCCTCTGCATGACTGGCTTGTTCCCAATTACGGAAACCGCTCAGATGATCCTTGTAAGCACGCTCCAGGTTATTGCCATCTACCTTAAAGTATAGTCCCAGCGAGCGGGCCGTTATCGGGTAGGTATCCAAATATTTTTTTTAAGACATCAGCAAACTCCTTAGAGTAGCTGGTGTTATCAGCAAGCAACGAGTACCTGTCAAGGATTATGTTTCTGCCTTCTGCCGTTAACCATCTGCGACGTCTGACATGAAGAACGACCTTGTGATCACGGATAGGAAAGTCGTTAACCTGACGGCTTTCCGTGAAACCATTGGGCTTAAGGTCGTGCCACTCTTCTTCCCGTGCATCTTTTTCGTCAAGATAGATGTGAAGAAGGACGCGCTCATTACCAGTCTCTTCAATAATGCCAGTATGGTCTTCGTTAACGGCTGTAACGTCGAAGAACTCAAGTATGCCTTTGGGAAGAAGGTAACTTGCCAGAATCTTATAGTCAAATGCTGATTGCTTACTCATGAGTGCAAAGGTAATGCTTCTTATAAACATTTAAGCATTAAACAAGAAAATATAGACCTATACTACAAAAATAAGCCACGGATATTTGCAACTGTGCCAACATGGCTCATAATGGAATCTCCGTAGAAAGAGGTTTACATCCTCCTGAGTGTACCAATATTTATCTCCTTCTCATGAATATCCTAAATATCCGTTGTCCAGTAGTTTTTTCAGATACTTGTCCTTGATAGAAGGGTCATAAGAGATTTGTTATTATTACGGTTTGGCGGACAGTATAAAAAATTTTTAGAAGATTTTTTGAAATAAATTTGGCGGGGATTGTAATTGTTGCTATTTTTGTAATCATAACAAAATGAGGTAAAGATGACCACAGAATATTCGATAGCGAAACTCACCGAAATGCTTCAGGCGAAGGGGATACGTCCTTCGGCTCAGCGGATTGGGGTGCTCGGTATTGTGGCCAACAGCCACCGCCATCCGTCGGCAGAGGATATCTATTCGAATCTCTCGAAGCTCTATCTGTCGCTATCGCGCACAACGGTCTACAATTCCCTGAAAACGCTGACAGAGAAAGGATTGCTGCGCGAATTGGAGATTGAATCGGGATGTTCACGTTACGACATGGCCCAGCAGCCTGCTCACAGCCATTTCATTTGCCGGCGATGCTCGCGAATCTACGACATGCCCATGCCCGGCAACCTGGCCGAGTGGATGTCGCCCCGATTTGACATCGATTCGGTGGATGTGACCTTCCGCGGGCTGTGTCCGGATTGCATAAAACTGATTGACAACCAATCGACAACCAAATAATAACATAAAAAAATACCTCAAAAAAACATGAAAGATTTAAAAGGAACAAAGACTGAACGCAACCTTCAGGAAGCGTTTGCAGGCGAATCGCAGGCTCGCAACAAATACAGCTATTATGCATCGAAGGCCAAGAAAGACGGCTACGAGCAGATTGCAGCCCTCTTCGAAGAGACTGCCCACAACGAGAAAGAGCATGCCAAACTGTGGTTCAAGCTTCTGCACGGCGGCGAGATTGCCGACACCATGACCAACCTCCGCGATGCCGCCGAGGGCGAAAACTACGAGTGGACCAACATGTATGACCGCATGGCAAAAGAAGCCGAAGAAGAGGGATTCCCCGAAATCGCCTTCAAATTCCGCGCCGTTGGTGCCATCGAGCGCCACCACGAGGAGCGCTATCTGCGCCTGCTCAAGAACATCGAGGAGGGAATCGTATTCTCGCGCGAGGGCGACACCATCTGGGTATGCCGCAACTGCGGTCACATCGTCGTAGGCAAGAAAGCGCCGAAGGTTTGCCCGGTTTGCGCCCATCCCGAAAGCTTCTTCGAAATCAAAGCCCAGAACTACTAATTTCGAAAGAAGATGAGCAGCAACGCACTCTATGACATCACCTACGGGCTCTATGTGGTTGGATGCTATTCCGACGGCAAGCCCGCAGGGTGTGTCATCAACACCTGCTTCCAGGTGACGAGCGAGAATCCCACCCTGGCTATCTGCCTCAACAAAAAGAATTTCACGCTCGACTGCATCAAGCGCAATCCGCGCTTCAGCCTGTCGATCATCGCTGAGGATACCGATCCGTTTGTAATCAGCTCGTTCGGCTTCCGGTCGTCGCGCGACGCCGACAAATATGCCGATTTCGGATGTGAAGACCTCGATGGCGCTCCGGCCGTGAAAGGGAAATTCTGCGGACGCCTCATCCTGGACGCCATCAACTTCGTCGACTGCGGCACCCACGTGATTGTCATCGGCAAGCTCGTGACCTCCTATCCCGGCGAGGGCACGCCCATGACTTACGCCTATTATCATCGCGTGATTAAGGGGAAAGCTCCCAAAAACGCACCCACCTTCCGCGCCGAACCCGAGCCAAAGCCCGAAGCCGAAGCTCCGAAGAAGTCACGCCGGTTCAGATGCGACGTTTGCGGTTACATTGTGGAAACCGACGGCGATCTGCCGGCCGACTACGTTTGTCCGATCTGCGGCGTTGACCGCTCGCACTTCGAAGAGATCTAAAGCCGATCGACCGACCTGCATTCCCGGAACAGGAATGAACCCACCCCCGGCGGTGGCGCCACCTTCCGAGTTGCATCTGATCCATTCTTACACGACTTTCAGGGAGATGTGCCTTTTCAGCACATCTCCCTTGTCTATCTCGAAGCGGCTCTAAAAAGCGCAGAAACGAAGACGGGGGAATCCTCTACAACGTTTCCTGCGACCAAAGGGTGTGGGACGTCGTGAAGATTGACTGCAGATCGATGGAAGAAGTGCTTCAGGACTCCTATATCGTCAACATCAGCTAAAGTCGACAAATCATCAACTCAGACTATCCTCCGGAATCCCGATCTTTCCCATGGAAGACGGATATTCCGGAGGATGGTTTTGCGTGCTGTAATTTGGACAAACAAATTCTCTCAGACCGATTGTGCCGGTAGAACATTATCCTCCGGATTTTTCCAACTATAAGGCCAAGTGATAAACTCTACACCTATACAATTATATTACTGTCCGCTAAACAGTAAAATATCGGAGCCAAGTTCTTGAAAGATAGAATTTGGCTCTGTATGTATTTTAGGACAAGCCCCCTTAGCTGATTGGGGAGTCATCAGGAGGCGATTCGTCTACCACAGCAAGCAGTCTTTTAAGGTCGGCATCGGGAGTATTCAGGAAGTCAATGAGATTGATGTAGTACATCAGGATTATTCTGATCATCGTAGCCAATCCGGAGAAACTCCAATGCCGAGTAAGCGAACTTTGGAGCACTGAAAGCAGCAGGTTGGCAATGAGTGTGACCCAGATCTGGATTTTGATGGCGTTGGCACTTTCTCCATAGAAGAATCTCAAAGGGAAGTTCTGTTTGATTTGTTTGAACAGGGACTCGATCTGCCAGCGACGGCGGTATATGGCCTCTATCGTTTCCAAAGACATATCAAAGTCATTAGTCAGCAACTGTATGAGCTTTGGCTGCTTGCCTTTCTTCATGTCTACATAGGTGACAATACGGGCAATATGGTTGATATCATCCTTACGAAAGACTACAATCTGCTCGCGGTACGTCATCAAACCGTCACTGTTCATCTCCATGCAGTCGGCAAGCACTTCGTATCTGAGGCTTTTCTTCATTTTGGTGACGTACACAACGCCTCTGTCTGTCAGCTCCTCAAATTTGTCATAGTTGATATAGGCACGGTCAAGGGCTACTATTTCGTGATTGCTGTAATGGCTTGGAGCCAGCATAAACGAGTCATTTGTTGCAGCCGAAGTAAACAGCACATCGCAATGGACTCCTTCGTTGGCATGGATTACAGAGTGAACCTTGATGCCGCCCTTTTTCTTTCCAGTCTTCGGATGGCGTCCTACACCCTTGAATATAGCGTTTGAAAAAAGCGTTATGGTGGTGGAATCAATGATTCTGAGACGTTTTATCCACTCTTCAGTACCATTGCGTCGGCTGTCCGATGAAAGATTGTCCCTGTTTTGCTCATACAGGTCACGGTATACCTCCTCAAAGAACTTCTCGGAGCGTCTGGCATTTGCGTCTGACAGCGTGCTGCGGCGAGGCACAGTTTCGATTCCGACATGGTGCAGTTTACGCACCTCTGCCGTCATTGAGGCTTCTATTTCACGCAATGAGTCGAAACGCATGATGACAGCATATAGCATCGTCAGCAGATGTGTATATCCATCAAAGCTCTTGACATACCTTTCCCCGTTGTATTTGCGGCTAATTTCAACAATTTTTTCACGGTCGAGCGATTTTATCAACTGACCATACACCGGCTGTCCGAAGAAATGACTACTTTTGCTCATGGTTATTCATGGTTTGTTTGGCGACACCAAAATAACCACAAAGGGCTGACTCCTGCAAATGGTAATCGACTTTAGTCGCTTGCTTTGCAAGAATCAGCCCAATTTTTGACACAGCCCTCAATTTTTAGCGGACAGTAATACTTTGAAATCTGTCCCCACTTCGACTTTTAGCCCGAGGCCGAGCGTGTCGTTTATGGCCTTCATTTGCATGTATTTGCAGGCGTTGTCAGACTGTGTATTCAGATACCATCTATCGCAAATCTCGCGCATATAGGCTTTGTATTTCGGAGGTATTTGCTGTGTAATTATAGGATGGCCACCGATTTCGAGCTTTATTTCCGGAAAACGGTCCTTGCCGATTTTGGCCAGTGCAGCCAGCATTGTCGATGTCGAATCTGTGTAGCATAGGACATCGCCGTCAGGGAATGTGATGCGTAATTTTTTGCGCGGTGCGCGTTTTTGAGGTCCGTGGTCTTCCATGATGAGTTTTTTGAAATTTGAGGTTCTGTTTTCGAGTATCGCTCACATTTGCTGTAAAATATAGGTATTCGGTTCCTGACGCTTTTGCCGATTATGCGCTGCGTAGGGATACCGATGGCGTTACAGACGCGGTTTTGGCTTGGTGGCTTGGAAGTCTTTAAGGTATGAGGGGACGCTGTAAGCCGTGTCGATGAATTCGCGGCGCGAGTATGCGCGTTCGGCCAGGGCCAGCATGTCTACGGCCAGCGGCACTACGCCCGACACGAAGCGAGCCTCGGGCCGTATGCCGCAGATAAGCTCGCGGGCCTTATCCGAGCCGTCGCCGAAGAATACGATGGTACGACCCGAAGAAAAAAGGTCGGCATAGCTGTTCTCGTCCAAAATAAGAGGTTGCGGCGTCATGACTTCGCCGAGGGCCATATCGTAGGCGGCAGTGTACACCTCCATGCGACGGGCGTCAATCATGGGCACGAATATGGGGTCATCGCCATAGTCTTCGCCGTCAAACATAACGTGTGTCACCATGATTTGGAGTGTGCTGATGCCAATCATCGGGATGTCCAGCGCGTATGCCAGTCCCTTGGCTTCGCTAAGGCCTATGCGCAGGCCCGTGTAGCTTCCCGGTCCCATGGACACGGCCACGGCATCGAGGGTTATTTCTTTTTCGCGAGCGTGGTCAAGGCATGCCTTGATGTATCCGCTGAGCAAGGCAGCGTGGTTGCGCCCTTTGAAATCCTCGAAGTGCTTGAGTATCATGCCCTCGGCGGTGAGTGCCGTTGAGCATACCGTGGTGGATGTGTCGATATTAAGTATTACGGCCATGGTCAGAAATCTGTATTTGTGAAAAGTCCGGCAAGGGGGCGTGCGCGAACCTTGGCGCGTGCGCGATGCCCTTGCGAATGCAAAGTTACTTAAAAAGGGGCGAAATCTCATAAATTATTGCTAAATTCGCCCATCGAACCATAAATACCGACACGATATGACAGCAGACCAGCAGAGATATGACCGCCGCGGCGTATCGGCCTCCAAAGAAGACGTACACGCCGCCATCCGCAACATAGACAAAGGGTTATACCCTCGGGCCTTCTGTAAAATAATTCCCGACATCCTGGGTGGAGACCCGGCGTGGTGTAATATTATGCATGCCGATGGTGCGGGCACCAAGTCATCTTTGGCCTACATGTACTGGCGCGAAACGGGCGATATGTCTGTATGGCGCGGTATAGCGCAAGATGCCTTGGTAATGAATCTCGATGATTTGTTGTGCGTGGGTGCCGTCGACAACATCTTGGTATCCTCGACGATTGGACGTAACCGGCGTTTGATTCCGGGCGAGGTCATCTCGGCCATTATCAACGGCACAGAGGAACTGTTGGCCGAATTGCGGTCATACGGCATAGGCATTTACAGTACCGGCGGCGAAACCGCCGATGTGGGCGACCTTGTGCGCACCATTATCGTCGACTCCACTGTGACGTGCCGTATGCGGCGTGACCAAGTCATCGACAACGCAAACATCAGCCACGGCGATTTGATAGTCGGATTGGCCTCGTATGGGCAGGCGGCATGGGAAAGCGGCTATAACGGCGGCATGGGTAGCAATGGTTTGACTTCGGCACGCCATGATGTATTTGCCAAGCAATACGCCACTCAGTATCCCGAGAGTTACGACCAAGGCATGCCCGAGGACTTGACGTATTGCGGGAGCCGCCGATTGACCGACCCGGTGGAAGGTACACCCTTGGATGCCGGACGCCTGGTGCTGTCGCCCACGCGCACATATGCACCCGTGGTGCGCCTTGTCTTCGACGAAGTAGGCCGCAGGCATATACACGGCATGGTGCATTGTACCGGCGGTGCGCAGACCAAGGTTATGCATTTTGTGAAAGACAAGCATGTGGTCAAGGACAATATGTTGCCCGTACCGCCGCTGTTCAAGATGATAGCACGCGAGAGCGGTGCCACCAAAGAAGAGATGGAAAAAGTCTTCAATATGGGACACCGCATGGAGATATATGTGAGTCCTTCCGAGGCCGAGGCCGTTGTTGCGCTTGCCCGCTCCATGGGTGTGGAGGCTCAGGTCATAGGCCACGTTGAGGACCGTCCCGAAGGTAATAAGCTGACCATACTTCGCTCCTACTTGGAATAAAAACTGAAACACGACGGGCATGTACAGGCTGTTATTCATAGTTACGATGGCGATAGCGCTGCTGTTTGGCAGCTGCGGCAAGGGTGCGGGCGGTGGCGCATCCAGCGACACGGTGTCGCACGCGCTGCCCGAAACGCTGCGTATCGCCACGATATACAGCCCGTTGTCCTACTTTCTGTATCGTGACGAAGCCATGGGCTACGACTACGCCCTGGCCGCCGAATTTGCCAAGGCAAAAGGCCTGGTACTCGAAGTGGAAGTTGCGCCGAGCCTTGACGGAGCCATCGAAATGGTCAATGAGGGCAATGCGGATGTCGTGGCATACCAGATTCCGGTCAATAGCGAATTTAAAGCTCGAGTCCATCACTGCGGTCCCACCTTCGAAACCACTCAGGTGCTGGTACAGCGCCGCGGCACCGATAGCATCGTAACCGATGTCACCCAACTGCCCGGTCGCGACATATACGTGGTGGACAGCAGTAAATACCATCAACGATTGCGACACCTCAACGAAGAACTTGGCGGCGGCATACGCATACACACTATGGATCGCGATTCGATGGTGGCCGAAGACCTCATAGCCATGGTTAATGACGGCAAAATACCCATGACAGTCATAGACAGCGACTTGGCTCGTATCAATCGCACCTACTATCCACGTTTGGATATCACTGTGGCGCTCAGTTTTCCGCAAAAAGCACGCTGGGCCACTGCTCCCGACCATGCATGGCTTGGTGACAGCATCGACACGTGGCTGGCTTCAGACAAGCCTCGCGAACGCAATTTGGCGCTGCTGAAGACGTATTTCGAGATGTCCAAGCAGTCGCCCACTGCATTGACTTACACATTTCACGGTGGGCGTTTGTCGCTTTACGACGGACTGTTCAAGCTCTACGCCACCGAAGGACATGACTGGCGATTGCTTGGCGCCATATGCTTTGTCGAAAGCCGTTTTGACAACAACGTAACCTCATGGGCCGGTGCACGCGGCATTATGCAAATAATGCCCTCGACCGCCAGAGCTAATGGTGTAGACCCGGCAGCCTTGACCGATCCGGAGACATCGGTACGCTTGGCGGCACGGCTGCTTAACACCCTCGATCGCACCATGCGTCCCTATGTCAAAGATCCGGCCGAACGCGTCAAGTTTGTCTTAGCGTCCTACAACGCCGGAGCGGCGCATATTATAGACGCCATAGCCTTGGCTCGCAAGCACGGCTACAATCCCGCCGTATGGGACGGCAATGTGGCCGAGGCGTTGCGGCTTAAGTCCAATCCGGCATACTATAATGACGAGGTGGTGCGCTACGGATACTTCCGCGGCACGCAGACTATAGAGTATGTCGGAGCGGTCATGCGTTTCTATCACCGTGTACTGGCTAATGTCCATGCTTGACACTCTTCAAAAAAAATGAAACAATACAAATAACGATATACCGAAGCAAATTCACTCATCCTTAACAAATAGATATAATTATGAAAAAGTACGCTATCCGTGTAGCAGCCGTCATTGCGGTATGCTCGTGCATGATGTTCAGCTCGTGCATAGGCTCGTTCAAGCTCACAAACAAACTGCTGACCTGGAACAATTCGATTGGCAATAAGTTTGTCAACGAGTTGGTTTTCTTTGCATTCTGGATTCTGCCCGTATACGAAGTCTCGGGCTTGGCTGACATTCTGGTTCTCAACAGCATCGAGTTCTGGAGCGGCAACAACCCCGTGGCCAAGGGCACCAAGGTTATCGAAGGCCAGGACGGCAGATACCTTGTAAAATGCGATGGCAAGGGCTATGACATCATCAGTGAAAACGATGGCACCAAGGTACGCCTCGACTTCGACGTTAAGACTCAGGAATGGAGCACTCTCGATACAGAGGGCCGACGTGTTGTATTCCTCTCCTTCATCGATGCCGACCACGCCAAGGTTCCCCTGCCCAACGGCGACTACAAAGTCGTAGAGATCAGCCAAAACGGTTGCTACGCATATCAGGAAGCTCTTGCTGCTTCCAATCTGGCCGCACGCTAATGTGTCTGCGCATACGCGCAAGGACATATACAAATCGACATCTCCGGGCAACGACCATCATCGTCCGGGGATGTCTTGTTTTCTGTAAAAGGCATGCCTATAAAGGCGAGGTATGCACCCCATACTTGCACATTGAGGCTTCTATGACCGTTACTGCTTGAAGGGGCGGCGAGTGTGTATACCCGGGCGCACGTGGAGCGTGAAGGCCGCAAAACGCCCGTCATGCTCGTTAATGTATTGAATATGATACCACTCGGGGGCAAAAAAATCGAGGACAAACACCGCCGACATATTGACTGGATGACTTGACGCGGAAGCAGCTGTTTTGTCGAAGTCCTCAATGCCGTCTTTATGCTCGGGCGCGTCCAAGGCCGTAGACTTGCAACACATAGAGGATGCGTCACTTGCGGAGGCATCGGCATCTTGGCTTTCGAGACGCGCGTACATGCGCTCGGCGTGTGACGAGGCGGCGGTGATACGTTCCTTGAGCGTTACATCAAATCCCTTGACAGTGATTGCAAGTGCAACCACGGTGCCTTCGCGAATGCGTCCGAGGCCGTGGCGTGTGAACACTACCATGCCGTCATCGCGCACCGAGACCTCCAGCGATGGCTCGGCGTCCGATGGTTCGCTGTCCGGCTCGAAGGTGGCACGTGCAAAGCGTGTTTGCACCGGCTTGGAGCCGGAGGGACGCGTGCTCATAATGATGACGGCAGCCGCCACGACAGTGGCCACAACGTAAAACTCCACTGTCCGGAAAAACTCGACACGTGCTGCAAAGGCCGCGACTATTTGGAGCGTGACAGCCATGCGCGTACAAGTATTATTTCGCTCTTAGGGATGCGCCGTATGCACATTTGCCGTACTTCGTCGAGGGTGGCGTCCTCGCCGGCGAGGCGTATCGCATCGGCAATTTCGGCTACGGCAGGGCGTTCTATCAAAGCATAGATATCCACCTGTCCGGCAGCGATGCCGTCGGCTATATGGCGCGTAACCGTGGATTGGGACAGCCGCCGCTCGGCCGCCACTTGTTTGATGGTCATACCCTGACGAAGCATGTTCACCGACACATCGGCCGAGCGTTCGCGCGTGGCCGACTTGGAGGCGCGTGCCCGTCCCTTGGCTGGTGCGCCCGAGGCCTCGAGCATGGTCTGCCGCCGTTGTGCCAGTATTGTCGATGGATCAAAGCCATCCTTTGCTACGGCCTGCATCAATGCTTCCGTGGCGCGTAAGGCCACGCGTAGCTGTTCGTATACATCGGCCAGGCGTCGGGTCATAACCTTGTTTTCGCTGCGTACCATTGCCGTACCTTCAAACCACGGGCCGAAGATTTGGCCCAGCGTGTCGGCAAAATATTGTGCCGAGCGACGTATGCGGTCCTGCAGCGCCGCATCGGTGACATGCGAAGGCTCTGTGGCCGCCAGCAGCGCTATCCATCGGTCGGCCACATCGATTACTCGGATACGCAGGTCCTCGTGTGCATTGAGGTGCATGCGCGTAATGTCGCCGAACATTTTGCTATAAGTCTCGGACAATATGCGGCATAGTCGTCCGTGCAGGGTGTCTATCTGTGCCATACGGAAGGTGTCGCACAACAGGCGTACGCGGTAGGCACGCCGCAGCTGCGGAAGTAGGGCTAAGCTTTCGGCCACACGGGCGTCTTCGGCTGCAATGTAGGATGCCACAGCGGGGTCGTTTATGACCGAGTAGGCGTTAATGGGTGTTGCAAGCACCATGCCCTCGAGCGATCGGCAGCGGCTCAATGCAACATATACCTGTCCTGGTGCAAACGAGGAGCCGGCATCGATGATGGCCCGGTCAAAGGTCAGGCCTTGGCTTTTATGGATGGTGATTGCCCATGCCAGTCGCAGCGGCAATTGGCTGAAAGTCCCTTGCACCGAGCTTTCCAGTGTATTGGTCTCGGGATTGACCACGTAGGTAGTGTTTTCCCACTCCATGGGTTCGACGGTGATGTATTCCGGCGACTCGGCAAAGCATACTTTGACAGTGGTGGCATCGACATAAGCCACACGTCCCACTTTGCCGTTGAAAAAACGTCCGGCACCCGTGGGGTCGTTTTTAATGAACATCACTTGGGCCCCGGCCTTGAGCGTGAGCACCGCATCGGTGGGGAATGATGTTTCGGGGAAAGTACCTTTGGTACAAGCCTTATACGTGTAGGTGCGTCCCGGCAGTGCTTCCAGACATGCGTTATTGATGCTGTCGGCTATGCGGTTGTGTGTAGTCAAGCGTATGTATCCGGCATCCGGCGGGGGCGTGAAGCCGGGGTCGAGACGGCTATTGAGCATCCGCAGACCATCGGCCGTGGGATGTCCGTCGCGTATATCATTGAGTATACGTACAAACTCGCTATCCTTTTGCCGGAACACATGCCGCAGGCTTATGGTGACATATCTTAAGCGCCGCAATGCTTGACTGCCGAAGAAGTAAGGTGTATCGTAATGCGTCGCCAGTAGCTGTGACTCTTGAGTCGTTACTATGGGCGAGAGTTGGCGCAAGTCTCCTATCATCAGCAACTGTACTCCGCCGAAGGGTGCCTGCGTGCCGCGTATGCGCCGCAAGACATCGTCCACGGCATCGAGCAGGTCGCTGCGCACCATTGAAATCTCGTCTATGACCAGGACATCAAGGGCGCGGATGATACGCAACTTGTCGCGCGAAAAATTGAAGCGCTGCTCTCGTCTGCCTATCCCGGGGATGAACGGCGACAGTGGCAGTTGAAAAAAGCTGTGTATGGTGACTCCGCCGGCATTTATGGCCGCTACACCCGAAGGCGCAACCACGGCCAAGGTCTTGGAGCTGCGCGATACCAAATCGTGTAGAAAAGTGGTCTTGCCCGTGCCGGCTTTGCCGGTGAGGAAGACGCTCACATCTGTGTTTTCTATGAAGTCCCAGGCGCGTTGTAGTTCTTCGGAAGCCTGCAAAATTGATGGTCGCTCAGCGTCGTTGCTGCTCATTTCGAGGTCATTATGCGAAGTATGGTGTCGTCCGTTTCGTTCATAGCGTCACGGCCTATGGTGGTGAGATTGGCGATGGTCCGGTCTATGGAATCATCGACAATGCCTTCGAGAGGAGTAACGCAATGGCCTTCCATGGCTACGAGGGCGCTGACTACGGCAGTGGAGACTCCGGAGGCAAGCTTGAGCGCACAGCTGGGTTTGGCTCCGTCGCAAATCATTCCGGTGAGTGTTGCTACCATATTCTTGATGGTGGCAACCACGCGATCGTAATCGCCGCCCATAAGGTAGCATATCCCGGCGCTGGAGCCGGTGGCAGCCACCACACATCCGCATAGTGCCGAAAGCCGCCCGAGGCTTTGCTTGATGTATATCGCCGTAAGATGGCTCAATGTAAGTGCTCGTATGGTGCGCTCTTCATCGGCATGGATGTCATCGGCATATACCACCACCGGGACGGTGGCCGCTATGCCCTGATTGCCGCTGCCGCTGTTGCTCATCACCGTCACTGCGGCACCGCCCATGCGTGCATCGCACGCCGCGGACGTATAGGCCAGGATATGCGTGAATATGCTGTCGCCCATAAGTTGTCGTTGTCGCAGACAGTGCATGGTACGACCTACGCTGTGGCCGTAGTCGCCGTGCATGGCGCTTTCGGCCACGGCCTTGTTGAGCCGGCGAGCTTCGAGGATAAAGCGTATTTCGTCCAAAGGAGTAGTCATGGCAAAGTTCCATACCTTGCGCATAGTCAGTTGTATATCCGCGCCGCCGTCTGCAGTCTCGGAGGCGCTGCCGTCCTTTCGACATCCGACATCCGACATTCGACATTCATCATCGGCACTCCCTTCCAGGAGGACAACGTGCGTGTGTGCACCTTCAATGATTGCGTGTCCGTATCGCCCGTCGGCGGTACGTATGGATACATCAATGTATAGCTTGTCGCAAGGGCCGGGTTGCAGCCCGATGTCGATGATTCCTTCGGCTTTTGTCAACGCATCGGCAGCTTCCACCTCGTCACGGCTGACTCCGTCCAGTACTTCGAGGCCGCAGTCCGGATTGCCGCGCAATGCACCCAGGGCTATGGCTATGGGCAATCCCGTGCGCCCCGTGCCGGGGATACCGACGCCCATGGCATTCTTAATCATATTGCCGCTCAATCGGCAGGTTATGGAGGCAAAGTCGGCGGGGTGTCGCTGCGGACCCATGCCGGTTTGACGGGCTGCATAGGCACAGGCCAAGGCCACGGCCACCGGTTCGGTGCATCCGGTGGCAGGCACGATTTCACGTCGCATCAGAGCGATAATGCCGGCACGCTCGGTCTCGGGAAGTATGGTTTTCATTTTCTGCGCAAGACGGTGAAAGTTATTGTATTTGTGCTGCCGTACGGGGCGCTGTCGCTATCTCCGGCAAGTATGCGTGCCGTATATTGACCATCGCTGACGTATGCGTCGTCTTTGTCCTTAAGATCCCAGGTGTAGGGCAGCGAAACACTCTTGTTGTAGACCGTATTGCCCATAGCATCGCAGATTATGAGTCGGTAGGGGCCTGTGACAGACGTGTTCTCGGAGGTGGCGTCAAAGGTGCAGTCCTGACGTATTATGCTCGAGGTATTGTCCATGGTGATGCTCATAGACACTTGCGAAGACATCACAGTGAAAGCCAAGTCCAGAGATGCACGCGCTCCGGTATTGTCGGCCACATCGAGGGTCAAGACGTGTCGTCCGTCCGAAACATCGTTCATGGGATATGTCAGTTCGAAGACAGCAGGGTCGTCCGTGGGCTTGATATTGTAGAGCACGTCGTGGTAGCTCTTATTGTGGTCCATGGTCAGACGTGTGGCGGCACCCAAATCGGAAGATACGTTGAAGCCGGAGGCGGCGCGTACGGTGGCATGGAGGACAAAGTTCTTACCCACCACTATATCCTGCGTGGAAGTGTTGTCGTTGAGATACATTTGCTCGATTTGTGGCGCGTGTGCATAGTCGGGTAGTACCTCGTCCGCATTGTCATCTATGTATGCCACGTCGTATACGGCAGCCACGCCGGTTGAGGGTTGGTTGCTGTCGGTGAGCGTAAGCACTATGCGGTTGAATTCGCCGACAGTCATGGGCTGCGGCACGGTGACATCCACGGCAGCGTGTCCGTCAAGACAGGTGCCCACCGTCTCGGCCAAGACGTCTTGTTCTATGGTTACATCCTTGGGCGTAAGACGGTCTTGGGGGTTCTGTACCAAGGTGGTGACGGTGCGCGGCGACTGGTATACGGTGACGTTGGCTGTGCCGTCAAGGCCTGTGCCGCCGGTTATTCCGCCCTCAATGGTGAATTTATGGCCGGGGACAATCTCGCAGGCTTCGTTGCGTGTGCGTTCGGAGACTCCGGGCTCGTAATTGCTGACATTGACATCATTGAAGCGCTCGATTTTGGGCGTGTTCTCTGTGTCCATAGGGAACGGCAGACGCACTGCGGGGTCGCCCAAGAGGTTGTAGCAACTGGTGTTGAGTGTTACGTAATCGTCGTTGTAGTATTTTTTCTTGGTCTGATTGTAAGCCAGGCGGTATATGTCGCCGACGGTGGTGCCGTAACGGGCCTTGCCGTAAACCTCGGCGAGGTTCAGTGCCAAGAATTGGTTCATCTGCATGTATACTGCGCGACATGCTCCGATGATACCTATGCTGCCGCCGTCTTTCTTGAAGAACATAGCCTCGGCAATACCATTGTCGCGGTGGTCGAAGGCATATGAGTCGCAGGTGGACAAGTGAACCAGTGGCGGATACTTGATGTTAAGCGAAGTGGCAAAGGAGCGTGTCCACAGTTTTTCGCCGGTGAAGCCGTCTGGCGTGCCGTGTCCGACATAGCAGAACAGTCCCACGCCTTTGATGAGTGCGTCGGACAGTACCGTGCGTGCGGTTTTGGCGTCTTTGCCTGTCCAGGGGAAGATATCGTTGTGCACACGGATTCCGGTAACCGCCGGGTAGCCGGCCTGGATACGTTTTATGAGGTGTTCGGTCTGGTTGAGGTGGGTGTATCCATCGCCGTCGTCTGAGACAAAGACGCCGCGCGTAAAGTTGATGAAGGGCACCTTGCTGTTCATATAATTGATAATCTTGGCGTTGGCGTCACGGGCCATTTGGAGATTATCTGCCGGAATGCGGCCTACGGCGACCTCGGCTTCAAAGGAGTGCAATTTTTCGAGATAGGCATTGTCTGCCATCACGCCAAGCACGCCGTCTCCCACGTATGCCTGCGACAAGCTGCCGGCAAATATGGTGGAAGGATTTTCGTAGGCCAATAGAACCTCGTTGTTGGTCTTTTCGATAATCTGTCTGTTGTCCCAAATACCGCGTCCATAGAGGAGCAAATATTTCATGCGCGTGCTGTCGCGGTCATAGAACATCTTGACTACACGGCGGTATGCTGCGATGTCGGGCGTGCCGGAGGTGTATTCGTTGAACACCTGTTGCTGTGTATACACATTGACTCTTAGTCCCTCGGCGCGGTGTGCCTCGGCCAGCTCTTGGGCGGCCTCGTATAGCTCATCGGTAGTGATTATGAGCAAATCGGGAACTGCGTCGCCATGGATGTTCTGATTGGCGACCACACCCACGTATTCTGGGACGGATACGGCGTCCGTGGTTGGATTGACCACCAGCATTCGGGCGTGCCAGGGATAGGTGATGTTGTTGATGGTACGGTCAAAGCATCCGGTGAGTGTGTGCGCATCGCTGTCGTACTTTGTCGTATATGACTTGAGTCGCGGAGAGGCATAGGTTACATCGTATATCAGCGTCTTGTCGTCGCAGTTGTTGACTACAAAGTTTTGCCATTGTTCGGAACATACAAAGTAGAGTATTGTGGCCTCTCCGTCACGCTTGAAGGCCGTCTGTGGATAGCTGAAAGTGAGGTAATCGTCCGCAAGGTAATTGACCTGGTGCTGGATGCGTTCCTCGGCTCCGAATTTGAAGGTGAATACCGTGTCGGGCAGCGACCCGTCTGAAGCAAGGCTCGAAAAGCTTTCCTTGTAGGTGGATAGATAAAAATTGCGGTCGCTGGAGGTTGTAAGACTCGGCACATCGTAGGCGGTTCGCGATACGCTGAGCAGTTTGGTCGAATCGTACTCGGCACTTGCCACGCCGGTGATGCCGAAGTTGGCTGCATAACGGGCGTTGATAGTGAATACCGGGTCTATGCAATCGGCGGCAAATCCGGTCACCGGAATCTTGAAGGTGTGGTATTCGTTGGCACCGTAAGGCTTGCCCAGAAAGAAGCCGCCGGCTTTCACGGGATTTTCGACATCCTCGGTGAAGCCATAGACTGCCGAGACTGCCGTGGCGCGCTTGCCGGAGCTTTCGCGCAATTCCACCTTATCCTCGCCGACCTCGAGCTTCACATCGGACACAAAGTAGTATCCGTAATTGCTATAAATATTCTGTTCAAGGTTGATTTCGCGGTAGCTCTCCGGAAGCCAACGCATGGCGCCGATACCGTAGAAACGTACAGCATTGTCCGTATGGAAACATACCGTGGGAGTAAGGTCGTCCGGGTCGGTGTCGTAGAATGACCCGTGGGTCAGCATCGTGCCGCCGAAACCGTAGACCGAGACCGATTCCGGATTGGCAAATCCCCATTGGCGTAGTTGGTCATATGTGATTTCGTAAAGGCCTTCGTGATCTACGCGTATTTTGACCCAATGTCCCGTAGACAGGGCCGAAATAGCCGTGAAATGCGATGGCTTAAAGGCCGATGCTTCGGGTGCGGTAGCTGTGAGTGTACTCACGCACAGGGCGGCGCCCAATATTTGGAGTAGTAGTTTTTTCATATTCGGATTTTGGCTGTATTTCTCGAATAGTGTTTTGTGTCTTGTCTTTTGTTATGTCTGTATTTATATGTGCTTTGGCTCGTATCTCCGGGTGCGAAATCTATGGCTGTCGGCCATCGTTTATCGGACCTTGAGCCGCATTACACGTGTCTCCCCGAGGGTGATGTCCAGTGTCAACGGACGCCTCAATGCCACGGGCTGTATTTCGGTTAATGGCAGCATCAGCATGTCCCCGGTCTTGATGGTGTGGTGTTCGGCTACGTCGCACAACAGGCGGTCAAACATACCGAGCATTCGGGCGATGTCCACCGGATAGGATGCTTCGCCGACACTCACTTTCGTCTTGTCTGCAAGATTGTCCACGGGTATATGATCTCCCATGAGTATAGATCCATCGCGCGTCCATTCATAGAGGCTTCCGGCTACGGCCGGCCGCGGATGTATCACAACGCACAGACTGTCGTAATAGCGCCGGGCAAAACGCTCGGCCACACCCTTGCCCAAGCGCGAGACTATGGCGGCAATGTATGACTCGCCATGCCATGGCGCCCCTTGGTCGGGCTCGAACCACGGCTGCGAACGCGTCACCACAGCCGAATCGGCGGCGGCGTGCACGTGTCCTTCGTTGTCTATGGCAAGTATCTTCATAACTGGTGTGGCGGCTTGATGTCGTGGTTCTGTAGATTACGTCTTGTATGTCTGTCGGCTTATATTGTCAGCCGTGCTGTCAGCTGTTGTGCCGTGCCCGGGTCGTGCCTTTCGGCGTTACTGCTGCGGGTCTTGCAGTCGGTTGTACATCACCGCCAGGTGCGAATACATAGATGTGTTTTGCACCACGGCGCCACCATGGACGCGTATGCGGCAAGGGGTGAAATTCCAAATACCGCGGATGCCGGCGTCTATGGCTGCATCGGCGGCGGCTTGGGCTGCACTTACCGGGACGGTGAGGGCGGCTATGGCTATGTCTCGCCCTTGGCATATCTCGGCCAGACGGTTGGCATGATATATGGGTATGCCGCTGATTTCGCCGCCGACTATGGCCGGGTCCGTATCGAAAGCAGCCACGATATTCAACCCGTAGCGGTGGAGGCCGCTGTCACGCATGAGTGCCGAGCCCAGCGAGCCGGCGCCGACGATGACTGCATCGTGGTTGCGGCCGAAGCCGAGGAACTGGCGCAACTCGTTTTCGAGAGCCTGTACTTCGTAGCCTATGCGAGTCTTGCCTTTGATGTTGAGGAAGGAGAGGTCTTTGGCTATCTGCGATGAGTCCACGCCTACATCGGCGGCGATACGGGTCGAGGACACATGGGTTTGACCCTGTGTGCGCAGCGTCGTCAGGTATGCCAGATACCATGGCAGTCGCCGCAGGGTTGGCTCGGGAAGTGGTGTTGTCGCAAGACGGTTGTTTTCGTGCATTGTCTGTATAGTGTTGGTTCTAATGCTTTTGTCGTGCGTATGTTTTATTTGGTTTTGTATGTGTTTTGATTTGCGTCACTTTGATGTTACAGCCAGACGTTGTGATGCCGTGGCTTGTTCCTGCCCGTCTTCGCCGACGATGACGGCGCGGTATAGGTAGATGCCGCGCGGCACGCGCCTTCCGGCCCCGTCAGTGAGGTTCCATACCACCGGTGTGGATACATACATGTCCGATAGGCCTTTGGTAGTGTTGCTCCACAGCGGCTGGCCCAGCATATTGTATACTGTCACGGTGACGGTGAGCATTTGGTCGGGACGGTCGTGTCGCAGGTAGAAGTTGGCCTGTACCGATGCCGGCGATGAGTCTGTCCAGACATCGTATATGCGCGGGGTTGCCGAGGGGCTGACGTTGAAATTGATAGTGCGGTCGGCGCTGTTGCCGGCTGTGTCCCACACTTTGAGTGTGATGCTATATTTGCCTTTTTCGAGACCGCTCAACGGATAGCATATTGTGCCGCCGGCACTGCCGTCGTCATTGGCCGTGTAATACTGTGATACGTCGTTGTAAGTCTTGCGACCCATGGAGAGGGTCATTTGGTGGCCTATGCCGGCAGTGGAGACGTTGATGCCTACATTGTCGCTGATCTTGGCTATGAGCATGGGATCTGAATTGACCGCGCTGCCGTCGACAAAACTCTCGTGGTTGAGGTACATGGCCTCGATGGTCGGCGCCTGGGTATCCTCGGGGGCGTTTTCGTCCATGCCGTAGACGTAGAATGCATGGCTGACGCCGCAGGCATCGCGGTCGTCTGCGTCTGCATAGGCGTACATGTTGGCCGTGGCTTCGCGGAAGTTATCGGCAATTTCGCCGGGCATGGCCACTTCGAGGCTCCAGTGTCCGTCCTTGGCCACAGCGACACCGGTATACAGCTTGCCTCCATGTGTGTCGAAGGTGTAAGGCTTGCCCGAACCGCGGCCCGAAGATGTCGTCGAATAGTCTGCATCGTATATAGTGACAAAGACGCGACCGTTGAAGTCTGTCAGGATGTTGCCCGATGCATCTGTGATGCTCCCGGCAAAGGTGGCGCGCTGCATAGCGGACACGACTATCTGCTCGGCGCTGTCATCGTTGACATTGCCGGGCAAGGCCTTGCCGTCTATGGTCTCGAGGCGCACGCGGTTGGAGGGTGTGACGGCTCGCATGGCGGGGTCGCCCATAAGGACGTAGCGCAGGTGATTGTCGCTTGCGATGCTTGAAGAGTTTTGTATGCTGTTCTTGGCATTGCGGTAGATGTCGCCGATGGCCGGCAGGCGTCCATACTCGTCTCGTACGGCGAAGTTGCGTCCCAAGGCGGCCATGTACCGGCCGTTTTCGCTGATGTATACGGGGCGAGTGGCGCTGATAGTGGCGATAGTGCCGCCATAGCGTTCATGGAAGAATATCTCGCCGGCGCTCAGTGTGTTCGAGTCCCACCGCAACCAATCGCACGTGCCGGCGATAAGTATGGGTATACGCTTGAGGTACAGCCCGTTGATGTCTTCCATTGTGAGCATCTTTTCGTGGCTCATGCCGTGATTGGAGGCGTGTCCGAGGTATATCCAATATGCCATGCCGGCGTCCAGGAGTCGGAACATCTCCTCGCGAGCTCCCGGAACGGTGCCTGATACCTTTTCGTAGGCGTCGATATATACCTTATTGGTAAGGAAAACGCCCGGGTCGGTGTTCTCGATATTTTTTTCGAAGGTGTCAGCCTGTGTCATGTGTATGGCCTGGTCTTCGTCATCGGCGAGAATCAGCACCTGATTGCGCCAATCGGTCTTCTTGGAGGACTTGACGTATTCGCAGAGTTTGTCTACGGTGGAGGTGGCCTCGTCGAGCGAGCGCACGGGTAGACGTCCCAGAGATATGCTTATCTTGTCGTAGGCCATATTCTCGCCGCTGTCATCGGCAAGTATGGCGGCAAAGTCGTCGCAGGTGAAGCCGTCGTTGTCGTTGAGGCTGGAACGCATAGTCGTGGTTACCCACGCCGGCAGCGTCACCGTGTTCATGCGCTTGAGGTCGGCGGTGAGGTGGCGGTGGTCGTAGGTGGCGCAGCCCATCAGAAGTGCATATTGCAGGTGATGCTCGGATGTAGGGGTGAGTCCGCCGCCGCGGTCATAGAGCATCTTGAAAAAGCGCCGCAGGCCGTGAACATCGGGACTACCGCTCGAAAACTCATTGTATATCGCCTGATCTTCTATGACAGATACGGTCATGGGCCGGATTTTATCGTTGCGGTGCAACTCGGCGATGCGCTCGGCCTGTGCGGCGTAGGCCGCAGGTACCACTATAACCATGTCCGGAACGTCAAGTCCGTGGAGATTTTGATTGGCGATGCTGCCGACGAGTGTCGGCTCGGGTAGCGCGGCGTTCTCGGTCCACGCCGCATAAGAGCGGAAGCCGTACATTGGGTTGTTCCACAGCACGCCGGAACCCTCAGCGGTAAACTGCATGGCTACGGGAGCCAGTACATTGCTGACATCCCAAACGTGTAGACGCGAAGCATCTGTGACACCGCTGAGGCGTGCCGCCGAGTTGCTTAGCCAAAACAGTAGCGTCCCCTCGCCGGTGGAAGGCAGGCGCAACTTGCGCGTATAATTGAGCGTCAAATAGTTGAGCCATGCGCCGTTGGTGGTGCCCTGAGGCGCATAGGTGATGCCTATGCGTGCATCGCTGCCTGAGAGTTCAAAGGTGCGGCGCGGAGTACCTTCCACGCCGTGGTAGTATGAGGAATTGTTGGTAGTACCTATAGCATCGGCGTAAATCTCAGGCAATTCGGTGCCGTTGACGGTGAATTTGAGCAATGCCGAAGCCGAGTATGTCTTGGAGACAAACGAGCATTCCATCCATATCTTTGGATCTGACTCGTCGCGGTCGGTGAGCTTGAAGTCGAAGTAACGCGTGGGGGTGTAGCGGAAGTCTTCGCCTACGAGTGCGGCTCCGGCCTCGCCGGGACTGATTTCATCCACTTCGTGGTGCAGTCGTGCGTTGTATGTCTCGGCTATGTCGCCCGTAACTTCGGAGGATACCGTCATGGGTGAATCGCTTGCAGGTGCCTCGGGATTTTCGCCAATATAGTAATAACCCTTTGTGGTATAGACATTCTGACTGCCCACATATCGTCGCGAAGCGCTCTGCTCCCATGACATCGGGCCGTATGCATAAAACACGATGGTGCCATCGGCAAGGCGTTGCACGGGTATGGCCGGAAGGTCATCATAGAAGTTGGCCGCACTCAAGCGGTTGCCGGTACGGTAGGCTCCGTATCCGTAAACGCTGACCTTGGACGGGTCGGCAAAGCCCCAGCGGCGCAGCGTCGCGGGCGTCAGGCGATAGATGCCGGTGGCATCCACGCTGACCTTGACCCACTTTCCGGAGGCCAATGCCGATTTGGTTGCGTAAGTCTCCGCAGGTAAGGCGCGTGCCGCTCCCACGGCGCACAAGAGCATTGCCGCAACGGCAAGTATTCGTATGTTGTTGGATATATTGCTGACTGTCAAGTCCATGTGCGTGATAGTTGTTGGTGTGGTTGGTTACAGGCCTAACGAAATTGACGCCGAAATTTGCTTCGGAGCCTACTTCCCTTCTATCATAACGCAAATTTAGCAATAAAATTGCTTATATCGGCTGTTTGGAAGTACCTTATGTGTTTGGCGTTATGTTTTTTTATGTTTTTTCCGAAATAGACAAAGGGATTATCGAAATGCAGGCTCGCATATCTTTGTAGTGGAGCAAAAAAAGTACAAGTTCTAAAAACTTTTTCGCAATAGGGACATCTATTGGTCGTGTACGCCGATATTTGCCAAAAACGGGCAGTTGTTGGTCTAAAAGTCGAAAAACGCATTTTGCACTTTTTTGTTATACTCGAAAAGAAGTACCTTTGTAACGTCATTAAGATACGGCAATGCATCGTCTCGACCCACGGCGTGCCAAGCGCCATCAGGCACTATTATATCGGGATTTCGCCGATGCTGCTTCAAAGACACACGGCACAGATACTACAGTTTTGACACTCCGCACCGAATGAGTTCGTTATTACGCATCGTTCTTTTTTTCATCTTCTCCGTTGTCGCAACTTCAACGTGCGCACAGGGAGCCATTATTGTCCCCGACGAGACAAACGCCGTTGCCGACTCCATGGCGAAATCCGAGGCAACGGTAACCATTGCGGCGTCCGAATTGGCTGACATACAGTGGAACACACCATGTGCCGCGCCGCTGCCGCCACTGCGCCCGGACAGCATTGACTGTGACTGGGATGCTCGCTTCGGAGCACTTCCCGGGCCTGTAAGTCCATACGAGATGCCCGTATCGTGGACGGCAAGCTCGCACGACTGGAAGCGCCTGTGGTACAACACTATCACGCTCGGCTCGGCCTTCGTGGGCACGCTCTTGGCATTGGAATGTCTGCCCGAGGATGCCACATCGTGGAATCGCGCCGAACTGCAGGACGTCCCACTGTTCAAACGCTGGTACAATCACGTCATCGACAAGGGTGTCGAATGGGATCACGACAAGTTCTATTTCAATTATATACTGCATCCATACGCCGGCGGTGTGTACTTCATGGCGGCTCGTTCGTGCGGCTTCAATTTCTGGCAGTCAATGCTTTACTGCACCATCGTCTCAAATGTCGGATGGGAATACGGTGTCGAGGCATTTATGGAACGGCCGTCGATACAAGACCTTTTTGTAACACCCATCATCGGAAGCTGCGTAGGCGAAGGCTTTTACCGCATCAAGCGGCATATTGTGGACCACAACTACACGCTATGGGGGTCGGCTGTATTAGGCAATATCGTGGCTTTTCTTGTTGACCCGGTCAACGAGTTCGTCGGCTTCCTTGACCGCAACCCGGCGCGCCGCGTTGCACGCGAAAAGGCCGCCGCTCGCGCTGCCGCCCCCACATTGACATTCTCCCCAATGCTGGGCACGCGCTGCGCCGGCTTCGCCCTCACCGCCCGCTTCTAACTATCCGCACACAAATGATGCAACGGGCTGAGTATGTCTGACGAATATTTATCTGAATACGAGAAAGAAATGTTGTTTTATCCGACAAAAAGCAGTAGCTTTGTATTTGAATTACGGAGAACTCTCTGATGATAATAATAGCCGACCAATTATCATTAGCCAAGAGCATCACAACACCTTCCCCTAATCAAGTAATCGCAACACCTTACCCCCCCTCAAAAGCTCAATAAAATGGAAAAACAATCAAACGAAACGCGCAACGCAAAGCGAGAGTCTTGCGGCCTGAGTTGCAAGAAGATGCTTATCCTTGCCTCTATCGCTATCGCGACTTTGGCCTGCGGATGCAGCTCCGCGAACAAGGTCGATAAAGACTCCGACACGACAGAAGCTACGGCAGACCGAAATAACGATGTCACAGCAAGTCAAAAGGGTGTCAACGCCAAGCAAGCGGCCTCTTCAGACGGTGAGGATAAGCCGGCGTCCGTCGCTCCATTGACCCAATATGCCTTGATCGAAGTGCTTGACGAGGATATGGGCGTAGGCTTCAGGGCCAACGCCGCCGAAGTGTTGAAGACGCTCGGATTTACCATCAAGGAATTTAAGCGACCTGCGGATGTTGACGAAATAGAGCCTTTTGTTTATATGACAGCCCATCGCCAAGAGCCAAGCGGATCCACGAATATCGCATTTAAGAGCGGTGAGGATCAGCTGCTCACCATAGACTTTGCTAATCGTGAGGGAGTGGAGAAATTCGTCGAATCTATGAAAAAATCAGGCTATGTGTACTCTGACGGAATTTACGCCCATCCCAAAAACTCAATGGGGAAAATCTACGTGAAAGTTCAAGGGCTGAAAGTTAAGATTATATTTCCCTTCGAGATGCCACCTTACGAATGGTAGAGAATGTCCCGCCGGGATATCTTTGATTTTTGGCCATAATAAGGCTGTTCTTTCTCTATGCCGTTGCGCTTCTTATAGGAATCTTTCCGGAAGTGTTTTGGGGCGATAAACCGCACGGTTGTTTGTATAGTTGCGAAATTGTTGTATCTTTGCGATGTGCGCAAGGCATGGCTCGGACGCCATGGTATGTCGGACGGCAACCATACACCGAAGAATACATAATATTAAATCAAGATGATATGGCAAGCATGATATCTAAAACCTTAAAACTTATTCCGGTAGCAGCACTATTGCTGTCATCGGCAGTCGCTTTTGCCGGCACAGGACAAGCAAGTGCTTCGGCTGCAACTTCCGTCCCCGCAACTCAAAGCAAAGGCTTGAAAACGGTCAGCGTAGAGGCTCTCCCCAAGTCGGTAGCCGAATTCAAAACCCTGCGAGAGAAAATAGGAAAGACACCTGAAGGAGTTGTGGCTCTTCAGGTGATAGCCATTGGAATGTACAGCGAGTACGGACAGTCAGTGGGCGAAGAATGTTTGGATATGATCAATACCGTCACCGGCTTGACCGACCACGCTCGAGGTCGTTTGCGCGAATGGTATGTCAAGGGCATAAACGAACCACGCCCATATCAAGCAGCAGCATATATGAAAGGCGCTACTCCCGAAAACGGTTACAATCCCACCAAGCCCTACACCATGGAGATGAACATCACCGAAGTCCGTGAAACCGAAGACGCTACGCTGTACACCGTGCGCCTCAAATACTCCGGCTCTCAAACTTCCAAGGACATCCGTATTACCGTCAAGCAACCCGATGATGACCCCTACTGCTACATCAACGCTAACCCCTCGATGTATATGAAGGTTCGAGCCAAGAAAAAAGGCACAACCTACAACGGCTTGAAATAGCCCCCTCCGGTTACTCTTGCATTTTGTCGGTGTTCCCTATAATCACAAAAGACACAAGGTCATACTCACTATAAATAGCACTATTTTAAGCTTTTTGCCGATTTTTCGAATGAAAGAGCCGTGGTCGCAATCGTTTTGAATTGGGTGCGGGTATTGTAAGTTCGAAAATAAAAGAGTAATTTTGTCGTTAGAAGCTGACGTCCAACGTTGACATCCGGCGCGTGGCGCAGCTTATCCCTTAAACAAGAGCCTTAATAATAACCTGTTTTTTTTACAATCTCCCAAGGAGACCGACACTACATCGGACAAGACTACTAACCAAAATGAAACTTCCACACCAATTTGCGGTTGCTACACAGGCCGCATTCATGGCGGTATTCGTTGCCGCTTGTGCACATACAGGAGGACACACTGACGATGCCGAAGGTCCCGGTATCGCCGATTCCATTGTTTCGCAGTCCTTAATAAGTATGGACGGCAAGGATTTCATTCGACTGGACATCAAGACATCAAGGGCTTCCGTCGAGCTGGTAGATTCGATGATACCGGACATCGATGACCCCAAGGTCTGCTTGTGCGTCGAGGCGGCCTTCACCGGTGAGAGAACGGACAGCTTCAGTGCCGCTAATGTTGCCGGCGATTACGTCAGCGTCGGGAGGCTTCGCCACGGATACAACTGTGAGGCAAACACCGGACTGCTGTGTAGCACCCGGGGGCGCGTCGTCATAGCGCCCATGGACAGCCTCGAGGTCATGATTCGCCGGGCAGAAGCCGATGGCGGCAGTCTGTTCCAGCAGATGCTTCTGGTGTATAACGGCAAAGACGTCTATGGCGGACGACCGATATACCGGACTAAGAAAAACATATACCGCGCAGTCTGTCTCTTCGACCGACGAAGTGAGAAGGCTGACGTTGGAGTCACGCCGGACGGCGGATTTACCATCATCCAGTCCTGTTATCCGGTCTCTCTGGACTGTTTTGTTAATGCTCTTGTACACATGGGCGTGCGCCACGCGCTGTATCTCGACATGGGCATGGGCTGGAATTACGGGTGGTTCCGCGCCGATGAGGGTGCTCCGGCACGTCTGCTCTTTGCTGTCCGTTCCATCTGCCAAACCAACTGGCTCGTTGTCCGCGCACATTGAAGCCGAGGCCTATTAGTTACGCTAATCAATTTCGAGTAGCACGGCGTGGTCTCCTTGACTTGGGCAAAAGCTTTCCGTCAGGCCACGGGGAGGGTGAGGGCTGTCTCGAGCGCCGAGACGGCGTCATGCACCGTGGGCACGGAGTCGATGACGAAGGAGCGGCGTCCGGCGTTTTCGCGGATGTGTACGCGTCGGCTGTTGAGGTTGAGATAACTGAGCATACGACCGAACATCGCTGACTGATAATAGGCGATGTTGGACGCATCTACAAAGTAGGTGTACATTTTGCCGTTTTTCAGAACAACTTTCTCTATGCCCAAGCGGCGTGCATCGCGGCGCAGGCGCGGCACCAGCAACAATTCGCGAGCTACCGCCGGAATAGGGCCGAAACGGTCGATAAGTCGTGCGGCAAAAGCTTCGAGGTCGTCCTGACGTTCTATATTGTCTAATTCGCGGTAAAGGCTTATGCGTTCGGATTCCTGTGGCACATAGTCGGCTGGTAGCAGCAATTCGAGGTCGCTTTCCACCGTGGTGTCGGCCACAAAATCATCGGAATCCGTGGCGCCGTCTCCGACAGTGTCCGTGGACGCTTTCATGGTGTCCGCAAATTCCTGCGTGCGCAATTCGGTGACCGCTTCCTTCAATATTTTTTGGTATGTTTCGTAGCCAAGGTCTGCGATAAATCCGCTTTGCTCGGCGCCCAGGAGGTTGCCGGCGCCACGTATATCCAGGTCTTGCATGGCGATGTGTATTCCGCTGCCTAAGTCGCTGAAACTCTCTATGGCCTGCAAGCGTCGGCGTGCCACGCTGGTAAGTTCGGCGTCCGGTGGGACAAGCAGGTAGCAGAAGGCCTTGCGGCTGCTGCGGCCCACGCGTCCGCGCAACTGGTGCAGCTCGCTCAGTCCGAAGTTCTGGGCATTGTTGACTATGATGGTGTTGACATTGGGCATGTCAATGCCCGATTCGATGATAGTGGTGGCTATAAGGATGTCATAGTCGTGGTTGGTGAAGTCGATGATGGCCTTTTCGAGTGCTTCGGGGGGCATTTGCCCGTGCGCAACTATAGAGCGCGCATCCGGGACAAGTCGGCTTACCATGTTTTGCAGGCGGTACAGTCCCTCGATACGATTATTGATGATGAAAACCTGACCGCCGCGCGCAAGCTCGAAACCTATGGCCTCGGTCAGCAAGTCATCGCTGAGAGTGTCCACATTGGTGACTATGGGGTAACGATTGGCCGGCGGAGTGGTCAGCGACGAAAGGTCGCGCGCGCCCATGAGCGAGAATTGTAGCGTGCGCGGTATTGGTGTGGCGCTCATGGTGAGTGTGTCCACCGACACCTTCATCTGCTTGAGGCGTTCCTTGACGGCTACGCCGAATTTTTGTTCCTCGTCTATCACCAGCAGCCCCAAGTCATGGAAATGCACGGACTTGCCGATAAGTTTGTGCGTGCCTATGATGATGTCTATCTTGCCCTCGGCAAGGTCGGCAAGTATGGCCTTGGTGTCCTTGGCCGAGCGGGCTCGCGACAGGTATTCGACACGCACCGGAAAATCTTTGAGGCGTTCGCTGAAGGTGTTGTAATGCTGATATGCAAGGACCGTGGTGGGCACCAATATGGCGGTCTGCTTGCCATCCACGGCAGCTTTGAAGGCCGCGCGCACGGCTATCTCGGTCTTGCCAAAGCCCACGTCGCCGCATATCAGGCGGTCCATGGGCCGTGGGCTTTCCATGTCTGACTTGACAGCCTGCGTCGCTGTAATCTGGTCCGGGGTGTCCTCGTAGACAAACGATGCTTCAAGCTCGTTCTGCATATAGCTGTCCGGAGCAAATGCATGACCCTGCTGATTCTTACGCGCTGCATACAGGCGTATAAGGTCGCGGGCAATATCTTTCAGGCGACTTTTGGTGCGCTCTTTTATGCGGTTCCATGCGCCCGAGCCCAGCTTGTTCAGCTTGGGCGCCTCGCCGTCTTGGCCACGGTATTTGGAGAGTTTGTGCAGCGCGTGTATGGATACAAAGACGATGTCCTCGTTTTGATAGACCAGCTTGATCATCTCCTGCGTATGTCCGTTGACATTGGCACGCAACAGACCGGCAAAACGGCCTACGCCGTGGTCCACGTGCACTATGTAGTCGCCGGGCTGTATTGCGCCCAGTTCCTTGAGTGACAGTGCGACGCGTCCGCTGCGTGCTCTTTCGCTGCGCAGTGTGTACTTGTGAAAGCGGTCAAAAATCTGATGGTCGGTGAATACGCACGCCTTATGTTCGTGGTCTACAAAACCCTCGTGCAGCGTGCCCTCGACGCCGCCGAAGGTTATGTCGTCGCCACGGTCGGCAAAGATGTCGCGCAAGCGCTGTATTTGGCGGACGCTGTCACTGAGTATATATATTTTGTAGCCACGCCCGGCAAAGTCACCCAATGACTTGGTTATCAGCTCGAAATTCTTGTGATAAATGCCCTGCGGCGAGCAATGCAGGTCCAGAGAGGCAGTTTTCTTGGTGGTGTCGGAGTCCTTCGATTGCTCGGAGTGCTTCGAGGCCGGGTCGGCTGCGGCACACAGTGTCATGCGGCGCATGGTGTCATAGCGCTCGGCAAAAGCGTCGGCGTCCACGATGTCGGCGCGTATGTCCGCGAGGGTCATGCCGTCTTCACTTGACGCCGTAAGGGCATTGACGGCAATGTCCGAAGCGGCTACGGCATGCACGCGTGCGCAGACGTCTATGCCGGCACGCACGGCCACCAGCGTCTTTTCGTCCACAAATTGGAGCAGCGAGGGATTGTCCTTGGCCAGCCGCGTGACATCGGCGGCTATGGACACACTATCCGTCTTGTCATCGGACAACTGCGTTTCGACATCGAAAAAGCGGATGCTCTCGACATCATCGCCGAAAAAGTCGATGCGCACAGGCCGCTCGTCATTGAAGCCGAAGACATCAAGGATGCCGCCACGCATGGCCACCTGTCCGGGTATGTAGACGTAGTCGACTTTGCTGAAGCCATTGTCCAGCAGCGTTTGTAGCAAATCTTTGGGGTCGATGCTTTGGCCTACGCGTAGAGTGACGGTATGGTTGTCAACTTCGTCGCGCGAGGCCACGCGTTCGGCCAGAGCCTCGGGATAGGATACAATGAAGCGCAGCGGCGAATGATTCGTATCGGTCTCGCCGAGCAGGCGCGTGAGCGTCTGTGTACGCAGTATACGCGAAGCCTCGTCCTCTTGTCCGTACTTGATGCTGCGACGGTAGCCCGATGGAAGTATGGCCACGGCCTCGTCCCCGGCCACGCGGCATAGATCGCCGTACAGGCATGCCGCGTCATCGCTGTCGGCGCCTATCACCAAAGCCGTGAGCGCCTTACGGCCGACCGGCAATGCCGCCAGGGCCATGGCGGCGGCACTTCCGCTGGCGCCGTAGATTATGCTGCGGCGGCGATGTGCCAAGGACTTGAGCGCCTCCGAGCGACCGGCGGCAAAGGCGGCACTGATGACTGCCAACGGCGTATCGCCGCCGACAGAGGATTTGACAGCCTTCGTATTCATCATTTCTTGCGCAATATGGCATCATATCGCCGCATGTCCGTGAGTATGGCGCGTGCCGCATCTACATCCGGGTCGTTCTTGACGGCACGAGCCGAGAGATCGCGTGTGCTGAAATAGCGGGCGGCAATCTCGTCCTCGAGCACTTCCATAATTTGGTTGCGGCGCCGCTCTATATCGCGTGCCAAGTCGGGTTTGAGCATATTTTCGAGGCTGTCGAGCGCGGACTTCACCTCCGGCGTGAGATAGTCCTCGACACGTGCGGCATCGCGCAGATACTTGATGCCGGCGGCATAAGGTGAGTCATACTTGAGTTTGGCCGGGTCTACAAAGGCCTTGAAGTCTTCAAAGAGCGTGCTGTCCGGATGCCAGTCCAGAGTGTCTGTCGGAACATCGGGATGCTTATTGGCGTAGCGGTTGGCAAAGTTGTCGATTACGAAGCTGTTGTAGAGCGTGTACAGCAGGCGATTGCTTTCGTGTAGCGACACTGTCGTATCGGGCGTGATGCCGCCGCCATCGCGTACCTCGCGGCCTGCCGCCGTATGGTATACCGTTGTCAGCGAGTCGGGTATGCGTGCCACCGAGCCATCGTCGTTGCGATGACCGTAATCTATGGCCTGGATAAGGCGGCCGCTGGGTATGTAATATCGTCCGGTGGTAACCTTGAGCAGTCCGTCGTAAGGTAGCGGGCGCACATTCTGCACCAGACCCTTGCCAAATGTGCGGCGTCCCACGATGACAGCGCGGTCAAGGTCTTGGAGTGCTCCGGTGACTATTTCGGCTGCACTGGCAGTGCCGTCATTGACCAATATCACCAGCGGAATCTTTGTATCCTGTGGTGCAGAGGTGGTCTTGTAGGTGCGGCGGTTGCGAGTTTCGCGGCCGCGTATAGTCAACACCTCCGTGCCTTTGGGTACGAAATTCGACACGATTTGTACGGCGCCGTCGACGATGCCGCCGCCGTTGTCACGCAGGTCGAGTACGAGGCTCTTGACACGTGGGTCGCGCTTGAGCGTTGCCACGGCATTGCGCACCTCCGTACCGGTCTTTTCGTTGAAGGTGGTGATGTCTATATATCCGATACCATCGCCGATATATCCGTAATATGGCAGCGGGTCGATGGTAATGGTGCCGCGCGTCACTGTAATGTCCAAGACGCTGTCTGCGTCCACCCACGGACGGCATAGTCGCAGCCGCACCTCCGTGCCGGGGCGACCCTTGAGTCGGCGGCTCACCTCCGAGATGTCCATTGCCGGGGTCACGCTGTCGCCATCGATGCTTATGAGGACATCGCCGTGGCGCACGCCGGCGCGCCGCGCCGGCGAATTCCAAGATGGAGCAGTCAGCACCACCACGCTGTCGCGACGCTGTATCACCGACCCGATGCCGGCATATTCGCCCGTGGTTACGGAAGTGATGTTGTCGCGCTCATCGATGCTGAAGTACTCGGTATACGGGTCTATTTGCCCGAGCAGTGCGTCTATGGCGGTGCGCATGGTCGCCTTGGCGTCCAGCGTGTCCACATAGTTCATTGTCAGCTCCTTGTAGATGCTGTTGAATAGCTTGAGGTTTTGCGTGATGTCTGATTTGGAGAAATGTGCGGCATCTTTGCCGCCGCGTACGCCGGCAAAGGCGGCACCGGCCATAGCCAGAACCGCCGCCGACGCCATCAGGATGTGTCGTATCTTCATTGATGCGTCCGTTTCGGTTGTCATTTTAAGACGTTGATGTGCAGCACAGAGGCCGACATCAGCGCCGGAGAAATTATGCGGCACGGTCGAGTCGCTTGCCCGCGGTCGCCGTTTGCCTCCACGAAGTTACAACTAAATTCCCAACCCGCAAAAAATATCGGCCGACAGTGTCGCGTCAATGTTTGGAATACATCTTCTTGGAATACATCTTTGGAGTGTATTCCGTCAGGATGTACGACGAAGCTTGGCCCTTAGACACGGACTTTCCGGTCGTGATATGCATCGCTGAAACTTCGGACGAAATGCGGTTGGAGATTTCTGCAAAGGATTGTCTGTGAATACGAGGCATCCAAACAAGGGAATGGCATAACCGACGTAGCAGTCGGAGGGGGGGGTAATCGCGCTCACATGTAGGCGGAGCGGGAAATCTGTCGCCAAGGCGGATTGAAAAAAAAGGTAGAGTCCAAAGGCAAATGCAATATTACGAAAAATGACTGAAGAATTCGGCA
>OLXI01000136.1_pt1 | contig 49895 bp, 37 predicted proteins | sample 1674181 | NCBI WGS metagenome assembly OLXI01 (sample SAMEA103958148, study PRJEB25191) | human gut metagenome | reverse complement strand
AGACCCTGACCGACAACCGCAACCGTACCGCTGCCGACCTGCGCCACTACTTCGACAAGAACGGCGGCAACCTGGGCGCTATGGGCTGTGTGGCCTTCCTGTTCAGCCAGAAGGGTGTCATTGACATCTCTCTGGAGGATAAGGATGCCGATGAGGCCATGATGGATGCTCTGGATGCCGGTGCCGAGGACTTTGATGCAGGCGAAGAGGCTGCTGAGATCACCACCGATCCCGAGAACTACTCCGCTGTGGTCAAGGCCATGGAAGAGAAGGGCTACGAGATCCTGAGCGACGACCTGGCCATGGTCCCCATGACCACCACCCGCCTGACCGACCCCGATCAGCTCAAGGCAATGGGCAAGCTGCTGGACTCTCTGGAGGACAACGACGATGTCCAGAATGTCTGGCACAGCCTGGAGAACGAAGAGGATCTGCCGGAATAAGGTGTATCTGCGCCTGCTGACTCTGTAATAGAAAATCAAAGCGCTGCCCCCCTGTGAAAAAACTCAGAGGGCGGCGCTTTTTTGCTTTGCCGATTGCGCGGCGGGGGTAAATATGGTACAATGATTTGAAACAGACCACGATGAAACGAGGTGGCGCATATGGAAGCAAAACGCATCTGCCCGTACTGCATGGGAGAACTGGAAAGCCGGGTGTCGGTGTGCCCCCATTGCGGCGGGGTACTGGCCGGGCGCAACCCGGCGGGCAGTCTGCCGGTGGGCACGCTGTTGGCCGGACGGTATACCGTGGGCGAGATGCAGAGCATCGACGGCGAGGGCATCCTGTACCGGGGCGTGGAGAACGTCGGGCGGTTCCGGGTGACCATCAAGGAGTATATGCCCCTGACGCTGTCGGCGGAGCGGGGCACGGACGCGCTGCTCCGGCCCAAGCTGGGCAGCGAGGTGCTGTTCAAGACCACCCGGATGGACTTTGCCGATCTCTACCGCTCCATCCAGCGCATCACGCCCGCAAACGGTCTGGAGGCCGTGCTGGACGTGTTCGAGGAGAACAACACCGTCTACGCCGTGATGGAGAATCCCGGCGGCATCCCGCTGCAGCAGTGGCTGGATGAGCGTCCCAGCCCTGTTTCGGCCGAGACGGCCCGCAATATGCTACAGCCTGTGTTTGACGGTGTGGCGGCCATGCATCAGGTGGGGCTGGTGCACCGGGGCATCTGCCCGGAGAACATCCGGGTGCTGGAAAACGGCCGGGCACGCCTGACGGGCTACGCCACCGTGGGGCTGCGCACGGCGGGCAGCGGCCTGCACGAGCAGCTGTACGAGGGCTACTCGGCACCGGAGCAGTATTCCACCACCGAATTCGAGGGCCGTTACACCGACGAATACAGCCTTGCCGCCGTGGTCTACCGTATGGTCTGCGGGCAGAGCCCTGTTCCTGCGGCACAGCGGCTGGTGTCGGACTCCAACCCCCGCGCCCGCACGCTGGAACGGGCGGTGCCGGAGTATGTTTCGGATGTGCTCTGGATGGGCCTGCAGCTCAGGCCTGCCGAGCGTATCCAGACCGTGCCCCAGCTGTTCCGGGCGCTGAGCAGCCAGGAGTATACCACGGAGCTTACCCAGACCCTGCAGCAGGCCGCGCCGCGCCCTCAGTCCACCGAGGAAGAGGAGCGGAAAAAGCATATCCTCAGCCTGCGCAACCTGCTGGCGGCCATCCTGATCCTGCTGGCCATCCTGACGCTGCTCATCGTGTGGGGGCTGGTGAATCAGGGGCTGCACACCGCAAAGCCTGCGGAATCCACCCCGGCCTCCGAACCGGCCAGTTCGCTGGTGACAGAGCCGGTGAATCTGGCCCCGGACTTTGTGGGGATGGACTACGATTCGCAGGTGCGCAACAACCACAGTTATGCCGGGGATTACCTGTTCTATGTGACCATGGAATACAGTGATACTGTGGAAAAGGGCAAGATCATCCGTCAGACCCCCGAAGCCGGGGAGGTCATCGAAAAGGGCAGCACCATCGATCTGGTGGTCAGCCGCGGCCCGCAGATGGTGGAGATGCCCAACGTGGCAGGCTTTACCCGGGATGGCGCGGAGCAGCAGCTGGCGCAGGTGGGGCTGAATGCGAGCTTCTATCCCATTTATAACGATGGCTCCTATGTTTCGGGCTGTGTGGCCTATTGCAGTGAGGAGCCCGGTGCCATGGTGGAGGTCGGCTCGACCATCATCGTCTATATGGCGGCAGAGGTCGAGGCCGAGGTGCCCGCCACCCCGCCCGAGACCACAACTCCTTCCGCCGGTGCCACACCGTCTGCCGGGCAGACGGAGCCGCCGGCCGATTCCACAGACTACGATACAGATTGATGATAAACAACAGCGCCCTGCCGGATAAGGCAGAGCGCTGTTGCTGTTTCTGTGTGGGTTTGTCATTTGCAAGTGGCTTGACAGATGGTTCAAGGCCGGTAAGCACTAACCCCCAGCAAAGCAGGAAGCCCCATCGGTATAGCCGTACCGATGGGGCTTCTTGCTGCTTGGTGATACCATGGATATGCACCAATTTACATTCGCGACCTTATTATGTGCTGCACAGGTGCAAAAGTCAAGGAGAAATCACCGCCTTCCTCGGGACGAAATGCAGACTGAAAGGCTATTTTACCGGATATTCGACAATTTGCCTTAAAACATTGCCAAATGCTCCAAAATTTGTTACAATGGTGCTGATGATTTGTCCACCGTGGACAAAAAAAGCAACGGATGCGTCCGGCTTTCCTGCCGGGGCAGATCTGCGGAACATATTTTTATAAGGGGGCTTTTGCAGATGAAAAAACGATTGATTAGTATGGCACTGGCAGTCAGTATGGCAGTCAGCATAATGCCTGCACCCGCTCTGGCAACAGTAGGGGGGGGGGGGTACAACCCTGGGAGATGATGCGATAACGCAGTCGGACGCAACGGGCGGCACTTCGAGCGGTACAGCTACATCGGTTTCAGATTTGACGGGGCTGACAGCTGCTGCTAAAAACGGCGGAAATGTCCAATTGAGCGGCAATATTACGTTAACAGACACTCTCTCTATCAATAATAAAAAACTGAGCATTGATCTGAACGGCCACACCATTACAGCGGCAAATAACCAGAGAGCGTTTAACATCAATGGCGGAACGCTGGAAATCAAGGATAGTGTGGGCAATGGTATCATTCAGGGCAATGGTACGGTAACAGGTCACGGCGGAGCAATCTATATGGAAGGCTCCGGCAGTGCCCTGACGATCAGTGGCGGCACCATTCAGGGCTTTACCGCAAGCACAAGCGGTGGCGGTGTGTACATGAGCGGTGGCACCTTCAACATGACCGGAGGCGCAATTGAAAATTGTACAGCATCAGAAGGTGCAGGCGTAAAAATGTATCCTGACTCTGGAAACACCTGTACTTTTACCATGAGCGACTCGGCTGAAATCAAAAATTGCAGCAATGATGGTGTTTCGATTGCTTGGAGTGGAACGTCCAAGTTCATAATGAGTGGAGGAACCATCGACAACAACAAAGGATATGGTTTATGGACTTCCTCTCGTAGCAATACAGAGATCTTACTGAGTGGCGGCACCATTGCAAACAATGAAGACTATGATATGGTCATTCATAGAAAAGTTACACTGCAAGTAAATAGTGCTACGGTCAGCGGAAAAATCCGAAACTTTGGCACGATTACCGGAACGGGGAGTGCTGAGTTTACCGGAACAGTCGTAAATGAGTCTGCGGGAGAGATTAAAAGCGGAAAATTCAAAAGAATTGAAGATGCTTCCCCTGCTGGTGTACGCAATGAGGTAGAATATGAGGCGTATGTCAAACTGATTGACTACAGTTGGCCGGATGAATCAACCTTAAGAGCGATTCAAGACAAAGCGCATGGGAATGCTCAGCTCAAATTCCTGAGCTATGTGGCACCGAACGCCATGACTAATACATTGACCATCCCCGAAGGCGTTACAGTTACTGTTGATCTGACGGGCAAGCAGGTTGCTGGAGAAAACGCCGAAAAGAAAATCATCAATTATGGTAATCTGACATTGATTGACAGTGGTACGGGTGGTACCCTGAACATTCCCATTGAAAACGACGGAACCCTGAACGCCAACGGCGGTACCGTAACTGGTGAAGTGACCAATAAGGGCACAATCACAACGACCGGAGAAAAGGCGACTCAATTCTCTGGAGGCGTGACAAACGAGAGCGATGGTAAAATTGAGAATGGTACGTTTTCCGGCGAAGTGACCAATAATGGCGCAATTAACGATGGTACGTTTTCCGGCAAGGTGACAAACAACGGAACCATTGGCAACGGCAACTTTACCGGTGCTGTGACCAATGAGAAAACCGGTGTGATCTCCGGCGGCAAGTTTGACGAAAGCAAGCTGACCAACAACGGCGGCACCCTGCCCCCGAAGCCGGGCGACAACAAGCCGGATGACACCAACAAGGACAATGACAAGAAGGAAGATACCGAACCGGTTGCTCCTGTTGTCAAGCGGTACGACCTGACCGTCAAGAACGCCGAAGTGACCGTGAAGGATGCTGACGGCAAGGCAGTGGAATTTACCAAGGCCGAGGATGGCACCCTGACGGCTAAAGTTCCCGAAAATGCCGAAGTGACGGTGAAATACACCGCCCCCACCGATGCGATTGTGTTTGACCTGTGGAGCATTAACAGTGATGCGAAGCTGGATGTGAACGTCAAGGAGAACCCCCTGACCTTCAAGATGCCTGCACAGGCTGTGACCATCGAGGCCATGACGCAGGATGCCACCATTGAAAGCGAAGGTCCCGGCGTGCTGGGTACCGCTGCCATGATCGGTGTTGCCGGTGCCGGTACGGCTGTGCTGGGTTATACCGGTTACATGATCGGCACGGAACTGTACCTGAACACTGTCCTGCCTGCCGGTGCAGCTATCCCCCAGAACACCACCGAACTGGCAAAACTCCTCTGGACCGAAGCTGGCAAACCCGCCCCTGCCGCTGTGATGGCTGAGGATGCCACCGACGAGCAGAAGGCTCTGACTTGGGCTGTTGAAAGCCAGCTCATCTCCGCCGATAAGCCCGCAGACGCTTCTGTGGGCCGGTGGGAAGTGATCCGGGGGTGGAATAGGGTGAAAGAGATGAAGTGATCCTTCGTACAACCTCTCAGTCGCCTGCGGCGACAGCTCCCCTACTAGGGGAGTTGGCAAAGCTGTTAGGCTTTGACTGAGAGGGCAAGGCAACTGCCCGGAGAGGGTTCGCCCGCTCCCCTTCACGAAGAGAGAAACCCCAAGAAAATAACGCAGAAAGCCCCATCGGTACGAAAAATACCGATGGGGCTTTCCGCTTGTTTAGGATAGGAAAGAGAATGGTTCAGTAATGGCCGGGATGCGGGCTTACAGGTTGGTATAGCCCATGAGGTAGCGGTCTACCTCGGCGGCGCAGTCACGGCCCTCGCGCAGGCCCCAGACCACAAGGCTCTGGCCCCGGCGCATATCGCCGCAGGCGAACACCTTGTCCACGTTGGTGCGGAAGTGGTCGGTGTCCACGCAGCCGCGGCCGGTCAGGCTGACACCGAAGGCATCGGCCACATAGCTCTCACAGCCCACAAAACCGGCGGCAATGAAGGCCAGCTCACAGTTGTAGGTGAACTCCTCGCCGGTGGGCACCATGTTGGTGCGGCCGGTCTCGGGGTCACGCTCGGGCTTGAGGTAGGAGATGATGGCAGCGGTCAGGTTGCCTGCATCGTCCTTGAGGAATTCTTTGACCGTGGTCTGGTAGACACGGGGGTCCTTGCCGAACTTGGCCATGCACTCGGTCTGGCCGTAGTCCACCTTGAGCACCCGGGGCCACTCGGGCCAGGGGTTGCTGGCGGCACGCTCCTTGGGAGGCTGCGGCATCATTTCCAGAGCCACCAGATCAGTGCAGCCCTGCCGCAGGGCCGTGCCCTGGCAGTCGTTGCCGGTGTCGCCGCCGCCGATGACCAGAACGTTCTTGCCCTTGGCATCAATGGCCCTGCCGTCGGCAAATTTGCTGTCCAGCAGGCTCTTTGTCACGCTGGTGAGGTAATCCACGGCAAAATGCACGCCGTTGGCATCCCGGCCCGGAACGTTCAGGTCACGGGCCTTTTTGGCACCACAGCAGAGCACCACGGCATCGTAGCTGTTCAGGATGCTCTCGGCATCCACGGCACCGCCCACATCCATGCTGGTGCGGAACTCCACGCCCTCGGCCTGCATGATCCTGATGCGGCGCTCGATGACGGATTTGTCCAGCTTCATGTTGGGGATGCCATACATCAGCAGGCCGCCCACGCGGTCGGCGCGCTCAAACACGGTGACGGCGTGGCCCCGGATGTTCAGGTACTCGGCCACCGAAAGACCGGCCGGGCCGCTGCCGATGACGGCTACGCTCTTGCCGGTGCGGGCCGGGGGAGGGGCGGCGTGGAGCCAGCCCTTGGCGTAGCCCGTTTCCACGATGGCGTGCTCGTTCTCGCGCACGGTCACGCTGCTGCCGGTCACGTCACCGCAGGTGCAGGCGGCCTCGCACAGGGCGGGGCAGACCCGGCTGGTGAACTCCGGGAAGCGGTTGGTGGCGCGCAGGCGGTGGAGCGCCAGCTCCCACTTGCCCTGATAGACCAGGTCGTTCCACTCGGGGATCAGGTTGTTCAGCGGGCAGCCCGATGCCATGCCGCCGATCATCATGCCGGCCTGGCAGAAGGGCACGCCGCAGTCCATGCAGCGGGCGGCCTGGGTCTGCTGCTCCTCGCGGGAGAGCCAGACGTGAAACTCGTTGAAATTTTCAATGCGCTCCAGCGGCGGGACATCCGTGCTGGTCTTGCGCGTGTAATCCATAAATCCAGTGATCTTGCCCATGATCCAGCCCTCCTTACTTCTTCTTCTGCACAGCGTAGAATGCTTCGATCTGTGCCTGTTCGCCGTCCAGGCCGCGCTCCTCCATGGAAGCGATGATCCGGAGCATCCGGTCGTAATCGTAGGGGAGGACTTTCTTGAACTTGGGCAGGTACTCGCTGAAGTTGTCCAGGATCTCCTTGCCGCGGGGGGAGCCGGTGGCTTCCACATGCTCACGGATGAGCTCCTTCAGGGCGGCAACATCGTATTTGTGCTCCACAGGCTCCAGGCTCACGGTCTCCTTGTTGACCCGCTGGTAGAAATCCCAGTTCTCGTCCAGAACGTAGGCCACGCCGCCGGTCATGCCGGCCGCGAAGTTCTTGCCGGTTTGGCCCAGGACCACGACAGTGCCGCCGGTCATGTACTCACAGCCGTGGTCTCCCACGCCCTCGACAACGGCGGTCGCGCCGCTGTTGCGGACGCAGAAGCGCTCACCGGCCACGCCGGAGACGAAGGCCTTGCCGCTGGTGGCACCGTAAAGGGCCACGTTGCCGGTGATGATGTTTTCCTCGGGCTTGTAGCCGATGCCCTCGGGCGGGCGGACGATGATCTTGCCGCCGGACAGGCCCTTGCCCATGTAGTCGTTGCAGTCACCGGTCAGGCTGAGGGTCAGGCCCTTGGGGATGAACGCGCCAAAGCTCTGGCCGCCTGCGCCGATGCACTCGGCGGTGTAGACATCGTCGGGCAGGGAGCTGCCGTACTTGCGGGTGATCTCGCTGCCAAAGATGGCACCCAGGGCGCGGTCGGTGTTGGAGACCTCCAGCCGGACGCTCTGGGGTGCCTTGCTGCCCAGCTTGAACTTCTTCATCAGCACCTTCATGTCGAGGGTGTTCTCAAGGTGGAAGTCATAGGTGTCGGCAGGCACAAAGTGGACGTTGCTGTTTGCAATGGCCGGGTTGTGCAGGATGCAGTCCAGATTCATCTTGGCGGCACGGCTGCCGGCAGCACTGGGCTTGACATGGAGCAGGTCGGTGCGGCCCACCAGCTCGTCGATGGTACGCACGCCCAGCTTGGCCATGTACTCCCGCAGCTCCTGCGCCACAAAGGTCAGGTAGTTGATGATATACTCGGGCTTGCCCTTGAACCGCTTGCGCAGCTCGGGGTTCTGGGTGCAGATGCCCATGGGGCAGGTGTCCAGGTTGCAGACACGCATCATCACGCAGCCCTCGCACATCAGCAGGGAGGTGCCGAAGCCGAACTCCTCAGCGCCCAGCATACAGCTGATGGCAACATCGCGGCCGGAGAGCAGCTTGGAGTCGCTCTCAATGCGGACGCGGCTGCGCAGGCCGTTCAGGATCAGGGTCTGGTGGGTCTCGGCGATGCCCAGCTCCCAGGGCAGGCCCGCATTCTTGATGGAGGTGCGGGGGGCTGCACCGGTGCCGCCGTCGTAACCGGAGACGAGGATGACCTGTGCGCCGCCCTTGGCAACACCGGCGGCAATGGTGCCGACACCGGCCTCGCTGACCAGCTTGACGTTGATGTTAGCGCTGCGGTTGGCGTTTTTCAGATCGTAGATCAGCTCTGCCAGATCCTCGATGGAGTAGATATCGTGGTGGGGCGGGGGAGAGATCAGGCCCACGCCGGTGGTGCTGTGGCGGGTCTTGGCGATCCAGGGGTAGACCTTGGCACCGGGCAGGTTGCCGCCCTCGCCGGGCTTTGCACCCTGTGCCAGCTTGATCTGGATCTCTTCGGCGGAGACCAGATACTTGCTGGTCACACCGAAGCGGGCCGAAGCCACCTGCTTGATCTTGGAGTTGCTCTCGCTCTGGTAGCGCTCCTCGGGCTCACCGCCCTCGCCGGTGTTGCTCCGGCCGCCCAGACGATTCAGGGCGATGGCGATGGTCTCGTGGGCCTCGCTGCTCAGGGCACCGTAGCTCATGGCAGCGGCTTTGAACCGCTTGACGATGGAGCTGACAGGCTCCACCTCCTCAAGGGGGATGCCGCCGTTGGGGTCATAGCTGAAGTCCAGCAGGCTGCGCAGGTGCACGCCCTCGGCACCCATGTTGTCCACGGTGCGGGTGAAGTCTTTGAAGGCCTTGTAGTCGCCCGTGAAGCAGGCTTTCTGGAACAGATGGATGGTCTGCGGGGTGAAGAGGTGCTCTTCCTTGCCGCTGCGGAACTTGTGAGCACCGCCGTCGGCCAGCTCCATGTTGATATCCAGACCCAGCGGGTCAAAGGCGGCGTTGTGGGCAGCTTCCACATCCGCCTGAATGTCCTCCAGGCCGATGCCGCCCACACGGCTGACCGTGCCGGTGAAGTACTTGTCGATGACATCCTTGGAGATGCCGACCGCCTCAAAGATCTGGCTGCTCTGGTAGCTCTGGATGGTGGAGATGCCCATTTTGGAGGCGATCTTCACGATGCCGTTCAGCACAGCCTTGTTGTAGTCATCCACGGCGGCGTAGTAATCCTTGTCCAGCAGACCCTCGTCGATGAGCTGGGCAATGGTGTCGTGGGCCAGATAGGGGTTGACGGCGCAGGCACCGTAGCCCAGCAGGGTGGCAAAGTGGTGCACCTCGTGGGGCTCGGCGCTCTCAAGGATGAGGGCCATGGCCGTGCTCTTCTTGGTGCGGATGAGGTACTGGGACACGGCAGAAACGGCCAGCAGGCTGGGGATGGAGACGTGGTACTCGTCGATGTCGCGGTCAGAGAGGATGATGATGTTGGCACCGTCCTTGTAGGCGCGGTCCACCTCCAGGAACACGCGGTCGATGGCCTTTTCCAGGCTGGTGTTCTTATAGTAATTGATGGACACCGTGGCAGTCTTGAAGCCGGGCACGTTCATGTGCTTGATCTTGAGCAGATCGGTGCTGGTCAGGATGGGGTTCTGCACCTTGAGCACCTTGCAGTTCTCGGGCTTGTCCTCCAGCAGGTTGCCGTGGGCACCCACATAGACGCTGGTGGAGGTGACCACCTTCTCACGGATGGCATCGATGGGCGGGTTGGTGACCTGTGCGAACCGCTGCTTGAAGTAGTTGAACAGCGGGGGATGCTGGTCACTCAGGACAGCCAGCGGGGTGTCGGTGCCCATGGCTCCGGAAGGCTCGGCACCGGCCCGGGCCATGGGCAGGATCAGCTCCTTGATCTCCTCGTATTTGTAGCCAAAGACCTTCTGCAGGCGGGTCAGCTCCTCGCCGGTGTAGCTGGGGACCTTGATGTTGGGGATCTTCAGGTCCTTCAGCCGGACCAGATTCCGGTCGATCCACTCGCCGTAGGGCTCGCGGCTGGCGTAGTATTCCTTCAGCTTCTCGTCATCCACGACCTCGCCCTTGACGGTATCCACCAGCAGCATTTTGCCGGGGCGCAGGCGGTCTTTCATCAGGATGTTGTCGGGGGCGCAGGGCAGCACGCCCACCTCGGAGGACAGGATCATCCGGCCATCCTTGGTGATATAGTAGCGGCTGGGGCGCAGACCGTTGCGGTCCAGCACCGCGCCCACCACGTCGCCGTCGGAGAAGAGGATGGCGGCGGGGCCGTCCCAGGGCTCCAGCATGGTGGCGTAATACTGGTAGAAATCACGCTTCTTCTGGCTGATGTTCTTGTTGTTCTCCCAGGGCTCGGGGATGGTGATCATCACCGCCAGAGGCAGGTCCATGCCGTTCATCACCATGAACTCCAGCGCGTTGTCCAGCATGGCGGAGTCCGAGCCGGAGGTGTTGATGATGGGCAGGATCTTGTTCATGTCGTCCTGCAGGATGGGGCTCTCGATGCTCTCCTCACGGGCCAGCATGGCATCGGTGTTGCCCTTGATGGTGTTGATCTCGCCGTTGTGCAGGATGAACCGGTTGGGGTGGGCACGCATCCAGCTGGGGTTGGTGTTGGTAGAAAAGCGGCTGTGCACCATGCCGATGGCGGATTCGTAGTCCTCGTCCTGCAGGTCAAGGTAGAACAGGCGCAGATCGTGCACCAGGAACATGCCCTTGTAGACGATGGTGCGGCTGGACAGGCTGGGCACATAGGTGCCGTTGCTGGCCTGCTCGAACACCCGGCGGATGATGTAGAGCCTGCGGTCAAAATCAATGCCCTTGCTCACACGGGCAGGCTTTTTGATGAAGCACTGCCAGATGGAGGGCATGCAGTCCCGGGCCTTCTGGCCCACGGCATCGGGGTCTACCGGCACCCTGCGCCATGCCAGAAACTCAAGCCCCTCCTTGCGGGTGACCAGCTCAAACAGCTTCATGGCCTGTGCCCGCAGGTGCTCGTTCTGGGGGAAGAAGAACATGCCGACACCGTATTCCCGCTCGTTGCCCAGGCTGATGTTCAGCTCATCGGCCACCTTGGAGAAGAACTTGTGGCTGATCTGCAGCATGATGCCCACGCCATCGCCGGTCTTGCCCTCGGCATCCTTACCGGCGCGGTGCTCCAGACGCTCCACGATGCTCAGGGCATCGCTGACCGTCTGATGGCTCTTGCGGCCCTTGATGTCCACCACAGCGCCGATGCCGCAGGCATCGTGCTCGAACTGAGGGTCATACAGGCCAAGAGGCGTGGCGTTTTCCGTAAATTGATCCATTGCCTTTCCCATCCTTATCTCTCAAAATATCCTCTGGGCCGCGGCACGATCCGCAGCCTCTTGCACAGAAAACAAAAAAAGCGCCCCAGAAGGGTAGACTTCACCCTTCTGGAACGCCTTTGTTCCGTTAGCTTTATTATAATGATTCGTGAAGATTGTTCAAGTGGGAGGTGCAACAAACTTTAGTACACCAAAGCCTGCACTTCTTGTGCGGTTTGATGATGAGATGAAACGGATTCATCCTTCGCCCAAAATCGCTTTCAGGTCCTGCTCCGGTGTCGTGACGGCCATCAGATTGTACTTTTCCTGCAAAACGCGCACCACGCCCGGCGAGAGGAAGGCGGGCAGGGTAGGGCCGAGCCGGATGTTCTGGATGCCCAGCGCCAGCAGTGCGATGAGGATGCAGACTGCCTTCTGCTCGAACCAGCAGAGCACCAGCGAGAGCGGCAGGTCGTTGACGCTGCACTGGAACGCATCGGCCAGCGCCAGCGCAATTTGAATGGCGCTGTATGCGTCGTTGCACTGGCCCACATCGAGGATGCGGGGCAGGCCCGCCACGGTGCCGAGATCCAGGTCGTTCAGGCGGAATTTGCCGCAGGCCAGCGTCAGGATCACGGTGTCGGGCGGGGTGAGCTTGGCGAACTCGGTGTAGTAGCGGCGGGAAGGCCGGGTGCCGTCACAGCCGCCCACCAGGAAGAAATGGCGAATCTGCCCGCTTTTCACGGCCGCAACGATCTCATTGGCGTGGGAGAGCACAGCGCTCCGCGCAAAGCCGGTCACGACGCTGCGCCCGCCGTTGATGCCGGGCATGGCGGTGTCTTCCGGGTAGCCCCCTAGTTCCAGTGCTTTGGCAATGACGGGGGAGAAATCCCGCTCTGGCCCGATGTGCGGGACGCCGGGATAGGACACCACCGAGGTGGTGAACACCCGGTCGGCGTAGCTCTCCCGCAGGGGCATGATGCAGTTGGTGGTGAAGAGGATCGGGGCCGGGATGTCCTCAAACTCCCGCTGCTGGTTCTGCCAGGCTGTGCCGAAGTTGCCCTTCAGATGCGGGTACTTCTGCTTCAGCTCCGGGTAGCCGTGGGCGGGGAGCATTTCCGAGTGGGTGTAGACGTGGATGCCTTTGCCCGCCGTCTGCTCCAGCAGGCACTTCATGTCGTAGAGGTCGTGGCCGGAAATGACGATGAACGGCCCTTTCTCGATGACGAGCGGCACCTCCACCGGCTCCGGCTGGCCGAAGGCCCCGGTGTTAGCGGCGTCCAGCAGCTCCATGCAGCGGTAGCTGGCCTTGCCGGTCTTCTGCACCAGTGCCCAGAGGGCGTCGATGGAGCATTCGCTGCCAACGGCCTGCAATGCTTCGCAGAAGAAGCGGTCCAGCTCCGGGTCGATGCGGCCCAGCACCCGCGCATGGTAATTGTACGCTGCCATGCCGCGCAGGCTGAACAGGACGAACGATTTCAGACTGCGGATGTCCTCGTCCGGCTCGTGCCAGAGGTTTGCCATGTCGTAGTCGAACCCGATGCCGGGGCAGGCCGCATGAATGCTCTCGGTCAGCTGGTCCACGGTCTGCGGGTCGAAGTTCACGTTGGTGATGGTGGTGAACAGCCCTTCCATCAGCAGAAGTGCCTGTTCCGGGGCGGGGGCCCGCCCCTCGCCGATGAGCTGGCTGGCGTAGGAGATGAGTGCGCCGGTCAGGTGGTCCTGCGCCGCTGCCGTGTCCGCGCTTTTGCCGCAGACACCGGCCTTACCGGTACAGGCAGTGCAGTGCGCCGCCTGCTCGCATTGAAAACAAAACATCTGTTCGTCCATTTCAGAACCCTCTCTTCGCTTGATGTGGTCAGTATGGACGGGTTGGCGGGGCTTTATACAGGCCGCACGAGTGGCGTTTTCTCAGCGAGTATCCGAGGTGGGGCCCCGCTTGCGGGGCGGGCATGGAATGTCCGTTGACCCGCCGGGAAAAGCTCCCGGAGATGCGGCCAGCGAATAGATACAAAAAGAGCCGCGCTCTTGCGAACGCAGCTCTTGAAAATGCTTTGGAACAATTAGTAGGTGATGCCCTGTGCCATCATGGCGGTGGCCACCTTCAGGAAACCGGCGCAGTTTGCACCAACCATCAGGTTGCCCTCGGAACCGGCGGCAACGGAAGCGTCGTAGGAAGCGTGGAAGATGCCCTCCATGATGCCCTTCAGCTTTGCATCGACCTCTTCGAAGGTCCAGCTCAGGCGCTCGGAGTTCTGGCTCATCTCCAGGCCGGAGGTGGCCACGCCGCCGGCGTTGGCAGCCTTTGCGGGTCCGTACAGGACACCGTTGGACAGGTAGACCTCGATGGCCTCGGGCGTGCTGGGCATGTTTGCGCCCTCGCAGACAACGGTGCAGCCGTTCTTGACCAGAGCCTCAGCGGACTCCTTGTTGATCTCGTTCTGGGTCGCGCAGGGCAGGGCGATGTCGCAGGGGACAGTCCAGACCTTGGAGCAGTCGGCAACGTAGGTTACACCGGCGTGGGTCTCGGCATACTCCTTGATGCGGCCGCGGCGGACTTCCTTCAGCTCCTTGACGTAAGCCAGATCAATGCCGTTGGGGTCGTAGACGTAGCCGTTGGAATCGGACATGGTAACGACCTTTGCGCCCAGAGACTGAGCCTTCTGGCAGGCATAGATGGCAACATTGCCGGAGCCGGAGATGACCACGGTCTTGCCGGCAAAGCTGTCGTTGCGCATACACTTCAGAGCCTCGGCAGTGAAGTAGCACAGGCCGTAGCCGGTGGCCTCGGTACGGGCCAGAGAGCCGCCGAAGGTCAGGCCCTTGCCGGTGAGCATACCGCCCTGGAAGCTGTTGGTCAGGCGCTTGTACTGGCCGAACATGTAGCCTACCTCGCGGCCGCCGACACCGATATCACCGGCGGGGCAGTCCACGAACTGGCCGATGTGGCGGTACAGCTCGGTCATAAAGCTCTGGCAGAAGCGCATGACTTCCATGTCGCTCTTGCCATGGGGGTCAAAGTCAGAACCGCCCTTGCCGCCGCCCATGGGCAGGGTGGTCAGGCTGTTCTTGAAGGTCTGCTCAAAGCCCAGGAACTTCAGGATGCCCTGGTTGACAGAGGGATGGAAGCGCAGACCGCCCTTGTAGGGGCCGATGGCGCTGTTGAACTGGACGCGGTAGCCGCGGTTCACCTGGACCTTGCCCTGATCATCGACCCAGGGCACACGGAAGGTGATGATGCGCTCGGGCTCGACCAGACGCTCGATCAGGCCAGCCTTCTCGTACTCGGGATGCTTCTCCACCACGGGCTGGATGCTCTCCAGCACCTCGCGGACAGCCTGCAGGAACTCAGGCTCATTGGCATTGCGCTGTGCAAGGCCATCGTAAACGCGCTTCAGGTATTCATTCGTCAGCATAATAGAATACTCCTTTTCCCATTATTTACACTCGCTCTGCCCACTATCACAGAGCGCTTTATCATTATAAAGCTTTGTGCAGCGATTTACAATAGAGGAAATCGGAAAATGTTTCAGTGAAGCCGAAATAAAAATGAATCCGCTTCACAGCGTCAGTGCCCGGCGGTGCTGGGGATCTCCTGCAATTCAAAGCGATATTCCTGCGCGGCATCGGGGTATTTTGCCCTGTCCACGGGGCTGAGGAACATGGTAAGGGGCCGCAGCCAGAGCCCGCCGTCCCCGTAGAGCTTGCGGTAGACCACAAAAGGCTCCCCCGTTTCGGAATCGTTGGCAACGGCCTCCACCAGATAAAAGTCGCCCTTGAAGTGCCGGTACACCCGGCCGATCTTGAGTTCGTTCGGCATTTGCGTTCTCCTTTACATTCCAGCCAAAATGGCATTCCTTGTCCGATCTCTTCATGCGATCTTGACCCCCTCCCGCATGATGCTTTCATAGAAGGGAGTGCCGGTGTTGACCTCCCGGATCTCAAAGGCATCCACGTCCTTCTGGGTGCGCTGGCGCAGCTCCTCCCCAAAAGCAAAGATGTCCCTTGGCCGGAAGTTGGCACCGCCCACCACGATCACATCGATATCCGAAGCGGCAGTGGCTTCTCCCCGGGCGTAGGAGCCGAACAGCAGGGCGTACTCGGCGTGATATTTGTGCAGCAGCTCCCGGATGACCTGCTCGATTTCAGTGCGGGAAAGCGTGTTCATGCGGACACCTCCAATCGGAAATTCTCTACCAATATTGTACCATAGAATGCCGGAAATGCAAACAAAAATCCCCCGCAGGCGGCTGGCGCTGGCGGGGGACAGGCGCATGATTTACTTCTTCAGCAGCTTCTCGCAGGCATCGGCGGCACCCTCAAGGTACTGGCCGGGGTAGGCCTCGATCATGCCGGCATCAGAGCAGGCAGCCAGCTGGGGATCGATGGGGCACTTGGCCAGCACGGGCAGGCCGTGCTTTGCGGCCACCTCATCCACATGGCTCTCGCCGAACACGCTGATCTTCTTGCCGCAGTCGGGGCAGACGATGTAGCTCATGTTCTCCACGATGCCCAGCATGGGTACCTTCATCATCTCAGCCATGTTCACGGCCTTGGCCACGATCATGCTGACCAGCTCCTGGGGGCTGGCAACGACCACGATGCCGTCCACGGGCAGGCTCTGGAACACGGTCAGGGGCACGTCGCCGGTTCCCGGAGGCATGTCCACGAACAGGAAGTCCACGTCCTTCCAGACCACATCGGTCCAGAACTGCTTGACCGCACCGGCGATCACGGGGCCGCGCCACACAACGGGGTCCTCCTCGTTCTCGACCAGCAGGTTGATGCTCATCACATCAATGCCCATCCGGCTCTGGATAGGCCAGCAGCCCTTTTCATCGGCCATGGCACGGCCATGGATGCCGAACAGCTTGGGGATGGACGGGCCGGTGATGTCGGCATCCAGGATGCCGCAGTGGTAGCCACGGCGGGCCATAGCGCAGGCCAGCAGGGCACTGGTCATGCTCTTGCCGACACCGCCTTTGCCCGAAACAACGCCGATGACCTTTTTCACGCTGCTGTTGGGGTTGGGGGCATCGTGCTCAGGTGCGGCGGTGCGGGAAGAACATGCTGCCCCGCAGGTGGAACAGTCATGGGTACATTCTTCGCTCATACTCTAACCTTTTCTCCTTTATCTTAATTAGACAGATCGTCTTGACCAACCCATATCATACCATAAAACCGGGTGGGAAACAACCCACAGGGGCACTCATCTTCACAAGAGTGCATATTGCCCGGGAAAGGCCGCATACACTGAACCGAACGCCTGTGCGGGGGAAGGAGGAATACCATGGGGCAGAGCTACCTGAAAAACGCCGCCCTCCTGACCGGGGCGGATGTCCTGCTGCGACTGGCCGGGATGGGCCTGCGCATCTATCTGGCCAACGCCCTGGGCGGCGAGGGGATGGGGCTGTATCAGTTGGTGCTGGCGGTCTACGCGCTCTTTGTCACGCTGGCAACGGCGGGGGTCTCGGTGGCGGCCACCCGGCTGATGGCTGAGGAGCTGGCCCGGGGCCGGGCACAGGCGCGGGGGATGCTGGTGCGGCTGGCGGGCACGGGGCTGCTGCTGGGCGCGGCGGCCATGGCGGCGCAGTACGGGCTGGCCGGGGCCGCTGCCCGGTGGTGGCTGGGAGATGTGCGGGCGGCGGGCGCGCTGCGGGTGTCGGCCTTCGGGATGCCCTGGATGGCCCTCTCGGCTGTGCTGCGGGGATTCTTTATCGCCCGGCGGCGGGTGGAGCCCAACGTGCTGAGCCAGCTGGTGGAGCAGAGCGTGCGCATCGGGATCATCTGGTACGCGCTGGAATGGGGGAACGCGCCGGACGTGAGCGCCCGCTGCACGGCGGTGCTGGCCGCCACGGCGGTGAGCGAAGCGGTGTCGGCCTGCATCCTGCTGCTGTTTTACCGTGGGGAGGCGGTGCGTGCGTTCGGCGCAGAAAAGGCCCGACGGCCTGCCGACCCTGCCCGGCGGCTCTGGGAGATCCTGTGGCCGGTGGAGGGCGGGCGGTGCCTTGCCAGCGCCCTGCACACGGCGGAGAACATGCTGGTGCCCGCCTGCCTGACGGTCTGCCTGCTGGATGCCGGGGGCCGCAGTGCCGCGGTGGCCCAGTACGGCAGCCTGAAGGGGATGGCCCTGCCTCTGCTCACCTTTCCCTTTGGGCTGCTGGGGAGCCTTTCGGTGCTGCTGATGCCTGAGATCACCCAGGCCCACATCCGGGGCGAACGCGCCCGGCTGGGCTGCCTGCTGGACCGGATGCTCCGGCTGACGGGCTGCTTCTCGGCGCTGGCGGGGGCGCTGTTCTGGGTGTGGGGCGAGCCGCTGGCCCTGCTGCTCTACCACAGCCAGGAGGCCGGGTTCTATCTGCGGGTGCTGGGCCCGGCCATGCCGCTGATGTATCTGGAAAGCATGGTGGACGGTGCCATGAAGGGGATGGGGGAGCAGAAGGCCGTGTTCCGGTACAGCCTGTGGGACGCGGTGCTTCGCATTGCGGGGGTGCTGCTTCTCCTGCCCAGATGGGGGATGAAGGGCTTTTTGTGGGTGATCCTGCTGTCCAGTGCCTATACCTGCCAGATGAATACAGCCCGTCTGCTGCATGTCAGCGGGCTGCAGCCCAGGCTCTGGCGGTGGCTGGGGGCTCCGGCGCTGGCGGCACTGGTCTCAGCGGGGGCGGGCGAGGGCCTGCGCGCTCTGCTGGCGGGGTGGCTGGGCAGCGGAAGCACGCCCACCCGGCTGGCGGCGCTCTGCGCGGGCGGCTTTGGCATGGCGGCAGTCTGCCTTGCCGTGCAGTGGCCGCTGGGGCTGGGCGAAGAGGTGCGGGCCATTCTGCGGACAGAAAAATCCCGCAGGGAGCGGCAGAAAAGTCCGGAGAATCGGAATTGTTCTGGACACAGGGGGGAGAATTGAGTATAATACAATGGATATTATGGCGGAACAGGCGCATCGGGCTTTGGACCCTGTGGCCGGCAACGCCGGGAAAAACGGGTGCGGACAGATCCCACCCCGATGTAAAAGAGGATTTTTGTGAAGAAAACAGAGAAGCTTGTGCCGCAGGTGCTGCTGCGCCGGATGATCCTGGTGCTGCTGGACGCGGCCATCGTGATATTCAGCTTTTACTTTGCCCTGCTGCTCCGGGCCGACGGCGCGGTGGAGGCCAGCTGGTGGCCCCACAACCGGGCTCTGCTCTACCAGAACCTGCCCTGGATCGTGGCGCTCTACCTGCTCAGCTTTCTGGCGGGCGGGCTGTACCATGTGCTCTGGAAGTATGCCGGGGAGCGTGACCTCATCCGTCTGGGCGGCATGATCGCCGTGCCCACGGGGGTGGTCTATTTCGTGAACCATTTCTGCGTCCACGGCGTGCTGTTCGATTCTGCCAACGCCATGGCCGCTGTCCTCATCTTCCTGCTGGTGGGGGGCAGCCGTCTGGCATGGCGGCTCTTCCTGAACCATCCCATCGGCGAGCGGCTGCGGGGCGTGCCCAACAAGGACCCCAACCGCCCCGTGATGATCGTGGGCGCGGGCGAGGCCGGTGCCTGGGCCATCAATGTCTGCAAATCCAACAGCAGCTACGGCCACCCCGTTGTGGCGGTGGACGATGACCTGGTCAAGCAGGGACAGACCATCCACGGCGTGCCGGTCAAGGGCACGCTGGAGCAGATCCCCCAGCTCTGCACCCAGTACAACATCCACAACATCATCATTGCCATCCCCACCCTGCGGGGCAGCAGGCTGAACCATGTCATCGACCTCTGCGTTTCCACCCACTGCCCGGTGCAGATCCTGAGCGACCCCCAGCTGGTGGGCAGCAACGGCCCCCAGCAGGGTGCGTTCCGTGAGCTGAACACCGCCGATTTCCTCTCCCGCGACGAGGTCACGCTGGACAACGAGAAGATCTCCGGCTACCTCACCGGCAAGACCGTGCTGGTGACGGGCGGCGGCGGCTCCATTGGCAGTGAGCTCTGCCGCCAGGTGATGCGCTTCCGGCCCGGCAAGCTGCTGATCTTTGATATCTACGAGAACTGCGCCTATGAGCTGCTGATGGAGCTGCAGCAGAAGTACGGCCGCGATATCCCCGTGACCGTGCTGATCGGCTCCATCCGGGATAAAAAGCGGCTGGACGAGGTGTTTGAGACCTACCACCCCACCGTGGTGTTCCATGCAGCGGCCCACAAGCATGTGCCGCTGATGGAGATCAGCCCCGCCGAGGCCGTGAAGAACAATGTGCTGGGCACCAAGAACCTGCTCACCAGCGCCAGCGAGCACGACGTGGAGCGGTTCGTCCAGCTTTCCACCGACAAGGCGGTCAATCCCACCAGCGTGATGGGCTGCACCAAGCGGATCTGTGAGATGCTCATCCAGACCTTTGCGGGCAACACCGACATGAAGTGCGTGGCGGTCCGCTTTGGCAATGTGCTGGGCAGCCACGGCAGCGTGATCCCGCTGTTCGAGGCTCAGATCAAGAAGGGCGGCCCTGTCACCCTGACCGACCCCAACATCGAGCGCTACTTTATGACCATTCCCGAGGCGGCCCAGCTGGTGCTGCAGGCGGGCGCGCTGGCCGAGGGCGGCAGCATCTATGTGCTGGACATGGGCGAGCCGGTCAAGATCATGGATCTGGCCAAGCAGCTCATCCGCTTTTACGGCTACGAGCCGGACGTGAATATGGAGATCAAGATCGTGGGCCTGCGCCCGGGCGAGAAGCTCTACGAGGAGCTGATGATGGACGAGGAGCAGGGCAAGATGCGCCGCACCGAGCACAACAAGATCTTTGTGGCATCGCCCCGGGACATCGACCTGGCCGTGTTCTACCAGCAGCTGCAGGATCTTGCCGCTGCCGCCCAGCACAACGACGAGGGCGTGGTGGATCAGCTGGAAAAGATGATCCCCACCTTTACCCCCACCCGGAAAAATCTAAAGGTGTAAACTCCTTCCGTCATCGCTGGCGCGATGCCACCTCCCTCAGGGAGGGAGGCTTTGCCGTGCGGTCAGGCTCCCTCTCCGAGGGAGCTGTCTGCGAAGCAGACTGAGGGAGTAAACTACGTTCGCAACTGCGGCTCCAAAGCCGTATGCGCTATAAAAACGAGAGGGAAGTATATTATGGAAAAGAGACCGTTTCTGACCGAAGAGCAGGCCCAGGAGATCATCCAGGACGTGCCCACCCCGTTCCACGTCTACGACGAAAAGGGCATCCGTGAGAACGCCCGCCGCATCAACAAGGCCTTCAGCTGGAACAAGGGCTTCCGGGAGTATTTTGCCGTCAAGGCGCTGCCCAACCCCATCATCCTGCAGATCCTGAAGGAAGAGGGCTGCGGTGTGGACTGCTCCTCCCTGACCGAGCTGATGCTGAGCGAGGCCTGCGGCTTTACCGGCAGCGATATCATGTTCTCCTCCAACCAGACCCCCGTGGAGGACATGAAGAAGGCATACGAGCTGGGCGCATACATCAACCTGGACGATGCCACCATGGTGGACTTCCTGGACCGTGTGGCCGGGATCCCCGAGAACATCTTCTGCCGCTATAACCCGGGCGGGACCTTCCAGCTGGGCGAGAGCGAGGAGGGCTTCCAGGTCATGGACAAGCCCGGCGATGCCAAGTACGGCATGACCGAGGAGCAGATGATCGACAGCTACAAGAAGCTGATGGCAAAGGGTGCAAAGAACTTTGGCATCCATGCCTTCCTGGCCTCCAACACCATCTCCGATGCCTACTACCCTGAGCTGGCAGGCATCCTGTTCCAGCTGGCAGTCCGTGTGCAGAAGGCCACCGGTGCCCACATCGGCTACATCAACCTGTCCGGCGGTGTGGGCATCCCCTACCGCCCCGACCAGACCGAGAACGACATCATGGCCATCGGTGAGGGCGTGCGCCGGAAGTTTGAGGAGATCCTTGTGCCTGCAGGGATGGGCGATGTGGCCATCTTCACCGAGATGGGCCGCTTTACCACCGGCCCCTACGGTGCGCTGGTGGCAACTGCCATCCACGAAAAGCACATCTACAAGGAGTACATCGGTCTGGATGCCTGCGCTGCCAACCTGATGCGCCCCGCCATGTACGGCGCTTACCACCACATCACCGTGCTGGGCAAGGAGAACGCCCCCTGCGACCACAAGTACGATGTGGTCGGCGGCCTGTGCGAGAACAACGACAAGTTCGCCATTGACCGGATGCTGCCCAAGATCGACATCGGCGACCTGATCTACATCCACGACACCGGTGCCCACGGCTCTGCCATGGGCTACAACTACAACGGCAAGCTCCGCAGCGCCGAGGTCCTGCTCTGCGAGGACGGCTCTCACCGCCTCATCCGCCGCGCCGAGACCCCCCGCGACTACTTTGCAACGCTGGATTTCCTGCCTGCCATGAAGCCCCTGTTCGAGGGCTACGACGACTGAGTCTCCCTGAAAACCTGCGCAGGGAGCAGGAACAGGAGCAGCAGAGCGGCTCTGAGAAAAAATAAGAGAGAACCGGAACGCGGCGCTCTCCCTGAAGAAGGGAGGGCGCTGCTTTTGTCTGCTGAAGTTTCGACCCTTGACAGCCGGAGCCGCAGAACCTATAATGAAACCACGATGACCCCTCTTGAAACACATTTGGAGGTACAAAACCATGATCAACTATCCCAAGAATTACGCTCCTCTGGCTGAAGAGGAAATGGAGTACACCAGCGGCGGCCTGTCCATCAACTGGATGGCACTGGGCTCCACCGTTATGGGCCTGGCCACCAGCATGCTGGCCTACCTGAATGTCTCCAACATTGCCGGCGTGGCGGTCCAGCTGCAGAAGAAGGACCCCGAGAAGTACCCTGAGCCGGAAGGCACCATCAACGGCAACCTCATCATTGATTCCACCCTGACCTATTTCTCCAGCGTGGCCGGCATCGGCATGGGCCTGCTGAACATCGCTGCGGGCGTGGGCACCGTCTATCTGGGCATGAAGTCCGGTTCTTAAAAATTAGCACTGGACATTTGAGCCAAAACGTGGTATAATTCTTCCTGCATTCGCGGGCATCGTACATCGGCTAGTATATCAGCCTTCCAAGCTGAGGAGGTGGGTTCGATTCCCATTACCCGCTCCAAAAGACCTGAACCTTGAACGGTTCGGGTCTTTTCTTTTTGTCCTGCACTGGGCAGTCATCTTGCAAACCGGCGGTGGAAATGCTACAATAGAGCCATAAAACTGCTGAAAGGGGAACGCTACAATGGAATTCCGCGATAAACCGATGGAGAACCTCATGCGCCTGCAGGAGAAGGATATCTGCAAAAATGTTAACGCCCTGCTGCTGGAGGGCGAGCAGATCGTGGGCGCATACAAGACGGTGCGTGATCAGGTGGTGTTCACCAGCCACCGCATCATCATGGTGGATATGCAGGGGGTCACGGGCACGCGGCAGCAGCTTTTTGTGCTGCCTTACCGCAAGGTGCTGCACTATGGCATCCAGACGGCGGGTTTTGGCGATCCGCTGCAGGCGTCCCAGTTGACAGTCTGCTTTGCGGACGGCCACGAGGCCAAGTTTGGCTTTATTGGGCAGAAGGACCTGTTTCAGGTGGCAAACGCTATCAGCGCCCGCATCCTGTAAGAAAAATTATGAACCGAAGCCGCTGCACAAGGGTTTGTGCGGCGGCTTTTTTTATATATTTTTGCGGCTGGTTGTATACAAAACGCATGAAAATTTGAAACAAAACGTAAAACAATGTGCCAAAATAGGCGAAAAACTGAGAAACGCAAAACTTTGTGCCACAAGATAAAAACATGATTGACATTTTGTTTCGTCTCGCGTACAATTCGGGGCACAAGGCAGTCCCGCTGCTGCGGGACAAAAAAGCACGAATACAGGTATATTGTCGCATTGCGGCAAAAAGAATGGGAGGACCTTACCATGTCAACCAAATTTTCCCGTAAAACGTTCCTGAAGGGCAGCGTTGCCGGTCTGGGCATGATGGCGCTCAACGTGTGCACCGCCGGGGCAGCCTCTGCTGCCGAGCCCGCAGCCGCCGCAGCGGAGGATACCAACTCCCTGAACCTCGTCCCTAAAAAGGCGGCCTCGGTCAAGGTGACCAGCCGCGGCAGCGTGAGCGGCGGCTGGCAGGGCGAGCCGGTGTTCCCCAACTGGAAGGGCTACGTCGACGATACGCTGGCCATGAACCACATGTACACCTTTGTGGGCTACGCAGGGCAGGGAACGCTGTGCGTGGAGCCCGAGGCGGGCGTGACCGGCTTTAACCTGTTCGTCAATAACCGCCAGATCAACACCGCTGCCATGGCGGCAGGCGGCGTGTGGAACGTGGACATTTCCGGCCAGACCATCAACGGCCGCAACACCATTCAAGTGGGCGGCATCCGTCCCCGCGGCAAAAAGGTGACCGTGCGGGTGGGCTACCCCACCGTGCAGGAGGGCAGCCTGCAGGACGTGGGCATCGACCGCGATGCACTGGAGCTGTTGGAGCAGATCATTCAGGCCGACGTGAACAACGGCTTCCCCAGCGCACAGATGGCCATTGTGAAAAACGGCAAGCTGGTGTATCAGAACGCATGGGGCAAGGTGAACTCCTATAATCCGGACGGCACCCCCAAGACCGACAGCCCGGCTGTGACCAACGATACCCTGTACGATCTGGCCTCCAACACCAAGATGTACACTGCAAACTACGCATTACAGTACCTCGTCACGCAGGGCAAGGCCAATTTGGACAGCCGTCTGGTAGACCTGCTGGGCAGCGCCTTTGTGGAGGACACCATCGACATTACCTACAACGGCTACGAGAACCCGGGCCTGAAGGTCAACAAGCAGTGGAAAGCAGAACTGACCCTGCGCGATATCCTGCGCCATCAGGCAGGCTTCCCTGCAGACCCCCAGTACCACAACGATTCCTTTGACCAGTGCGCTCAAAAGACCGTTCCCGGTGCCACCAACGTGCTCTTCTCCGGTTGGGACGGCAGCGCTGCAACCCGCGCCGCGACACTCAAGTCCATCTTCAAGACCCCGCTGATGTATAAGCCGGGCACCAAGACCGTTTACTCCGACGTGGACTATATGCTGCTGGCCTTCGCTATTGAAGCCATCACCGGCAAGGGTTTGGACGCCTTCCTGAAGGAGACCTTCTGGGACCCCATGGGTCTGACGCACACCACCTACAACCCCTTGCTGAACGGCTTTGCCGCCAACGACTGCGCCGCTACCGAGCTGAACGGCAACACCCGTGATGGTGCCATCTCCTTTACCGGCGTGCGCACCGCCACCATTCAGGGCCAGGTGCACGACGAGAAGTGCTACTACGCGATGGGCGGTATTTCCGGCCATGCAGGCCTGTTCTCCAACGCTACCGAGTTGGCAAAACTGGCCTCTGTCATGCTCACCGGCGGCTACGGCGAGAACCGCTACTTCTCCCGCAACGTGATGGACGCCTTTACCGCACCCAAGAAGGAGGACGCTGCCAACTGGGGTCTGGGCTGGTGGCGTGAGGGCGACAACCAGCGCTGCTGGTATTTCGGTACGCAGGCACCCTCCAACACCATTGGCCATCAGGGCTGGACCGGTACGCTGACCATGATCGACCCTGTGGAGAATCTGGTGGTGGTGTACCTGACCAACAAGATCAACTCCCCGGTCACCGATAAGGCCGCGAACCCCAATAATTTCAATGGTAACTGGTATACGGCTTCTACGCTGGGTTTTGTGGCACAGCTGCTGTATCAGGGTCTGCAGAACCACGGCACCGACCCCAACAACGCTTACAGCGCCCTGCTGGAGGATATGGCGGAAAGCAAGTTTGCGCTGGTGGCCGAGGGCGGCAGCGTGCCTGCCACCCACCCGCTGGTGCGCGCCGGCTATGCTGTGCTGGAGGCTATGGCTGCCCACGCCAATGCTACCCACTCTTATCTGGACCGCAACTATTTCAACGATGCCCTCACCTTGCTGGATGATACCCGCGATGCAGAGGAACTGGCAAAGCTGAAAAAGATGCTCAATAAGTTCTGAACGCAGTTCTTTACAAATAGCTGAATAAATAGCAAAGGGACTGCCGCACCAAATGAGGTACGGCAGTCCCTTTAACTTTAGCAGGCTGGACCCTTTCAGATGTGCGCCGTTTTGCGCACCAGCTGCCGGTGCATCAGCGCCATCAGCACCAGAAATACCAGCAGATAGAAGGGGAAGAGCGCCGGGGTGATGTTGTTGGCAAGCAGACCGAAGAGCGGCGGCATGGCAAGATTGCCCACATAGGCGCTGCTCATCTGGATGCCGATGACGGCCTGAGAATTCTGTACGCCGAAGTGCGCCGGGGTGGAGTGGATGACGCTGGGGTAGATGGGCGCACATCCCAGCCCTACCAGCACAAGCCCGGCCAGCGCAAAGACCTGCGCACCGGGCAGCAGCAGGGCAGCAATGCCCACGCCCAGCACCGCAAACCCCAGACGGATCATCTGGTCATCACTCAGCTTTAAGGTCAAAAAGCCGCAGACGCCCCGCCCCACCGTGATGCCGATATAGAACAGGCTGGCAAAGCTGGCAGCCGTCTGGGCGGGCACTTGCCGCACAAGGGTCAGGTAGCTGCTGGCCCAAAGTCCGGCGGTGGTCTCCAGTGCGCAGTAGCAGAAGAAGCAGAGCATCACTTCCTTCGCGCCCGGCAGCGCGAACACCTGCGGCAGGGTCAGCGCCTTGGGCACGGTGCCGTCCGGGGTGGCATCGGGGCGTTTATGCCACAGGGGCAGGCTGCAAAAAAGCACGGCAGTCAGTGCGATCTGGAACAGGGCGATGTATCGGTAGCCGCTGTTCCAGCCCAGCCCGCCGGAAAGCGCCGCGCCCATCACCACAGGGCCGATGGTAGTGCCCACGCCCCACATACAGTGCAGCCAGCTCATGTGGCGGCTTTCGTAATGCAGGGCAACGTAGTTGTTCAGGGCGGCATCCACGCTGCCCGCGCCCAAGCCGTAGGGGATAGCCCACAGACAGAGCATCCAGAACCGGCCGGAGACCGAAAAACCGAACAGCGCCGCAGCGGTCATGCCCACGCTGAGGGCGGTCACCCTGCCCGTGCCTAGTGCCCGAGTGAGTCGGTCGCTGTTCAGGCTGGAAACGATGGTGCCCAGCGAGATGATCATGGACAGGATACCCGCGTAGGAGAAGGGGACGCCCAGCTGGGGGTACATGGTGGGCCATGCAGAACCCAGCAGGGAATCTGGCAGACCAAGACTGATAAAGGCTAAGTAAATAATAGGCAGCAAAAGCTGTGTCATAGGAAGGAGCCCTCCAAAAAAGTTCAGTTGTTCTTTTCCAGATACACGGTGGTGGAGGGGAAGGCGAAATCCACGTCGTTTTTCTGCATCACGTCCATCAGGTCGAGATTCAAATCGTTCTGCATCTGCAAAAAGCGGGTCATGTCGGCGGTGCGCAGGTAGGCAGACACCAGCAGGTCGATGCTGGAAGCGCCGAAGCCGCTCAGCTTGACCAGCACCGAGTCCTCGTAGGTGTAGGGGCTGGCCTTGAGCATGGCAGTCAGGTCGGCCATCAGCTGTTCCAGCTGAGGACGGGAGGTATCGTAGGTGACCCCGAGGGTGAAGCGGTACAGCCGCTTGTTGCGCAAAGTACCGTTGTTGATGGTGGCAGAGCTGACTGTGCTGTTGGTCAGGATGTACACCGAGTTGTCCAGTGCGCGGACCTTGGTGGAGCGGAAGTTGATGTCCACCACCTCGCCGGAAACGTCGCCTACGGTGATCCAGTCGCCGATGGAAAAGGGGCGGTCCAGCAGGATGACCAGCCCGCTGAACAGGTTTTTGGCGCTGTCCTGCGCCGCGAGAGAGATGGTCAGACCGACAAGACCCGCACTGGCTACGATGCTGCCCACCGGCAGGCCGCTCTCCTGTGCCATGGTCATAACGCCCAGCACCACGATGAGAACTTTGTACACCTTGTTCAGCAGGGTGGTTAGGGTGCGGTTAGTGCGCACCTCCTCGCCGCAGCTCGCCAGCAAAAGGTCGGTGAGATCGGCGGCGGCGTACAGCCCCTGACACACAAAAAAGGTGGCGGCCAGCTCAAAGACTGTGAGCAGAAATTTATTTACGCCGGCAATTGCCCACGGCAGGCTGGCCGCTGCGGCATAGATGAACGCTGCAAGGGTGAGCCGCTGCAGCGGTACGGCAAAGCTGCGCAGCAGAATGGGCGTACCGGCCAGCCGCCAGTTGCGGCGCAGCAGGGCAGGGAACACCCTGCGGGACAAAAGCTGCCGCGCCAGCCAGCCAAGCGCCAGCAGCAGCGCCGCGCACACCACGCGGGCGGCAAAGGCTGCCCAGCCTTCCAGCAGCAGCGAGCCAAGCTCGAAGCCAAGGTTACGGATCGAGAAAATCATGGAAAACCTCCTGTGTTTTTTCACAACGCATATTATGATAGCATACTCTGCTGCCCGGGGCAAGGAAAGAAAGGTGAAAACGCACTTTGACAAAAAATGTGCAAACTTTTTGGAAAGGGGGCTTGACAGCGCCGCAGTACCGCGCTATACTCTTGGTCAGAAAGTTCGTTTCAGGGCGGGGTGCAATTCCCCACTGGCGGTAAAGTCCGCGACCACCCGCAAGGGTGCTGACCCGGTGCAACTCCGGGACCAACGGTATAGTCCGGATGCAAGAAACGGCAGGCAAATTGCGTCTGTGCGCCCTGTTGCAGTTTTTGGTTGCAGCAGGGCGCTTTTTGGTTTGTCTTTCCGGTTCGATCCAGCGCGAAAAGGGCTTTCCGAACAAATTTGAACGGGGAGTACACCCCGGGGAGGACAACTACCATGAAAAAGAATACCACCCACAATCTGACCGTTGCCGCCATGCTCAGCGCGGTCGCCTTTATCCTGATGTTCATCGAGTTCCCGCTGCCGATGCTCATCCCGTCCTTTGTCAAGATGGACTTCTCCGACCTGCCCGCCCTGCTGGGTGCCTTTGCACTGGGCCCGGTGTACGGCGTGGTCATCAGCTTTATGAAGAACCTGCTGCACATCATCATCAAGGGCACCTCCACCGCCTGCGTGGGTGAGCTGTGCAACTTTATGCTGGGCGCGGTGTTCTCCGCTGTGGCGGGCTTTGTCTACAAGCGCCACAAGAGCCGCAAGACCGCCATTCTGGGTGCCATTGCCGGTGCAGCCGTCATGGCCGTGTTCAGCGTGCCCTCCAACTACTTCATCACCTACCCGGCCTATGTGCAGTTCTACCACATGCCGCTGGAAGCCATTCTGGGCATGTATCAGGCCATTCTGCCCTCTGCCGACAGCCTGATCAAGTGCCTTGTAATCTTCAATATGCCCTTCACGCTGGTCAAGGGTCTGCTGGATGCAGTGCTGTGCCTGCTGATCTATAAGCCCCTGTCGCCCATCCTGCACGGCCGCAAGTAAGCTGCTGAGATAACAAAGAGCCGGAAAGTCCGCGGACTTTCCGGCTCTTTGAATTTATAAGAAACTTTACGCCAGCGCGCCCTTATCCAGCCATTTGCCTCGCGCCATGCGCAGCAAAAACAGTACGCCGCGGGTGCAAAGCTCGGCGCACATGGCCACCCATACGCCCACCAGCCCAAAGCGGGGAGCCAGCAGAACTGCCAAGGTCAGCCGCACGCCCCACATACTAACAAGGTTCAGGATAAAGCAGCCGGTGCTGTCGCCTGCGCCCTGCATGGAGCCGCTGGCTACGATGCTTGCCCCGAACATCGGCTCGGCAAAGGCTTCGATACGCAGCACCCGCGCGCCCAGTGCAATGACGGCGGCGTCGGCGGTGAAGATACCCATCAGATGCGGGGCAAACACATACAGCCCCACGCCGGTCAGTGCCATGATGCCCATGCCCATGGCGGTGCACAGCCATGCAAAGCGCTTTGCCATGTCCCGGCGGTTTGCACCCACAGCCTGTCCCACCAGCGCAAGAGCGGCGTCCTGAATGCCGTAGCCTGCCATGTAGCACAGGCTCTCGGCGCTGACCCCCAGACTGTTGGCGGCAATGGCGGTAGTGCCCAGCCCGGACACGATGCGCACCAGCAGCACCTGTGCCGAGGACAGCGCAGCGCGCTCTGCCGCTAGCGGTGCGCCCACCTTCCACACGTTATGCAGGCAGGCGCGGGTAATGTGCCACGAGCCGGGCTTGCGGATACACAATGGGCCGTCCCGCAGCAGCAGAACGCCCAACGCCAGCGTACCGCCCACAGCGTTGGCAAGCGCCGTGCCCAGTGCCGCGCCCGGCACGCCCCAGCCCAGACCCCAGACCGTGAGGTTCTGGCCGAATACAGTCACCTCCCGCGTGGGGTTGATGAGGAAAAAGTTGAAGATGATGTCCAGTACGCAGGTGAAGATGCTGATGAGACCTGGGGTAAGCGCATCACCCGTAGAGCGCAGCATGGCGGCGTAGGTGCCCATGGCCATGATGAAGGGCAGGGAAGCCGACCATATTGCAAAATAGGCCGAAGCGTTTGCCTGCAATGCTGTGTCTGCGCCCAGCCACCCGGGCAGAAACCGGCTGATGCCCACGCCAAAGGCCGCTGCGGCAAGCCCCACCGCCAGATTGAACAGCATGGACTGCCGCAAAACGCCTCGGGCGTCCTGCTGGCGGTCTGCGCCCAGATACTGTGCCACCTGAATGGAAAACGCCATGCACAGCCCGGCCAGCATCCCGTGCAACAGCCATGTGCTGGAACTGACGATGCCAATGGAGGCTGTTGCGGCGGCGCCGATATGCCCCACCATGGCGGCATCAATGTACTCCATGGCGGTGACCACGATCTGCTGCAAAATGGAAGGGATGCTCAGCGTCAGCGCCACCTGTGCGGTGTGGCGCAGCGGAACCTGCTCGCCCTGCCGCATCCGGGCAGAGAGCTGCTCAAGTGTAATGGACATGGAACCTCCTGCGTTGTGGGTGAAAATTACAGACTAATACATTATTATAGAGAGCTGCGGGAGAAAAGTCAATCCAAAGTGAATTTTGCCGCCGGGATTGATTTTTGGGCAAGGGCGTGATACACTCACAAAGGACTATACAGAAAGAAAGAGGAATGTTATCTTATGATCCAAATGCTGACCTCTGTCATCGGGCAGCGGGGCGTGGATGCCATGGCGTTTTTGCTGGCATTTGTCCTGACCGCCCTGACAGATTCCATTTTCCGCGATAAACTGCCCCACGACCACGGCCGCGCCTTTGCGGTGAACGGCGAGCTTTCCAAGGGCAAGGCGCGAGGCTCCGGACTGATCTTTGTGCTGTGCATCGCACTGGTGTCGCTGGCGTTTTTGCCCTTCACCACCGAGTATGTGGTGTACAATGTGCTGCTCATTGCTTCCATGCTCTCCGGTTATCTGGACGATGCCGCCGAGACCGCGTGGAATGAGTACAAAAAAGGCATCATCGATTTTGTCATTGCAGTGCTGGCGGGCGTCACCTACCTGAACTTCAATGGCTGCGGCGTACACTTTTTGCAGTGGAGCTTCACCCTGCCGTATGCGGTGTACCTGCTGCTCATCGTTATCCTTATCTGGGCAAGCATCAACGTGGTCAACTGTACCGACGGTGTGGACGGTCTTTCCGCCAGTCTGGCAGTGGTGACCATTGGCACCTACCTGCTGGCCTATAAGACCGAGCTGGGTACCTACGCCACCGCCGGCGTGGTGTTCATCGGTGCGCTGCTGGCCTATCTGTGGCTCAATGCCAAGCCCTCCAGCCTGTTGATGGGCGATGCCGGCAGCCGCGCCATGGGCTTTTTCATCGCCATGCTGTCGCTCAAATGCGGCCACCCCTTCGCCTTCCTGCTGGCGGCTATCGTGTTCATTGCAGACGGCAGTTTGGGCATTCTGAAGATCAGCCTGAAGCGTTTTCTGCACATCTGGATCTTAAAAAACACCCTGACTCCTCTCCACGACCATGTGCGCAAGCGCAAGGGTTGGAGCGATGAGCAGGTGGTAGCCCGCTGGCTGATCCTGCAGTGTGTGGCCTCGGCCCTGCTGCTGCTCCTTGTGCGGGGCTGATACCCGTTACAATTCCGCCCGTAAAAATGCAAGCCCGGAAAGTCTGCGGACTTTCCGGGCTTGCTCTGTCTTAAAATGATCTTCTCAGCATTCTACTCCGGCTTTTTTGCACGCCGCCTGCACCACATGGCCTACCAGCACCGAGGTGGTCACGGTGCCCACGCCGCCGGGCACGGGAGTAATGGCGTCCACCACCGGCTCTGCGGCGGCAAACTGCACGTCACCGCACAGTTTGCCCTCCTCGTTTACATGGATGCCTACGTCCACGACCGTCTGGCCTGCCCGCAGGCAGTCCGCGCCCACAGCCGCCATCTTGCCCATGGCCACCACCACGATGTCGGCCTGCTTGCACACTTCCGGCAGGTTTTGGGTGCGGGAGTTGCACAGGGTCACGGTGGCGTTTTCCCGGTCCAGCATCATGGCGGCGGGCTTGCCCACCACAAGGCTGCGGCCCACCACCACGGCACGCTTGCCGGAAAGGGGGACGTTATAATACTTCAAAATTTCCATGCAGGCCTGCGCGGTGCAGGGGGCGTAGCCCAAATCGGTATTCGTGAACACCCCGGCCAGCGAACCGTCCGTGATGCCGTCGATATCCTTTTCCGGACGCAGGGCGGCGCGGATGGTGCGGTCATCGAACTGCTTGGGCAGGGGACGGAACAAAAGACAGCCGTGGATACCATCGTCCGTGTTCACTTCGTCCAATATCCGGAGCAGCTGCTCCGGCGTGGCGTCGGCAGGCAGCACGAACTGCTTGACTGCAACGCCCACCTTGCCGCAGCGGGTCATCACGCCCCGCTCGTAGGAGAGGTCATCCTCCCGCTCGCCCACACGCACCACGGCCAGCGTGGGGGTGATGCCTTTGGCCTTCAGCTGCTCGCAGAGTGCCGCGTTGCGCTCGTTCATGGCGGCCACCACCGGCGCACCTTTTAAAATCGTTGCCATATACTTTCCCTCATTTGTGATATTATTTATTGCGGAGTTTCCCGCTGACGGCGGTGAAGGTTTCGTCTGCCCGGGGCACAAACTCTGCCAGCAATGCGTCTGCCCGGGCGTCCAGTGCAGCGGCACGGGTGCGGTCTGCCATCAGCTTGGTGTTAATAAACACATTCAGGCTTGCGGCCTGCAAGGCGGCCTTGCACAGCACGGCGGCGCAGCCTGCGTCCGATACTGCCAGCACGCTGCCTTTGGCGGCGTACTGCCCCGCCAGCGCGATGCCCTCGGCGCACTTTTCCATAATTTGCAGCGGCACGGCGCTTGCACCGTCCAGTGCGGCTTCCAGCACAGCGGCTTTGTGCGCGGCCTGCTCCGGGGTGTCCTTGGGCAGGCCGTAGGCCACAGCCAGCGGCGCAAAGGCGTCAGCATCGGCCTGCACCAGCGCTTCCAGCTCCAGCCGAAGGGCTTCAGCCCGGGCGTTCAGTGCCTGAATGTCCGCTTCCACGACGGCATACTTTTTTTTGCCGGTGGTCAGGCAGCCCACCATGTTGCCCAGTGCCACACCGGCAGCGCCCACCAGCGCGGCCGTGCCGCCGCCGCCCGGCGTGGGCGCTTTGCTGGCAAGCTGTGCCAGAAACTGCGCGCAGCTTAAATCGTTCATTTCCATGTGTAGATACCCCTCTCTGTTACAAAGGCGTCCAGCCGCTGGTCGTGGGCGTCCACGGCGGCGCGGGGGACGCGCTGAACTTCCAATGCAATGCCGATCTTCACCGCCCGGGTGCAGCGGGGCAGGTAGCGGTCGTAGTAGCCCTTGCCCATGCCCACCCGGTAGCAGTCTGCGTCAAAGGCGGTGCAGGGCACCAGCACCAGATCCAGCTGCTCCGGCTGCAAAAGGGTGGAGCGCTCCGGTACTGGCGTGCGGATGCCGTACTGCCCCACCGCCCAGCCGTCCGCGCCCGGCACGGCTGCGGTAAGGGTAAAGCCCTCGCCGCACACCGGGTAGGCCACCGTCTTGCCCTGCCGTGCGGCCTCGGCAGCCACGGCGGCAAGGTCGGCTTCGCCCCCAAAGGCTGCGTAGAGCAAAAGGGTATGGGCAGTGCGGTAGGCGTCCAGTTCCAGCACCCGGCGGCACAGCGCCGCGTTGGCGGCGGCGCGCTGCGGCGCATCCAGCGCCTTGCGGGCGGCACGGCCTGCGGCACGCTGCGCCTGTTTTTCCTCGGCAATGGTCATACAAAACACCTCGCTTCACCTGTGGGGGAAGAAACTTGAAAAATATACAAAATCGACAGCGCATTTTTATACAAACATAATAAACACTTCAGACAAAAAAAGCAAGCCTTTTGGCGAAAAGAGGATTGAAGCCGCCGCCGCTTTCTGCTATGATTATCTTACAGCAGCAAACGCCGCGCGGGCGCTGCGCTGAGAGAACCTGCAACATTTTGTGGAGAGGGGTAAGTAAAATGTACAAGGATATGATGGACACCATCGGCATGGTCAATGCAGCCGACCCGGAACTGGGCGCAGCCATGGAGCGGGAGCTGACCCGTCAGCGCGAGAATATTGAGCTGATCGCCAGCGAGAATATCGTTTCGCCCGCCGTGATGGCAGCCATGGGCAGCGTGCTGACCAACAAGTACGCCGAGGGTCTGCCCGGCAAGCGCTACTACGGCGGCTGCGTCTATGTGGACGAGGTGGAGAATATTGCCATCCAGCGCGCCTGCCAGCTGTTCGGGGCAAAGTACGCCAACGTCCAGCCCCATTCCGGCGCACAGGCCAACCTTGCCGTGTATTTTGCCCTGCTGGAGTTGGGCGATACTGTTATGGGCATGGACCTTTCGCAGGGCGGTCACCTGACCCACGGTTCTCCGGTGAATATGTCCGGTAAAAACTACCACTTCATCTCCTACGGTGTCGGCGCAGACGGCGTGATCGACTACGCCGAGCTGGAAAAGCAGGTGCGCAAGGTGCGCCCCAAGATGCTGGTGGCGGGCGCTTCTGCCTACCCCCGCGCCATCGACTTTGAAAAGCTGGCCGAGATCGCCCACGGCTACGGCGCATATCTGATGGTGGATATGGCGCACATTGCCGGTCTGGTGGCGGGCGGCCAGCACCAGAGCCCCGTACCCTATGCCGACGTGGTGACCACCACCACCCACAAGACCCTGCGCGGACCCCGCGGCGGCCTGATTTTGACCAACAACCCCATCATTGCAAAGCGCATCAACTCGGCAGTGTTCCCCGGCACGCAGGGCGGCCCGCTGGAGCACGTGATTGCAGCAAAAGCTGTCTGCTTTGGCGAGGCACTGAAGCCGGAGTTCAAGGAATATGCCCGCAAGATCGTAGAAAATGCACAGGCACTGGCTGCGGCTTTGCAGCAGCGCGGCGTCAAGTTGGTATCCGGCGGCACCGACAACCACCTGATGCTCATTGACCTGCGGGACGAGGAGTGCACTGGCAAGGACTTGGAGCAGCGTCTGGACAGCGTGCACATCACCGCCAACAAGAACACCGTCCCCGGCGAGACCCGCAGCCCCTTTGTGACCTCTGGCGTGCGTCTGGGCACCCCGGCTGTCACCACCCGCGGCATGGGCGCAGCCGAGATGCAGGTGATCGCGGACTGCATTGCAGACTGCATCTGGCACTATGAGGAAAAGAAGGACGAGATCAGCGAGCGCGTTCTGCGCCTGACCCGGGAGTTCCCGCTGTACCAGTAAAAGCAAACCATAAATAACAAGGCATCCGCAGCCGTTCTGCTAAGCATACAGGGCTGCGGGTGCCTTTTGTTACAAAACCGGGAGAGCCAAAAAGGAGAAAGACGATGGAAAGTTTAGGCCTTTTGCATCTGTATTACGGCGATGGTAAGGGCAAGACCACAGCCGCCATGGGGATTGCCCTGCGGGCACTGGGCAGCGGAAAACGTGTGGTCATCGTGCAGTTTTTAAAGGGCGGGCAGAGCGGCGAGATCCCGCTGCTGGAGCAGCTGGGCGCTGTCGTTTACCGGGGCAAGGCCGGGCAGAAATTTGTTTTTCAGATGAACGAGGCGGAAAAGGCCGCTACCCGCGATTTGCAAAACAAAAACCTTGCGGCGGCGCTGGCGCAGCCCTGTGATATGCTGGTGCTGGACGAAGCCGGCAGCGCGTGGGAACTGGACATGGTGGATAAAGCCCTGTTGCAGCAGGCGGTGCTGCACCGCCCCGCCGGGCAGGAGTGCGTCCTGACCGCCCACGCAGCCCCTGGGTGGATGCTGGATGCCGCAGATTACCTCACAGAGATGTGCTGCCGCCGCCACCCCTACCAGAAGGGCATCGCCGCACGGAAAGGCGTGGAGTATTAAGGTTATAGCAAAAGGAGTTGTTGCGCATGATGCAACAACTCCTTTTGCAGTTTTATACATCCCAGAACCCTTTCAGCGCCGCTTCCAGCGCGGCGGTACCGGGCAGATACTGGATGTGCTGCCAGTGCGGCGGGAACAGACGGGCGGTGTCGGGCTGCGCAAAGCGGTCGTCCAAAAGCAACACCACGCCTTTGTCCTGTGGGGTGCGCACCACCCGCCCGGCGGCTTGCAGTACCTTGTTCATGCCCGGGTAGCGGTAGGCATAGTCGAAGCCGCAGCCGGACTGTTCCTCGTAATAGCGGCGCAGCATCTCCTGCCGGGGGTTCACCTGCGGCAGGCCCACCCCCACGATGGCACAGCCGATGAGCCGGTCACCCACAAGGTCTACTCCCTCGCCGAAGATGCCGCCCATCACGGCAAAACCCAGCAGCGTTTTGGCGGGGTGGGGCACAAACTGCGCCAGAAACTCCGCGCGCCCGGCATCGTCCAAGCTGCGCTGCTGCACAAGGGTAGGGATGTCCGGCCAGCGGGCGGCAAAGGCTTCGTACACCTGCTGCAAATAGGCGTAGCTGGGGAAAAACGCCAGATAATTGCCGGTCTTGCCCTTTGCCAGCGCCGCCAGCGCATCGGCTACGGCGGGCACACTGGCTTCCCGCTGACGGTAGCGGGTGGAGATGCCCGGCAGACAGAACAGCCCCAGATTTTCCGGCGGGAAGGGGCTGGGCAGCGCCACCGCCCGGGCATCGGCGCAGCCCAGTACGCTGCGGTAGAAAGCGGGCGGGGTCAACGTGGCACTGAACAGCGCCGCGCTGCGCCCTGTCGCCAGACTGGCGTCCACAAAAGGCGCGGGGTCTAAGCAGAGCAGATGCAGCTCCAACTCACTGCCCCGGGCGGTGAGCTGGGTGACAAAATGGCTGTCGTACCGGTCGGCGGCGCGGGCGATATCTTGCAAGGCAAAGTAGAGTTCCAGCAGCTGGGCGTGGGCGGGGTCCTCGGGGTTCTGTTCCAGCCAGTCCTGTAACGGGGTGTGCACCGCCCGCAGCGCAGCGGGCAAAGCGGCGGGCAGCTGCTGCAAAAACACGGTGCCGTCCCGGGCGTACAGTGGCTGCGGCAGGGCAAAATCCGGCGCAGCTTCAGCGGGTAAAAGGCTCACCTGCGTAGGCTCGGTTTCCCCGGCGGGCTCTGCACCTGTGCGGGGCGCAGCCTGTGCGCAGGCTTTGCGCGCTGCCAGAAAGACTTTATCCGCCTTGGTCAGCGCGGTTTTCAGGCTGCTTTTGCCCTTGCCCAGCGCCCGCTTTGCCTCGGTCAGGCTGCTTTTGGCAAACTGCGCCGAGTACATGGCGCGGGCTCTGTCCGGCAGGTTGTGCGCCTCGTCAATGAGGAACAGCCAGTCCCCGGCGGCATCGAAAAAGCGCTTGAGGTGCACCACCGGGTCAAACAGATAGTTGTAGTCCCCGATGACCACATCGCACCACTCGCTCAGATCCAGCCCCAACTCAAAGGGACACACTGAGAACTGCCGGGCGGTGTCCGCCAGCGCGGCGCGGCTGAAACTGCCGCTGCCGTCCAGCAGAGCCGCCAGCGCGTCCTTGCGGCGGTCGTAGTAGCCGTTGGCAAAGGGGCATACTTCCGGCAGACAGGCGGGGTGCCCTTCGGCGTCCGGGTGCAGACAAGCCTTTTCCTTGGCGGTCAGGGTCACGCTGCGCAAGGCGAGACCGGGCTGTGCGTCACGCAGCCGCGCTACCGCGTCCTCGGCGGCGGCTTGGGTGGTGTTGCGGGCGGTCAGGTAGAACAGTTTTGTGCCGCAGCCCTCGCCCATGGCTTTCAGGGCAGGGAAGAGCGCGCTCATGGTCTTGCCGATGCCGGTAGGGGCCTGACAAAAAACGCGGGTGCCGCCCTTGCGGTCGGCGCTCTTCCCGGCGCGGCAGGCGCGGTACACCTCGCCCGCCAGCGCCCGCTGCCCGGGGCGGTACTCCGCAAAGGGAAATTGCAGCGCCGCAAGGCTTTGGCTGCGCCGGGTGTCCCAGTCCAGCTGCCGCTGCGCCCACGGGGCATACTGCATTAAAAGCTGCCGCAAAAACTGCTCCAGCTGCTGCTGAGTGAACTGCCGGGTAAAGCGCTGAATCTGATCGGTATCGACCTGATAATAGGTCAGCCGCACGGCAAGCGCATCCAGTCCCTGCTGGCTGCTGTAAATGGCGGCATACACCATGCCCTGCGCCCAGTGGCAGGGGTTTAGCTCCTCGGTGATCTCCTCATAGGGGACGGTAGTGGTCTTGATCTCATCAATGGTCACGGTGCCGTTTTCATCGGTGAAAATGCCGTCTGCCCGGCCTTCCAGCGTAAAGGCGATGCCGCAGGCTTCCCGCTCCGCGCTGAGGAATACCTCGGCCTGATAGCCCTCCCCGGCGGCCTTTTGCAGCTTGCGGTGGATGCGCGCACCCTCGTTGGCGCGGTCGAAGCCGGCAAAGCGGCTGTCGATGCTGCCGGTGCGCAGCAAAAACTCCACCAGCTGCCGGATGGGCAGATGGATGCTTGCCAAGGCGTTTCACCTCCGTTGTAGTTTACTTTATCCTACCCCGAACAACTCCATGCACTGGGCGGCTGCGGCATCCACCTGTGCAAAGTCCACGGCGGTGCGGTAGTAGGTCTCCAGTTCGTCATGGCAGCTTTTTGCCTGCGCCATCAGGGCACAGGCTTGTTCCAGCAGTTCGGCGGCGGCGCGCTCGTTGAAGCGCAGCCGTGCCCGGCAGGCGGAAAGGTTTTCTCTATCCACAAAGCGGCTGCACCGCACGGTCTGCGCCGCAGACAGCCGCACCGGATGCCAGCGGTTGTCGGTCAGGAACGCCAGCCGAAGGGAGGGAATGATAATGTGGTCGATTTTATCCTCCGGGTGCATGGCGCAGGGGCAGGTGATGATGTGGTAGCCTCGCGCCAGAGCCTCGGCGCGGATGAGCTCCAGCAGCAGGCGGGACACCGCCCCGTAGTCGTCCCGGAAGAGGATGCATTTGTCTGCCAGTGCCTGCACCGTGCCCTGATAGAACACCTCGCCCTTGGGCGTAATGGCCGAGAGCAGCCGCAGCTCTTCAGAGCCCATCTCCTCAGTGCGGGGCAACAGGCGGGTGCACAGCCGCTTGACGTAGCGGCGCACTTTTTCAAAGTTGGCGCTGCACGCTTCGGCGCGGCGGCTGTCCAGCAGCAGGCTGCCCGCCGAGGCCACATACCGCGCCGCCCGGCTGCGCAGCAGCTGGTTGCGGGCAAACAGGGCGGTCACCTCGTCCTTGTGGGGGTGCAGGGCATCGGCGTCAATGGTGTGGTACAAACTCAACACCCGCTCGTCTGCGCCGGGGGCTTCCGGCTCCACCACATGGGGCGCGGTGGCGTCGATGATGGCGCGTTTCTGCCGCAGGAACACCACCCCGTCCAGACTGTCGGGGTCGCTGGCGCAGTGGATGCGCTGGATGGGCTCGCCTTTATCCTGCGCAGCGCGCGCCAGACGCTTCATCAGGGTAGACTTGCCGCAGCCCGGCCCGCTTTTGAGCAGCACCAGCTGCATCCCGGGCTCCCGGCGCAGCGGCGCAAAATAGCCCTTGAACCCGGCGGGCGTTGTAGCGCCCAGAAAGAAATCCACAGAAGGATGCACGGAACTTTCCATACAAAAACACCTCGCTTTTGCTTTACAGTATGCAAAAGCGGTGCGGTTGGTTCCTGTCCTTATTTATGATAGGTATGCTCACACACGGAGGCAATAGTGTCCCGCAGCACGGTAAAATCCGCAAAGGCCTCGGGCTTGTTCTGGGGCTGGCGCAGCAGGGCGGCGGGGTGGAAGGTACCCATAAACAGGATGCCGCTTTTTTCAATGATCTGCCCGTGCTCCCGGGTGACGGAAAAATCCTGCCGGATCATCCGCTGGGCGGCAACGCGCCCAAGGCAGACCACGATCTTGGGCTGCAGCAGCCGGAACTGCTCCCGCAGCCACGGCATACAGGCTTCGCTCTCGGCGGGCAGCGGGTCGCGGTTCTGGGGCGGGCGGCACTTGACGATGTTGGCGATATAGCAGTTCTTTGCGCGGTCAAGGTCGATGGCAAACAGGTATTTGTCCAGCAGCTGGCCGCTGCGCCCCACAAAGGGCAGACCCTGCTCGTCCTCGCTCTGGCCGGGGCCCTCGCCCACAAACAGCACCTCAGCGTCCGGCACGCCCTGCCCGAACACCACGTTCGTCCGGGTGGCGCACAGCTCGCACCGGGTGCAGGCAAGGCATTCGGCCTTTAAAGTATCCATATCCATGGAGAACATCTCCTTTAAAACCAGTATGATATTTTATTCACAAATCAAATGGCGGTTTCTCCCCTAAAATATAGCACAAAAACACAATTTTGTCTTGAACTTTTTGCCGTCTGTGCTAGAATAAAGAAGAAAGGCATCCTTGTGTCCAACAGACACGGAATGCAAATTTTGGAAAGCATTTTCGGAGGTAATCACAATGGCTGATATGTTTGCACCGCTGGTAGCACAGCTGAAGGCAAATCCCAAGACGATCGTGTTCACCGAGGGCAATGACCCCCGCATTCTGGAGGCCGCAAGCAAGCTGCTGGCCGAGGGCGTGCTGAAGGTCGTTATGGTGGGCAACGAGGCAGAGTGCAAGGCTGCTGCCGCCGCCGGTAACTTTGATATTTCCGCTGCCGAGATCATCGACCCGGAGAACTACGCCGGTTTTGATGAGATGGTCAGCACCATGGTGGAGCTGCGCAAGGGCAAGCAGTCCGCTGAGGAGTGCACCGCCCTGCTGAAAAAGTCCAACTACTTCGGCACCATGCTGGTGAAGATGGGCAAGGCAGACTGCCTGCTGGGCGGCGCTACCTACTCCACCGCCGACACCATCCGTCCCGCTCTGCAGCTGGTCAAGACCAAGAAGGGCGCACATCTGGTGAGCTCCTGCTTTATTCTGGACCGCGACTGCGGCGAAGAGGGCCTGAAGCGCATTGCCATGGGCGACTGCGCCGTCAACATTGATTACACCGATACCGTCGATAAGGCTACCGGCGAGGTCAAGATCTCTGCCGCTTCCAAGCTGGCAGAGGTGGCTGTGGAGACTGCCCGCACCGCAAAGCTGTTCGGCATCGACCCGAAGGTGGCTGTGCTGAGCTTCTCCACCAAGGGCTCCGGCAAGGGCGGCACCGTGGCACTGAGCCACGATGCTACCATCAAGGCACAGGAGATGGATCCCGAGCTGGCTGTGGACGGCGAGCTGCAGTTTGACGCAGCCGTTGCTCCCGAGGTCGCACAGGTCAAGTGCAAGGGCAGCAAGGTGGCTGGTCAGGCCAACACCTTCATCTTCCCCTGCATCGAGGCCGGCAACATCGGCTATAAGATCGCACAGCGTCTGGGCGGCTACGCTGCCTACGGCCCCATCCTGCAGGGTCTGAACGCACCCATCAACGACCTGTCCCGCGGCTGCAATGCAGACGAGGTGTACAAGATGAGCCTGATCACCGCTTGCCAGTCTTAAACAGTTTTAGCACAAACGAGGAGAAGCTTTCGGGCTTCTCCTTTTTGTTTTGCCCCCTCTTGCAATCCGGCGGGGTTTATGGTACAATATCTTAGCATCCACAAGGATGTGTCGGACAGCGCCTGCTGCGTGGTTCGGCATACGGATGCGGGTCCTGTACGATGGGCTCGCTGTGAACCAGGTCAGGTGGGGAACCAAGCAGCCTTAAGCAGTGCGTTCGTGCGTTTCAGTAAGCCTGCATCCGTATGCCGAGTTACGCAAGGCGGGGACAAAACCCCGTCGAGCGCTGTCCTTTTATTTTTGCCGCAAAGGCCGGGAAAGGGGAGAGATCGCCATGTATCGTGCACTTTACCGCAAATGGAGACCCCAGCGGTTTGAGGACGTGGTGGGCCAGCGTGCTATCGTGACCGCCCTGAAAAACCAGATCACCGCAGGGCGCGTGGGCCATGCGTATCTGTTTACCGGTGTGCGCGGCACCGGCAAGACCACCTGCGCCAAAATTTTTGCAAAGGCGGTCAACTGTCTGCACCCGGTAAATGGCGACCCCTGCGGGGAGTGCGAGATCTGCAAAGGCATCGACAACGGCAGCCTGCTGGACGTGGTGGAGATGGACGCAGCCTCCAACAACGGCGTGGACGATATCCGCGACCTGCGGGACGAGACCGCCTACACCCCCAGCGCCTGTCAGTATAAGGTGTATATCATCGACGAGGTGCACATGCTGTCCACAGCGGCCTTTAATGCGCTGCTGAAAACGCTGGAAGAGCCGCCCGCACATGTCATCTTCATTCTGGCGACCACCGAGATCCAGAAAGTGCCCGCCACCATCCTCTCCCGCTGCCAGCGGTACGATTTTACCCGCATCGGGCCGGAGGATATCGCACGGCGGGTGGAGTATATCGCCGGGGAAGAAAAGCTGGAGCTGACCTCCGACGGTGCGGAGCTGATCGCCCGTCTGGCCGATGGTGCGCTGCGCGATGCACTGTCCATTCTGGATACCTGCGCCGGTGTCACCGCAAAGATCGACGCAGACGTGGTGCGCCGCATGGCGGGTGTGACCGACCGCAGCTACCTGTTCCACATTTCTGACGCCTTGGAAGCACAGGACGCCGCCGCCGCGCTGGCACAGCTGGCGCAGCTGCGGCAGCAGTCGGTGGACGTGAAGCGCCTGACCGAGGAACTGATCGCCCACTACCGCGCCCTGATGCTGGCGGCGCTGCCCGGCGGGCAGGCGCTGCTGTCCGGTGTTTCGCCGGAGGAAGAGGCGCTGTACCTGCAAAAAGGCCCGGAGATGGGGCAGCGAGAAGCCATCCGCGCCATCCGCACTTTGGGCACGGCGCTGGAGCACATGACCCGTGGCAGCGACCAGCGCATCGAGCTGGAACTGGCACTGTTCAGCCTGTCCGAGCCGCCCCAGCAGATGCAGGCGGTAACGGTACAGGCAGCCCCTGCCCGCACGGCACAGTCGGAAGCACCCCGTCCCTTTGCGGCAGCGGTGCAGCCCTTTGCCAGCGCCCCGGTGCAGCCCGCACCGGCAGCAACTGCACCCCAGACCCCGGCAGCAGGAACAGAACCTGCCCCTGCTGCGCAGGAGGTGTCCCCGCAGCCTGCCGCACCGGAAGCAACGCCCGCCCCTGCGGACGAGCTGCCGCCCATGCCAGAGGAACCGCCGGTACAGCAGAGCGATGCCGCCCTGCCGTGGGACGAGCCTGCCCCGCAGGCACCGCCGCCGGAGGAGCCGGAGCCGGTCAGTCAGCCGGAGCAGCCTGCCCCTGCAGAGCCTGTGCAGCCTGCCCCGGCAGCAGAGAAATCGCCTGCCCCGGTGCAGGAGCACCCTGCCGACCCGGTGCTGACAAAGCCCCGCAGCGTGGCGCAGCAGGGCACGAACCCCTTCCCGTACTGGGGGCAGATCGTGCAGAAGCTGGAAGGCATCGACCCCATGCTGTATATGTATCTGCGCAAGTCCAAGGCTTACTTTGACGGCACCCGCGTGCTGATCGATGGCGGCAAGACTTTCCGGGATTTTATCCGGGTGAACAAGGACAGCCAGAAGCTGATCAAAAAGCTGATCGCCGAGGTATCCGGCGTGCCGGTGCCCATCGGCCCCTACGAGCCCAAAACGGCCGGAAAGACCGCCTCCAACGCGGAGCAGTCCCTTCTGGCGCTGGAAAAGCTGGGGTTAGAGGTCAGCATTGAGGATACCGCCCGCAAAAAGCGATAAAAATTGTTTATAATAAAGGAGAATACCATTATGAAAGCAAGAATGCCCGCAGGCTACGGCCGCCCCGATATGAACGCCCTGATGCGTCAGGCTCAGAAGATGCAGGAGGACATGAAGAGCAAGCAGGCCGAGTTGGAAGCCGCCGAGTACACCGGCAGCGCCGCCGGTGAGATGGTGACCGTAAAGATGAACGGCAAGCATGAGGTGCTGTCCATCACCATCAAGCCCGAGGCTGTGGACCCGGACGACATCGAGATGCTGGAAGACATGGTGGCTGCTGCCATCAACGCCACCGTGAAGCAGGTGGATGAGACCGCCGAGGCCGAGATGGGCAAGCTGACCGGCGGCCTGAACATTCCGGGTCTCTGAGCCGGGAAGGGGAGATACCATGGACTACACTGCCGCACCGCTGGAAAAGCTGATCGAAGAGTTCGGCAAGTTTCAGGGCGTGGGCCGCAAGGGCGCTACCCGCATGGCCTATCAGGTGCTGAGTATGTCGGATAAGGACGCTGCGGCGCTGGCCGATGCCATCCGCGGTGCGCACACCCGGCTGCACCGGTGCCGCATCTGCCAGAACTTTACGGACGCTGACCTGTGCCCGGTGTGCGCCAGCGCCAAGCGGGACACCTCGGTGATCTGCGTGGTGGAAAAGCCCCGGGACGTGCAGGCTTTTGAGCGCACCCGGGAGTATAACGGCCTGTACCATGTGCTGCATGGTCTGCTGGACCCGCTGGCCGGTGTGGGCGTAGAGCAGTTGACCGTCAAGGAGCTGCTGGCGCGGCTGAAGGACGACACGGTGAAGGAGGTCATCATGGCCATGAACCCCACCGTGGAGGGCGAGGCTACCGCCATGTATCTGGCAAAGCTCATCAAGCCGCTGGGCATCCGGGTCACCCGGCTGGCCTCCGGTCTGCCGGTGGGCGCCAGCCTGGAATATGCGGACGAGACTACCCTGTACCGGGCACTTTCCGGCCGGGGAGAGCTGTGAGTTTGTAAAAATTTACAATTCTGTCAGAAACAGCCCTTGCATTACCCTGAAAAAATGGTATACTGAAACAACAAACGGAACGGAGAAAGGAGGCGCGCAGCATGGCACCCACAAAGGAGCGCCCGGCGACCAAGAGCATCGCCACCAACCGCGAAGCGCGCCACGAATATTTTGTTCTGGAAGCGCTGGAGACCGGTGTGGAGCTCAAAGGCACCGAGGTGAAAAGCCTGCGGGCCGGTGGGGTCAACCTGAAGGACAGCTGGGTAGATATTGAAAATGGCGAGCTGCTGGTAAAGGGGATGCACATCAGCCCTTACGACCACGGCAACCTGTTCAATCAGGATCCCATGCGCGTCCGGCGGCTTCTGGCGCACAAAAGTGAGATCCGGCGTCTGCACCAGCAGTGCAAGCTGCAGGGCTATACGCTGGTGCCGCTCTCGCTTTATTTCAAGCATGGCCGCGTAAAAATGGAAGTGGGCCTGTGCAAAGGCAAAAAGCTGTACGACAAGCGTGCCGATGCCGCCCAGCGCGATGCAAAGCGCTCCATTGACCGGGCTGTGAAGTCCAACGGCAAGTATTATTAAGCATTCCAATTGCAGACTGCGGCTCACCGCAGAAAACCAAGCTTTCCGCACATCGCAAGATGTGCTTTATATGGGGGCGTAAAGGTTTCGACGGGGGGAGCAAGGTCTGGGCAGCGGGTAGCAGTGGGGGAACTGCTCTATAACTCCTCCAAAAAAATTAACTGACAACAATAATTATCAGTTGCTCGCAGCCTGAGTGCTGCGCGTTCCGCCCACTCTTGTGTCGTGTGGGGCCGGGGCGTCCTTTAGACACAGCACCTGAACGGACCTAAGCTTTGCGGACCGGCAGGAACTCATGAAGCTACCAAAGCGCTAGCCTGACGATCGGCGTGGCGCGGCGGGAATGTTGTAGATCGCCTGCACCCGGAGATACCTACGCTGAGCTCTTTTCGGACATGGGTTCGACTCCCATCGCCTCCACCAACATAAAAGCCACCTGAAAACTTACGTTTTTCAGGTGGCTTTTGCTATATCTGCTATACCTGCTATTCTGTTACGCCAGATCCGGCAGGATGTCCGACCACAGAGCCTGCTCCTGCCGCAAGGCATCAAAGCAGCAGTCCAGATACATTTTGTTGACCGCGGCAAAAATGGTGCTGCGCAGCAGCAGACGCTCGTCGTTGAGCGTGGCCTCCGGCTGGGCTGTCTTGCCGCCGAACACCACGGAAAGACTAGTCTCTAACTCCTCGCAGAAGATATCGTAGGCTGTCCCGGCGGAGCAGTGCTCCCGCTGCATTTTGAACAGAGTGTCGATGTTTTCAATCGAGAGCACGGTCTTGGAAACTGCAATGTACATCAGGGATGCGATCTGATCCCGGGTGTATTTTTTGCGGATGGGGTGATCCACCACCCCTTTTTTGACGTAGTTGCTTACCATGGACGGGGTCAGTTCTACCCCGCAGAAGCTGCGGAAGTAGCCGTTGACGAACTGCACCGTCTGGTCCAGATACAGCCCTACCGAGGGAAGATCGTTGTACCGGGGCAGGGCAAAGCCCGCAGCACACGCCGCAACGCGGAGTTTGGTTTCAGCTTTCATAGTATCTTGTTCCGTTCATGCTCCTGCACTTTTTGCAAGCAGGAACGTTGGTTTTGTGCAAAGGCAGGGCAATCGCTTTCCGCAAAAGCACTTCTGCCTGTGAAATAGTATACCGCATTTTGGAAAATTGGTCAACGGGCAACGAAAACTTTGTAAAAGAATTTGAAAAAACAGTTGACAGGGTTTTGAAAAACTGCTATGATGGTCACGGACAAAGGAATGACTGCGGCGTGCGCCGCATGAAAATGGAGAAAAATATGAAAAGCAAAATCGTTGTAGATTCCTCTGCAAATGTGTACGAGCTCCCCGATGTAGGGTTTGCCTGCGTGCCGCTGAAGATCCTGACCGACGAGCAGGAGTATGTGGACACCGCAGAGGTGGATGCCCCCGCGCTGGCCGAGATGATGCGCACCTATAAGGGCCGCACCAGCACCTCCTGCCCCAATATCTCGGACTGGCTCACCGCCTACGAGGGCGCAGACGAGGTGTATGTTGTAACCATTACCGGTACGCTGTCCGGTGCCTATAACGCCGCGCTGCTGGCGGGCGAGGAATACGAGCAGAGCCACGAGGGCGCGCGGGTCTTTGTGCTGGACAGCCTGTCTACTGGTGCGGAGTCCCGGCTGCTGGTGGAGCGTCTGGCGGCGCTGATCAAGGCAGGCAAGCCCTTTGATACCGTATGTGAGGAGATCCGGGCGTACCATGAGCACACTCATCTGCTGTTTGCGCTGGAATCTCTGGCAAACCTTGCCCGCAATGGCCGCGTGAAGCCCGCTGTGGCTGCTGTGGCGCGGATGCTGGGCATCCGGGTCATCGGGCAGGCCAGCGATGCCGGTGATCTGGAGGTTCTTTGCAAGAGCCGCGGCGAGCACGGCGCACTGGAGCGCATGGTGCTGGAAATGAAGGCGCACGGCCTGACCAACGGCCGGGTGCACATCGACCACTGCTGCAACGCTGCCGCTGCGGAGCGGCTGAAGCACATGGTCCATGCCGTGTTCCCGGAGGCCAAGGTGGAGGTAGGCACCTGCGGCGCGCTGTGCAGCTACTATGCGGAGTACGGCGGCCTGATGGTGGGCTATGAGGATAACGAAGCACCCACCGTCTGAGCAGAAAATATAGAATAGGATCTTGATTCACCGGGGCATCTGCGGACGCTCCGGTGAATTTTTTACGAGGAATAATTCCGGTGCACCCGACACCAAAAACTTGCAAAGGGTGAAAAACCGCGTTATACTTAACCGTATTAGAAACATGGAAAGGGGAGATGGTATGCTGTTCCGGTTGCCGATCGTCAAGTTTTTCAACCGCATCCTCAACCGCATCACGGTCACGGTGGTGCTGGTGGCGCTGCAGCTTGCATGGCTGGCGTGGGTGTTTTTTGCCCTCACCACCGGCGCGGCGCGGGTGTGGGTCACCGGGGTGCTCAACGGGTTAAGCCTGCTGATCATTCTGTATCTGGTGCGCAAGGACGAAAACAGCGCCTATAAGGTGGGCTGGATCGCCCTCATCGGGCTGTTGCCGCTGCTGGGCGGGGCACTGTATCTGGCCTTTGGCAACAAGCGGCCCTCCCGCCGTCTGCGCAGCAAAATGCAGGCGGTGGAGCAGGCGCACCGGGCAGACCGTGCTCAGCAGCCCGGACAGACCGCCGGTCTGTGCGATGAAAACCGGGGCGTGAGCCGTTACCTGACCCAATACGGCTGCTACCCCGCATGGCAGAACACCACCGCCCGGTATTTTTCCTGCGGTGAAGCCATGTATCCGGCATTGCTGGCCGACCTTGAAAAGGCGGAAAAGAGCATCTTTCTGGAGTTTTTTATCATCAGTCAGGGCAAGATGTGGCAGGGCGTGGAGGACATTCTGCGGCGCAAAGCGGCGCAGGGGGTGGACGTGCGGCTGATCTACGATGACTTCGGCAGCCTGCTGGGTCTGCCCAAGGACTTTGTGGTGCGCATGGAGCGGGCGCATATCCGCTGCATTCCCTTTAACCCGGTGGTGCCGCTGCTCTCGCTGGTGATGAACCACCGCGACCACCGCAAGATCGTGGTGATAGACGGCAAAGTAGCCTACACCGGCGGCATCAATCTGGCCGATGAATATATCAACGCGATCACCCGCTTCGGCTACTGGAAGGACGCGGGTCTGCGCATCGAGGGCGCTGCGGTGTGGAACTTTACCGTAATGTTTCTGGATTTCTGGAATGCCTTCCGGCCCTTTGAGCAGGATTACAGCACCTTCCGTCCGCAGCTTGCGGTGCTGCCTGCCAGCGATGGAGTAGTACAGCCTTACGCAGACAGCCCGCTGGACGAGGAGCCGGTGGCAGAAACGGTCTATCTGGACATTCTGGCACAATCACAGCAGTACGTTTATTTTTATACGCCCTATCTCGCCATTGGCGAGGAGATGCTGGACGCGTTGCGCAACGCCGCCAAGCGCGGGGTGGATGTGCGGCTGGTGCTGCCGGGCATCCCGGACAAAAAGCTGGTGTTCCGGCTGAGCCGTTCGTACTATCTGCCCCTGCTGCGGGCGGGGGTGCGCATCTACGAGTACACCCCGGGCTTCCTCCACGCCAAGTGCTGCGTCAGCGATGACCGCGCGGCGGTGGTGGGCAGCATCAATATGGACTACCGCAGTATGTTTCTGCACTTCGAGTGCGGGGTGCTGCTGCTGCAAAACAGCCAGGTGCTGGCTTTGCGGGACGATGTGCGCCGCACCCTGCCCCAGTGCCGGGAGGTGCAGTGCGCGGACTGCCGCACCGGTCTGGTGGGTACGGTGCTGGACAGCGTGCTGCGGCTGTTAAGCCCGCTGATGTAAACATCTGCTCATAAAACCCGCGCGGCAGGGCACACTAGCTCCAAAGCCTGCGTCTGCAATGCAGGCACGGAAAGGGAGCGTATGTGACGATATGAAACAGGCATCGCGTTGGTTTTTGTGCTGCACGCTGGCGGCAGCACTGACATTGACCGGCTGCGGCGGGGGAAACTCCGGCAGCAGCTCCGGTTCTGTGAGCGGCAGCACCTCTGTGGGCAGCAGTGCAGCGCAAAGCGCGGCGTGGCGCACCGGGCTGGGGGTCCTGACCGAGACGACCGGCACAGACCGTGCGGGCAACATCCACACCGTAGCGGCTGCCGTGCTGCTGGATGCAGACGGCAAGCTGGCCGGGGTGACACTGGATGAGCTGGAGCTTTCAGCCAGTGCGGACAGCACCGGCAAGGTGACCACCCCCACCGACACCCGCACCAAGCGCCAGAAAGGGGACGATTACCCGCTGGCGGCGGCCTCCGGCATCAAAAAAGGGTGGACGGAGCAGGCGGATGCCTTTGCCGACTACCTCAAAGGGATGACAGCCGAAAAAGTTGCCAAGCTGGAGACGGAGGAAGACGGGAAGCCCAAGGATGCTGACCTGCTTTCCAGCTGCACCATTGCCATTGACGGTTACCGGGACGCCGTTGCGAAGGCCTGCGCCAACGCCGAGGCGCTGGGTGCCGCCAAAGGCGACCGGGTCTCGCTGGGGATTGAGGTAGCCAACGCTTCTTCGGACGTGACGGCCACCGATGACAAAGATGTCAACGCGCAGGTGGATGTGACGATCGTGGCCCTGACCACCGATTCCGATGGCCGGGTGACCAGTGCCATCGGGGATATGGCGGAGCCCGCCCTGACCGTGATGTCGGACGGCAATGTCATGGCTCCGGACGCCGTGAAAACCAAGCTGGAGCAGGGCGACAGCTACGGGATGCGGGGTGCTTCCTCTCTGGGCAAGGAGTGGTACGAGCACAGCGAGGGCTTCTGCTCTTACCTCAAGGGAAAGACCGCTGCAGAGATCGCAAAGCTCCCGGCGGATGGCTCGGATGCGGACCTGGCTGCCCTGTGCACCATTGATGTGACCGATCTGCAAAAAGCCGCCGCCAAAGCGCTGAAAGAAGCAAAATAAAGGATGATTTTTGAAGCCGCTCTG
>OLXI01000094.1_pt1 | contig 60517 bp, 49 predicted proteins | sample 1674181 | NCBI WGS metagenome assembly OLXI01 (sample SAMEA103958148, study PRJEB25191) | human gut metagenome | reverse complement strand
GGAAGCACAAGATTCAGAATGATGGTAACTATGAATACAACAGCCACACAGTTCTCAGCAAATACCGTCTGCACGATCTTAGGGAAAAGTTACTGATATGATCGCGTTTCAGTTGAACTCCGGCTTAAATGGCATGATGTGAGGGAGCGCTATGACTGATGTTCCGCTGAGTGCGGAGAAATCCACCATACCCATGCACACTGCTACTATATATCCAACCACAAGTCCGAACAGAACTGAGAGCTGCTTCCAGTATTTGGCAAAAAGTCCCAGCGTACCCTCGATGGGACCTCCCACAAGTACCGCTCCGACTATCGCATTATAGCCGTATGTCGGTCCCAGATAACAAAACACTGACACAAATGTAAAACTTATTCCCATTACTATAGGAAGTCCTGAACCGATCTTCCAGATTGGGAACATCTGGATAAGTGAGCCGATTCCGGCAATTATCATGGCGCTCTGGATAAGCTGTGCGCTCTGCTTTGCATCCAGACCGCAGGCTCCGGCAACTATGATGATCGATGCGATACTTGCATGACTTTTTGTCGCATTTTCCTAATTTATTTAGTATAATGTAAATGTTGCGGGCTGACTTTGGTCACATATATGGCGCGTAACATATATCAAATAATATCGGGTGCTTTGCATTTGCCGGCACCTAAAAAATGGAGGGATAACTATGGCATGGTATGATGAGGCAGTTTTTTATCACATTTATCCACTGGGACTTGCGGGAGCCCCTAAACAGAACGACTACGGTGAGCCTGTTCACCGCTTAAACACCCTGCTTCCATGGGTGGATCATATAAAGGAGATTGGCGGTTCAGCACTGTACATCGGACCACTCTTTGAGTCAGTCGGACACGGCTACGAGACTACAGATTACAAGAAGCTCGACTCCCGTCTCGGAACAAATGAGGACCTGACAGCATTTGTGGCTTACTGCCATGAACAGGGAATAAAGGTCATCTTCGACGGAGTGTTCAACCACACAGGCCGTGACTTCTTCGCATTCAAGGACATCCAGGCAAATAGAGAGAATTCACAGTACAAGGACTGGTACTGCAACGTGAATTTCTGGGGCAACAACGAGTACAACGACGGTTTCTCTTACGACAACTGGGGAGGCTACAACATTCTCGTCAAGCTGAATCAGAAGAATCCTGCTGTCGTTGACTATATATGCGATGTGATTCGTTTCTGGGTGAGTGAGTTCGATGTGGACGGAATCAGACTTGACGCTGCGGACGTCCTTGATTTTGATTTCATGAAGGCACTGCGCCGCACAGCAAATGAAGTGAAGCCGGATTTCTGGCTCATGGGTGAGGTCATCCACGGCGACTACAGCCGCTGGGTAAACGGCGAGACTCTTCACAGTGTCACCAACTACACACTTCACAAGGCTCTGTACAGCGGCCACAATGACCACAACTATTTTGAAATCGCGCACACTGTAAGACGTCTCCAGAACATGGGAACATTAAAGCTCTACAACTTCGTAGACAACCATGATGTGGAGCGTATCTATACAAAGCTTACCAATAAGGCTCATTTTGCACCTGTACATGTATTGCTCTACACTCTTCCGGGTGTGCCTAGCATATACTACGGTTCAGAATTTGGTATTGAGGGACGCAAGGAATATGGCTCGGACGACAGCTTAAGACCAGCTCTCAATATAGAAGATTACAAGGATTCAGTAAAAACTAATCCTTGTACAGCACTCATCGCCGCACTCGGCAAGGTACGTCAGGCCGTTCCTGCACTGTCATATGGCAGCTACGATGAGCTGATGCTCACCAACAGACAGTTCGCATACGCAAGGGATCTTGACGGAACCCGTGTCATCGTATCTGTGAACAACGACGATGCCCCAGCCGGAATGCACCTTGCAGCAGGGAACTGCACAGCATACATCGGCGCCCTGTCAGGCGAAAAGGTATCTGTACAGGATGGTCATATCAACATAACCCAGCCTGCAAACAGTGGTGAGATCTGGGTGCCTGATGGAACTGACCTGAACGTTAAGCCAGTTAAGATGGAGACGAAGGCTGAGAACAAGACTAAGAACAAGACTGAGAGTGAAGCTAAGACCAACACAGAAAATAAGGCAGCGTCTGAAACATCTACCGATGCAAAAGGCAATCAGGAATCTGAACCAAAGATAGAATCCAAAGACACTGTGGCCGCTACAGAATCTGCAGATGCTAAGAAAAACACAACCGATACTGAGAAGAATACTGCTGCCGACACCCCGGTTGATCCAGAAACCATCACAGTTGACTGGAGCAAGTCTCCGGAATCCATGACAGTTCCTGAACTTCAGGCTGCTATCCTGGCAAAGCTTGCAGGCAACGGACCTGTTGATGCGCAGATGAAGAAGACTGTCACAGACAACATCTGGCATGACTCTCTTGTGAACTGGTTGAAGAGTTTTAGATAAAATTACGTAGAAACAGCCAGGTGCATATTCTCCAAATTGGAGAACATACACCTGGCTATTTTTTCACCTAAAAATCAACAAATTGCAGCCTGCGGCCATCAAACCTGATATAACCATCAAAAAAACTGCTGACCATATCGCCTGACTGCTGAATATACCACTGTTTTCCAGATAAAATTCGTACGGATTTTCTGGGTTGATATAAAGATATACCACATCGCCTTTACTTATATTCAGTCCATATACATATGTCTGCTCATACACTTTATACTGCTTATCCCTGTATGTAAATTCAAATACTCCCGCCTCCGGATATCTTCTGCCGGCTCTCATATCCTGTCTCATATCTGCACGTACATCATGGCATACAGCTTTCACAGTAAATGAACATCTTCGCTCAAGCGCTTTTCTCTTACATATCACAGAGAGCAGTGTTATTGCACTGACCACAAAGAATGCACAGGCAAATATCTCTGCATAAAATGCTCCAACATTGCAATTTTCTCTCCCCAATATCCGTTCCGGGAGCAATACTATCTTATCCGCAAAAGAGCCATCTTTCACAGCACACGCCGCCCATATCAGCGCCGATGCAGCACCGGCAAACACAGATATGAACACTATACCGATGATGCTCCCCCGCTTTCGCTTCTTAATCATTGGAATAAGAGTCTTTAGAATTATGACAAGAACTATCCCGGCAAAAAACTGCCCCACAACAAGCATAACAGCATCCGTTCCGATCTCACTTGCAACAAATCCGGCTATAATACTGGCAACAAACCATATGCCAAATATTACGCCTCCAATTTTCTCAGGCATAGAAACATTTTTTTCTTCTAAATTGTTATTTCCCATATACCCCACCTCTCAGCAAATATCCCGCAGCGATCCTACTGCTCCCTGAACTTTATCTCGCCCGTAGCAGCGTCCATGCTGTCCACTATCGCAAGCGACTCAAGATGATATCCGAGATTCCTGATGACCTGACCACCTGTCTGGAAGCCCTTCTCAACTGCGATTCCGATTCCCTCCACGCTGGCGCCTGCTGACTTCACTATGGAGATGAGCCCCTGAAGCGCACATCCATTTGCAAGGAAATCATCTATGATAAGAATCTTGTCCTCAGGATTGATGAACTTCTTGGACACGATGACCTGATTCTTGCACTTGTGTGTAAATGACTCTACCTCTGCCACATACACATCGCCCTCTATGTTGATGCTCTTTGACTTCTTCGCAAATACAACAGGCACATCAAAATGTCTGGCAACAACACAGGCAATGCCTATTCCGGATGCCTCTATAGTAAGGATCTTGTTGATCTCTGTTCCCTCAAATCTCTTCTTGAACTCCTCACCGATCTGATCAAACAGACGTATATCCATCTGGTGGTTCAGGAAACTATCCACCTTGAGAACATTGCCCTCCTTTACTATTCCATCCTTAGTTATTCTCTCTTCCAAAAAATTCACGTCGTAATTCCTCCTTGAATACCTGTCAAATACGAATCCGTCCGTACTCGCTCATTCTCTAAGTTCCAAACGCCATCTTCACCAACACTTTTATGCCATACGGAAATTATCCTCATCTCAATCTGACGTTACTGATTCGTATGTAATCATAATTATAGACATAATACAACAACAGTCTAAGTTTTTCCACCCTAATTATGTACATTCATAGCATACATTCATATGCAACTTTTACATACGGTGTATTCAAGTAAACCACCACCGAACGCAAATCTCACAATCACTAGATAAGTCCCCTGTTAGATGCCTCCCTGACCGCCCCGGCCTTATCAGTCACCCCGAGTTTTCTGTACACCTGGTTCAGATGATACTTTACATTCGCCTCCGACATGTTGAGTCTGTCCGCTATCTTCTGCCTAGACAAGCCCTCTGCCTGCAATTTAAGTATGGCTGTAGCAGTCTCACTGAGCTGAACATCATCCACTCCCGCTTTCATATATCCGGGGTAGTATCTCGTCATACTCTCAGTCTCCTTCTGCAGTTGTCTGAAATATGCCCTTCTTGCGGCTATCTCCTTATCGTCAGCACCATCTTTCTCGACTTTCCATCCACAGGTATTTATAAGAGTATTCACCGCCGCACCTTCTCTGGATATAATCCTTGTGAAGCTATATTCCATCGCAGTATCAATAGCATGGCACATCGCCTTTTTCCAGTCATCATTTTTTAATCGCTGCAAAGCTACAGCCATCAGCACACTACATTCTATCCCTATATACGTACGGGACATCATCTCAGCATAATATCTCAGCTTTGTCAGCAGCGAATATGCCTGTTCATTCCGTCCGCTTTGAAGGTATACTCTCACTTTGGTTAGATAGATAAACCTGTCATATATCCTGAATTCAACATTTTCATCCGGAGCATTTTCCATCCAACCTGTAACACAGGCTCTATCTCCTCTGTACAGGCTGCATCTGGTCTCAAATGCATATATATTGGGAAGGAGATTTTGTCCTTCCTCTTTTTCAGCCTTTCCCTCTATTCCATTCAAAACCTCAAGAGCCTCCTGTGGCTTTCCGTTCTGTAAATGCAGCCACGCCAATATACCATCAGCAACAAAGCACTGCTCGATTTTTCCTCCTGCTTCCGCCTGCATTCTGCCCTTTGCCGCAAGCGTTGCCACCTCGTAATTATCTCCGCTCTTTTCAAGAAAACTCTCCGCCAAAGCAAGATTTACAAGACCTTTTCCGTATTTTCCAAGTACAAACTCAACAATCCTGCCAACCTTCGACGCCAGCTCTCTGTCTCTCTTGCTCCACTCACAGAAATCTTTTCCGCCATTCATCATTGATGGCAGATTGGATGTAACCGACCATTCCTGTATTCTTACTTCTTTATTAAAAACCATGGTGTATGCTGACTTCAAAAGCTTTAATACATCAACACTCCCCCTGTGCGGCAGACCAATATCCAGATACAGCAAAAGTCCCTTTGCATTTTTCCTGGCACTTCCCTGGTTTTCATCTGCATATAATTTTAGTCTGTCGTACCATCTTTCACTCTCATCAGGATTTAGAAGGAGTGACTGCAGCATGCTCATACCACACATAAGCTCAGGACTTTTCTCGATGACATGATCCGGAAGCTCCAGATAATATTTTTTCAGATCATAGTAATAACCACTGTTCGCCGCATGTCTGGCATTATCGACAAGTATTGAAACTATTCGCTCTGTAACTCCTGCATTTTCATACATCTCCAAAGCTTTCCTTATATCTCCGTTAAGTCTGTAAAACAGTCCGGCATTCTCATACAGGCCTCTTATACGCTCTTTCTCGTACTTCCGCTTAAGACGTCTGCGCATAGAGACCCTCATGTGAAACTGCAGTTGATATTGTGTATTGCCATCCTTATCCATCCGGCTGGTCATAAAGTTTCCAAGCCACTTTGCCCTCTCGATCAAAAGCTCACTGTCATTTCTTCCGGTTATCATCTCAGCCTGTTTTGTTGTAAACTCATCCACCACGGATATTTCCATGAGAAATTCCTGCATTTCCACATCCCAGTTATCATACACATGATACTCAAGGTAATTACACATCTCATCCTCAACGCGTCTCGAAAAATCATTATACATATCATCTGTTATCTCGCTTGTATATGCCATTTCCATGTATTTGATGTGGCACATCTCCACAGCCAGCGGAAGTCCTGTAGTCTCATAGTACATTCTCTGCACTTGTGCCTCATTGATACTAAATCCAGCGTATTCAGCATACTTCTTTATATCCTCCAGACTGAACATAAGCAGCTTGCTGTCCACCACATAAAATCCTTCTTGAAATCTTACAGCAGAAAGCCATGGGGGAACCGGACACCGGCCAACGAGTATAACCCATACGTCTTCTCTTCTAATGAGTTCTATGATCTGCTCCCTCACTGTGTCCACATCCCCCCATGAGAGCTCGTGCAGATTATCTATGACAATTATTTTTCTTGCGTTGCTGCTTTCTACCACAAGGTCATCCGGTCTGATACCGCCGGCATCCACCACCATGTACTTACGTGTTCCAAGATATCTGCTGACAAGAGTCGTCTTTCCCGAACCACTGACCCCGAATATATATGCAGTTACATTCCCTTCATCCGCTGTCTTCAGAAGCCTCCAGGCTTTTTTCGGTTTTATAAAACAGCCTTTATTACCCGAAGCCGTATTCCCCATATGTACAAATCTCCTTTTCTCACTTTTTAATCCCGGTATAGATAATCAACACCCTGTATATATCAGCAAAGGTGCCTGCATCCAGCCCCAACGGGCCGGATATCAAGCACCTCATGCAGCTACTATTTTTATTTTACTATAATCTGCACAGCCTGTGTAGTGCCATTTACAGCAATTACATAGACCGTACACTTTCCTGCGGCCTTTGCCTTTATTCTTCCTTTGGCATCAACTGTAGCAACATTTTTATTTGTACATGCATACAAATACCTTGCACCATGTGTGCCATCAAGCACCTTCTTGCTGGCATCTGCCTTGGTATATCCAGGTTTAAGCTTAATCGTCTGCTTAACTCCCAACACGTAGCTCTTCTGTGGAAGCAGAACCTTCTTGATGTTGGTATATTTGCTGCTATTGGTAACTATATGAAGCATGACACTATTGTCTATATACTTCTTCTTACCATTTACCAGCTTATATGCCTTTACTCTCAGCTTGATCGTATCAAACTTAGCAAGTGATTTGCCATTAATTCTGGATATTGTAACTCGGGTTGCCGATGCGCCCTTTACCGATTTAACAAGACTTTTCGAGCCAAAGTTTACATAGCACTTCTGTGCATATATATCATATCCGTCAGCCTTGTTAACCTTACCCCACACAACTGTCACTTTGTTTCCAGATACTACTGCATGGATATTCTTATTGATACCAGCTGTATTTTGTGCTGGTATTTTTGCTACAAACCTGGCATTGATTTTCATATTCTTATTTGCAGCAACCTTTACCGAAGTTTTTGTACTCTTGAAGCTTCCTGTCCAGCTTCCAAGTTTACAGTTATTTGCCGCCTTTGCTGTGCAGATAAGAACCGTTCCCTCGATCACTGATGCACCATTCTTAACTGTTTTGCCTTCCGCAGTCTTGATTGTGATCGATCCGTTTTCAGTCTTTCCAATAGCTACCTTCACATACCTGAACTTGAATGCCGCTCTTATATTCATGTTCTTTGTCACCGTAAGTTTCACTGTAGTACCAGTCTTGCCTTTGGCATCTCCGCCCCAGGCTGACAGATCACAATGCTTTGCAGGAATTGCCTTGCAGATGATATCTGTGCCTTCCTGAACCAGCTGTCCGTTAGATATCTTCTTACCGTCAGCTGTTGTGACAGTTACCGTACCATTCTTCACTGTGGCAATACTTACCTTCGCATATCTTGCCTTGAAGGCTGCTCCCACTGTGATACTTTCGTCAAGGGCTTTTTCAAATGTGCTCTCAGCCTGATCTGCCGCATCCTCTGTCCATGCGTCAAAGTCATAGTACATATCCGGTGTTGCTGTGTATGTAAGAACAGTTTTCTCGTCAATCATTTCACCGTTCTCCACCTCTGTGCCATCTGGCTTTGTCACCTTTATGTTTCCATGCTCTGTATCTGCTATTGTTACAGAGTAAAGCTTAACTGCATCAACTTTAAACTCCATATTCTTTGTGACGTTTACATCACTTACAAGATATGCTCCTGTCTCAGTTCCATCCTCTGCAAGCACTGGCTGGACTGACATGATATTCTCTGACTCCTCTGAATTTTCAGCGTTCTCTGGTTCATCAATGATTATATCTCTGATTCTCCAGCCCTCAGCAGGTGTAATAACAACACTCGCATCTCCGTTCTCTCTTACCATATTATCAAGAACTACGCCATTGTCATTCTTGAATACCACATTGTCTGGTATCTTTGTAAGGTCTGTTATAGTGTAAGCTGTCTCCGGTGTGCTTTCACCACCTGCAGTCTCTATCAGATTATTATCTCTGTCATAATTTCCCTCTACAGGAATGGCATATCCAACTCTGTCAACAAGCTCTGCACTTACCTCTATGCTGTTTGTAACATCATTTAAAAGTATCTCGTTGGTAAATCCAAAGTCAGTGCCAGACTCTTCCTTGACAACCTTTCCGCCTCTGATGTACTTAACTGTCCATGCCTGGATCATATAATCATCAGAAGGTGTTATGGCAAATCTTACATCCTTGCCAGAACCTATTCTCACTAAGTTATTCTCAGCATTTATTGGCTTAAGTCCGCTTATATCTCCATCCTCGCCGACATAACCTGTACTGATGTCTATATTGTCATATTTCTTAACTTCATCCTCATTCTTGAATATTACATTTACAAGAAGTGATGGTGCGATATATGCATATATCTCTGCATCCTTTGTTATGTCTGTCAGCTTGTATGTGAGTTCATCTGAATCAACATCTGCTCCGTCAACTGTCCAGTGCTCAACTGTGTTGTATTCATCCTTCGGTGCAACTGTTATTGTAAGATCCTTATGTCTCTTGAGCTTAACCTCTCCTGATACGATCTCAAGTTCCTCACCGTCAGAAGATGCAGTGATCTTCGCCGATCCGGTTCCTGTTGTACCTACCTTAACTGTATACTCTGGAATCTCCACAAACTTAACATATACTGCCACATCTGTGTAGATAGTCTTCACCTCATAGGTAGTCTGCTCCAGTTCAGTGCCTTCTATAGCCTGTGTACACTCAGGATCAAGATACCAGCCCTCGATCATCTGGCCATCTGCAGGAGCTGCCGTAAATACTGCATCTCCGCCGGATACCTGACTATCGCCACTTGTGATCTCAGCCTTCTCGTCCAGTCCATATACCGCTGTCACAGCTCCAAGAGCAGCATCATTTGCCTCAAAGGTTATAACTGACTTGAGTTCCTGCTTAGCAAAGTGAGCAACAACATCTATGTCAGATGCCACCTTGTCAACCACAAATACGTTGCTGCCAAGCTCCTCTGCTGTGTAATCCTTTGTTCCCTCTGCTGTCTTTACTGTGTATCCCGTACACTCCATATACAGATCCGGAATAGCCGTAAACTTAAGCATTCTGTCGCCTCTGATATCCGCAGACTCTCCATATAGTGTCTCTCCTGATGTCACGTTCTCTGCCTCTATCTGTCCGGCTCCGTCCGCTGACCATGTTATCTTATACACAGGTCTGTCAAACACAGCCCTCACATCAACTCTCGTATCCTTTGGCACTTTGTATGCAAATATCTTCTCTGCCACGCCCTGACTGATTCCATTTACAAGCCAGTCTGCAACTTCGTATCCTTCTGCAGCTGCCGCTGTGAATTCCACATATGAAGCAGCACCTATCATATCTCCTGATTCGAGCACCAGCTTTGTAGATGTGATCATGGCGCTCACCTCACCTGTTCCCTCTGTCTCAGGACCAAATGTGAGTACATCACCAACCAGCTCAAGACCAGCCATAACTGTCACATCAGATGAATCTCCGTCAACCGTGATCTTAAGGGTATCATTTACTTTCTTGTCTGAATATAACTTTATATTCTCCGTCTCGCTTGTCAGCTTATGTCCATTTATGATCCATTCTTTTACATTGTATCCATCATCAGGCACAACCTTGAATGTGATGACAGAATCTCTGTATATGTCTGTGATCTGCGCAGATTTGCTCTCCGTCGCATCACTTATGGTATCTCCTATCTGTATGTATGAAGGGAGATTTTTTCTTGACACATCTGCACTTATAGAGCCGTGTGTCTTTCCTGACGCCTCTCCAGCAGAAGCCTTCTCTATCACCTTCAGAGAATACTCAGCCTTCACGGATGGTGTGATCTTTCTGTATGTGGCATTTACTGTCACATCCCCTGTAAACCCATCTGCCGGAGCACTCCACGTAAATGTGTATCTCTCTGTTCCGGACTCAGCATCCGCAGTCTCAGTCAGCTTTCCTTCTCCGCTGTCCTCCGCAAGACTGAATACATCCTCTCCTGCATAATTTACCTTTATGTCAGCTATCTCATAACTTCTCTTCACCGCAAATGAGAATTTCAGATCATCCTTACTTGCATATGCGATATATCCGCCATTTGCCAGATCAGAATCTCCTGACTTTGCAGTCATCTCTGTGTCATTTCCTGATGTCCACGACACAACCGGCTGTTTGTAGAAGTATACGACAACCTTTGTATCCTTGCCGAGATATTCTAGTTCATACCTCTGGGCGCCAGTACCTTCTGCCTCAGCATCAACCTTCTCGCCATTTACCTCCCAGTATGCTACCTCGTAGCCTTCATTTGGAGTTGTTGTAAATACTATGTCACTTCCCTGAAGCTGCTTGTCACCGGATACAAGTGCGTCTGTACTTCCTGCAGCCACAGCATCTACCACACCAGCTGCATCATCATCCGCACCATATGTCACCTTGTATCTGTTCGGCGCAGTGTACTTAACTGTATAATCGAGGTCTGAAGCTATATCATACACTGTCATCGTCCTGAGATCCGCTGATATAGTTCCAAGTTCCTGTCCATCTGCTGCTGACCATCCGTCGAGAAGTAGTCCTGACGGAACGGTAACCTGGATGGTCACATTGTCGCCTCGGCTGACTTCATATATACCATCTTCACCGCTCTCTATAGTCACTGTGCCGTCAACTCGCTGAGCCTTGACTGTGACATCCACACCTGTTGTCACTGTAGTCTTTCCATCGCTTCCAACAGTTACAGGCGAGACTGATATTTTGAAATTCTGTGCCTCTGCAAAATATGCCGTGATAAGTGTATCCTCGCTGATCTCCTCTGCATCATATGTGAGAGATGTGTTATTTGTCACTCCATCTTCCGCGAGAACGGTCTCTGGAACTCCATCTTCTCCCGTAACAGTCCAATGATCCAGAACATATCCTGCTGCCGGAACCGCAGTGAGTCTTACCTTCTGTTCTATATGAATGTTTGCACCTGAACCAAACGATTTTCCAATTGTTCCATCCGTCACATAGTTTGCTTTGAGTGTTCCGTGAGCCTTATTGTCCGGCTTGTATGTCAGCTTGTGATATACAGGCTCAAAGTTTACTGCTACATTCATGTTTGCTTTCAGCTTAGCCATCTGGATCTGGTCATCGCTGCACGCCTTGCCACCGGATGTTCCACACTGTGGATCCGTAACTGTCTTTCCATTTAGTGACCAGCTCTTAACCTTATATCCCTTATGAGGAGTAGCAGCTAAAGTGATTGTTGAGTTCTCAGGGAGTCTTGTTCCACTGTCAACTGTGAGTCCGTCACTGTTTTCATTTCCAGGCTGCTGGTACTTGATTGAAACTGTACCATGTGTATTTGCCGGCCTGGCAGTAACTGTGTACACGTTTCCTGTCAGTGTGTATGATGCTTTAACCAGGTTTATTATATAGTTCTTCTCAAGTTCATTCATAACCTGTGAATGCTGATCGTCCACCTTGACGTATGCAACATCTATATCATATATACCCGGCAGCAGCCCACTTACTCCATATGATCTGAGCTCGTAATCCCTGTCTCTCTGAGGCATTATGTCGGTATCCCATGCCTTGAGACCTGTTATCACCGCATCCTCGCACTCTCTTACAGAATCATTTACACTTTTCTCTGTATCCTGGGCAGCTATCTCAAGCTGTGCCCTTCCAACATTTATATTCTTCTGAGTCTTGTCTCCGCCATTTGATGCCGTTATCTGGAACATTCCAATAGACTTCGGTATAAACACGCCGTTTGCAAGTTCGTATTTGTCTGTGTCCTCAAATTCTCCTGTCTTATTATTCTTTATCTTAACTGTGTATTCTGAATCGTCCGTGATATCCTGAAGCTTTCCTGTATTGTCGTATGACACTCTCTCCAGAGACATCTTCACTGAATCTCCATACCTTACATTATCCTGCATGGCCAGATTCATGTTCGTCTTTCCCTCAAATGAGGTATATATAGCCATCGAGTCAGATATACTGTCGTTGTACTGTTTGTTTCCTGCAAAGTATACATATACGTTGTATATTCCCTGTCCGGATGGCTCCCACTGTGCAGTATAGCAGCCATTTGCTCTGTCATACTTACCAGCTATGCGCTTGCTCTCAGGTCCTGTGATGACAAATTCCACATCTCCCTGTACATCCTCACCTGACAGTGATTTCGGCTGACAGCTGAGTGTGATCTTGTCTCCTGTATATGTGACCTCTGCCCCTGTGGTCTCAGATCTCACCGTCTTGGTCTGATATACCGATTTGAGATCAGTTTGGACCACCTTGACAGTATCTGACACATTAAGAGTCTTCTTTGAAGTCATAGTAAAACTTCCGCTTTCACTACCTGCCACATAATAGTACACCGTACTGTCTTCACTTCCCGATGTGTTTCCGAGAAGATAGAAGTTCTTGCTGCCATCCTCTGATACCCATTTTGCGAGTATCCTGTCATATGTAACATCATCAGATGCATATGACACCTTTTCACCTGCATAGTCAGCTGCATTTACGCTGATCAGCTTGTAAGTATTGCCATCAATATCTGCGATGAAATCTGATTCACTCACACCATATGCCGTGCCGCCCACATCAGATGCTTTAAATGTCTGTGATTCATCCACGTAACCATCGCTGTCCTTTTTGACGCTTACGCTGCATGGATAGTAATTCTCGTCACTATCTTTCCACATATAGTTTGTTCCGTCGCTGACAAGAATATATTCCCCGACTCCGGATGTGACTGTTATAAGATTTCTCTCCTTAGTCACGTTCTCCACCTTTGTAGTCTCTGAGCCCGATGCCCTGACTACGCTGCCATCCGACAAATCTTTATTCTCGGTATCGTTGTGCGCCAGAAGCATGACCTTGCTGTCCGCCTTATTTACAGTGAGTGTCGCAGTCTTGGTGTAGAGTGTGATGTCGTTGTAATAAACTCTGCATCGATATTCGTTTCCATCCATTTCATCACTTACATCAGTAAGTCTGAGCGTAGGATTGCTGCCTCCTGTCGATACGCTTCTCCATCCATTATCTGTATTAACCTGCCAGTTGTATCCAACGCTCTGGTTTACTCCATCCCCATCATAATAAACCGCATTTGCCGCAAATTCTGCATTTCCACCCGCAAACGTATTTGTATCATCAGGGTTCTTTGTTATATGGAAATTAGAACTGTCCTGAAGTGTCGTCGCGGTTGCCGGACGGCTGAACAGACTCTTTGAACCATTTGCCTGAAGAGCCCTCACTGCAAATGTGTAAGTCCTGTTGGAATATAGTCCCTTCACTTCATAGTCAGTAACTGTATATGGCACAACTGCCTTGCTGTTGTAATTACCTCCTGCATCAACGATACAGACCTCATAGTAATCTGCATCATTGGACGGTGACCACTCAAGACTGACACTGTTTCTCGTTGTGTCGACAACAGAAAGTCCCATCGGCATACGCGCCGGACGAACAACATTCTTAACATCATAGCCAATGACGAACACTGAATCACTGTCGCTGTTCAGCTTTGCAGTGTTCACTCGCAGCTGCCAGTCAAATGAGAAGCCTGTGCAGTCTGCCGGAACATTGTCCACCGTTCCACTGTATGTAACACCATTCGAGCTTACATAGGTGTGACCAAGACCCGCATGCTGGCTTGATGTCACACCGACGATGACCTTATTACCGAGTCCTCCGCCTCCGGCACCAAGCTTTTCGTTCGCCTCAATGAACACTTCAGTTGAATACTCGTTCTCATCAGTCACAGATATCGTCTGAGTCTGATCTGCACCAGAGCTGGCATTTACAGAAGAATAATTGTTATTTCCACCTGACTGATAGGCGTACTTTAATTTACCTCCAAGAGTCTGGTATGTAGCAGGGTCTCCCGCTGTGTTATTCAGAATATTATTATATATCTCGTTGAGCCCCTTGCTCCTTCTTGCAACCTTGTCGTAATCTGCCACATCTATGATTGAAGTTGAAGGTCCGAGACATACCGGCATAACCACCGGCTCCCATTTTCTCGCAATCGGATCATATATGGAGTATTCGTAATACATATATTTCAAACAGTACAGAACGACCTGATCAGAACCTCCACCTGCGGCATTATATGTTATCTCATATTCCGTTGTCTTTGTATTTGCATATTCAAAGCTTGCTCCATACGAAAGTTCAACCTCTACCTCACCTGCTCCGATGAGCTGGATCTCCGACGACACATACGCGCCAACTGATATTGACAAGTTAGCTGATACCGTGTTCGATGAACCTTTGCTTGTTGAATATGATGTTCCACCGTTATTTACATATTCATATACTTCCTGAACATCATCAAAATACGGACTTGCCTGAAGGATTGCATAGACCTCTGGATTTGTGTATACCGGATACTCTCCCTCGTACTTTAACCGCACACTGTCATTATCAATATCCGGAAGACACAGTGAAACAAATGTTCCATACATATCCTGTCTGCTGTTCGACTGGCATACTACACCCTCCTGACTGCTGTATGGGCTGCCGCCATCCATAGAAAATGTCGCTATGTCCAGCCAGTAATAATCATCTTTATCATTGAGTTTCTTCTCTCTGTGCACTCCCACAACGCACACAAAACTCTGTCTGTAATTGTTCCCCTTGGCATCCTTATCGACACAGCCAACCCTGACATCGCCGATCCACACCTGATCTTTTTTCTTCTTGTCGTTGCCCTGATTGCGCTGGTCGGTACATATACTCATGCTTCCTATCTCCGAACCTGTTATTCCGCCATCTTCCAGTGAGAAAGCATATACCTCTGCGCCAAAAAGCACACTGTCATTTTCATTATTGCCGTTCATGCCCTTAAGGTCTGCACACGCAAGCGCCATAGGTGCATTCACAGGTCTGTAATATTCGTTACTTTTAACCTCGTGATATTTCACGATTTCTTTACTCTTAGTCCCCAGGCTTCTCGTATGATAATCTGACAACACATAATTATCCGTCAGACTATCGTAGTATACGTATCTGTATGCAGCCTGCGTGGCTTCATATTCCCTCTGCACATATTGAGAATTGCTCGAATAATATCCACCAACTATAAGTCCTGTGACCATGGCTCCTGATCCAGGATACTTAAACCGGCCAAATGCACAATTTGCAGCATACATTCCATAGTTCTGTTTTCTGCCATCTGTGTCTCCAAGTGACACTTCATTCAGACCTTCTATAGGGACAAGTCCGCCGTCTTTATATGTATAGACGGTCATATGACCTGCCTTTGCCATGTTGTAATTCAGAACTGATCCAGATACGGCAACCGCGGCCTCATCCCGGCCATCCTGCTCCAGATCACCGCCGGCCAGAGTTACCACAGGAGCTCTTCCTATTCCATAATCACACCACGATCCATCCGTTCCACTTTCATAATTAGATGCAAGCCCGCCCGGTATGCTTATATTATTTCCCTTTGTGAACCTGCCGTTTCCCTTGCCATAATATACATCGACTATGGCATAGCGTATGTTCTGATCGTTTATATTTCTATCCTCGTAAGTTCCACAGTATACGAGAAGATCTTCAAAGCCATCTCCATTCAGATCGGCCTTTTCGATCTCAAACATCGCATCCAGCTCCTGCTGGTATCTTCTGATAAAATACAAAAGTCCATCGCTATATGTAGAATTCTTGTTTAAAGTAGGGGTAAGCGTAGCAATTGAATATCTTGTACCATCAGCTGCTATCTTGAAAATATTCACATCTATCTTTCCGCGGTACTCCTTGCCGTCTATGACAGTTTTAATACTTTTCCATCCAGCTGGACTGAATACTTTATCTCCATGTACTCTTAGCTCCGCAACGTAGTTGGTTTTTCCGTCGCCTCCATCAAATGCAACGCTTGTCGCATACAGGCCGTTAAAACCATTACTGTCCTTTTTTAGAACATTTCCCATGTTGCTACTTATGTTACTGTCTCCCGATCCGCCGTGTTCCACTTTCACATTATCTTTGCCAAGATCATAGAAACCATACGCTCCGTACAGATTGCCAAGGCTGCTGTTTACCTTTGTAGTCCTGTCCTTGAAATCTCCAATCCTGTCAAATCCGTCTCGCACAGTGTACTTGTTTCTGTAATTGCCGTTTGCCGCAACGTATACCTCATTCACCTCTGCAAATGTAGATATATTATCCTTGTCATACGGCACCGCAGCTTTGCTTTTGTCTATATCGGTGCTGAGACCCAAAGCTTTGTATGTACTCTCGTCAATCTCCGTCTCGACCACTGTCTTGCCTGTTTTCTTCGAGCTGTCCGCCGCGTATGCTTTTTGTCCAGGAATAAATCCGGACAGCATAGATAGCACCATACTGGCCGTCAGCGCCCAGCTTATCGCCCTCTTTCTCATAATTTCTTCCTCCCTTTCACTAAAAAAACCAGCCATGAACACCAGCCGTTTTAAGCTGCCACATTCTGGTATCAATAATATATTTACAATTATAATTGCTGTGTTTTTCCATGTACACTAACCAAAAGGCTAGTAACAGGAGGTAAAAACAACTTTTTTGCAAAAAAATCCACAGAACGTACCGTCTATACTGTACGCCCTGTGGATCGTAATAAACATCTAAACTATTCTGTTACATGCCATATATGAAAGGATCATTCCACCGACTTAAGCGATTCCGCCATATTTATCTTATCAAGCTTGACTGACATGACTCTGTTAACAAGAAAATTGAACACAAATGTCAGAACGATACTGTACACATAGCTCATCGGCGCTATATATGTATCAAATGCGACCATATCCACCTTGATCTGTCCTATGACAAATGCATGCAAAAACACTCCAAGCACAAGTCCCACAGCGATCCCGAATGTCGTCAGGACTCTGTTCTCCCTGAATACATAAGCTGAAGTCTCGTTTTTGAAAAATCCCAGAACCTTTATGGTTGCTATCTCCCTGATTCGCTCTGTGATATTGATATTTGTCAGGTTGTAGAGAACGATAAATGCAAGCGCACCAGCCGAGAGTATGACTACAATTACTATATAATTCAGACTCTCCATCATCTTAGATATCCTGTTCTTCATATCCTTGTTGATAGTCACTGACGCTGTTGCTGCATCACCCATAAGATCAGCAGATATCTCGTGCGAATCTGCGCCTTCCTCAAGATTGAAGTACACCGATTTGTACTGAGGTGCTTCCCCCATCTGATCCTCATATGTTTCAGGTGATATATACACATAGTTGTATACATGATTCCTGAATATGCCTGATACGGAAACTCTTATCTCTTTCATCTCGCTGTCTCTGACCGTTATTACATCGCCCGTTTTGATGTCGTACTGTTCTGCCAGCGCAGTATTGATCACAGCTTCCCCTTTGCCCGGATATTCTATCTTCGCACCATCTTTATCCGCCAACTTCATATACCTGTCAACGTGCTCAGGTTCTTCCATGATGACCATGTTCACGGACTTTACGCCACCATCATGAACCAGATCCCAGGTAGATTCACTGACGAGATCATAGCAGGAGGTATCCTCCTCCAGCCGGTCTTTCAGACTACTGAAGCGCTCATCTTCTCTATCACCCGCAATCGGTGTATTCAGCGTTATCACTCCATCTCCGACCTGTATCTCCCCATATTGATTGTCCGCAAATCCGCTTATGGAATCATTTATTCCAAAGCCTGTGAGCAGCAGCGCAGTACAGCCGCTTATTCCTATTATCATCATAAAAAAACGCTTTTTATATCTGAATACATTTCTGACACTTACCTTTCTCAGAAATTTCAGTCTCTTCCATATAAATGGGATATGCTCAAGGAACACCCTCTTGCCCGGCTTCGGAGCCTTAGGCCTCATAAGACTTGCCGCAGTCTCAGAAAGCTCGTATCTACAGGAAAACCAAGTTGTACCTACAGTGCACAAAAGGGATGCTGCCAGCACGCCAATAACCAGCGTCCAGTCTGTGGTTCTCTCAAGCGGCACATGTATATACATCATATGATATGCATACCAGATAACCTCCGGAAATACATATGTACCTATAAGATATCCACCTGCACATCCTACTACAGCTGCAGTTCCCGAATAGATCATATATTTTCCCATGATGGCCGCCTTGCCATAGCCGAGAGCCTTCAACATGCCTATCATAGAGCGCTGTTCCTCAACCATTCTGTTCATGGTAGTCATACACACGAGCACGGCAACCAATATGAAGAATACCGGAAATACCTTTGCAACTCCATTCACTATGTCTGAATCGCTCTCAAAGCAGACATATCCGATATTCGTCTCCCTGCCGAGTATGTAATAATTCACACCATCTGCATCATCCAGCGTTATGTCCTTCACCATATCCTCCGTCATACCCTTTGCCATGAGGATATCCTTATATCTGTCCAGTACACTGGTCTTACATATTGACTCCCATTCGTCCTTCCTGTCGTCTATATAGTCTTCATACTCATCGGCATACATATCAAACTTTCTGTCAAATTTCACATATACATCGGTGTAGCATTCGCTGTCAAATGCTTCAGGGCTGACATATACAAAGCCCGCGATCTTACCATTTCCAAGGGTTGTGGTGCCTCTTTCAAAATTAATATAAAGAGGGGAGTTGACAGTTCCGACAACGGTGAATTTCTTCACCTTAAGGATATCCTGTGTACTGCTGTCCTCACCTTCTGCTGCATCGTCATCTGCCACCTCTATGACATCACCTATCTTTATACTGTCCATCTTGGCATCTACAACACATTCATCTTCCTTTTCCGGCATGCGTCCGTCCACAAGACTCAGTTTATTGATGTTTTCCGGAACTGACATAGTCTTCAACACCCTGTCATTTTCACCCTGGTTCTTGTATAGGACGTCCAGACTATAACCGCCCTCAGCGTACAGCACATCCTTCTCCCCGGCAAATGAATCCACGTCATCATCCGTATATCCAAGAGTTGACAGAAGATGCAGATCATAGAAATTTCCCTTGTCAAGGAAATTCGATATGGTATTCATCATGTCCGGCTTCGTCATCTTGAGACCCGAGAAGAATCCCACGCCCAGGGCTATGATCGCCATGATGGCTGCAAATCTTCCAAATGTATTTTTTATCTCACGAAATGTCGTGCGTCTCATCATTGATTTCATAGGCCACCTACCATTCCAGATCTTCAACGTTCCTGATGTTATCATTCATAACCACTTTCTCCACAGTTCCGCTCTTAACCGTGATGACTCTGTCCGCCATGGCTGTGAGTGCCTGGTTGTGCGTTATGACTATAACTGTCGTTCCCGTATTTCTGCATGTATCCTGAAGGAGCTTCAACACAGCCTTGCCTGTGTTGTAATCCAGAGCTCCGGTCGGCTCATCACAGAGCAGAAGCTTTGGATTCTTTGCAAGCGCCCTTGCTATGGCAACTCTCTGCTGCTCACCACCTGAGAGCTGTGCCGGGAAGTTCGCCATACGATCCTCAAGTCCCACCTGCTTCAGAACCGTTGCAGCATCCAGCGGTTCCTTACAGATCTGTGCCGCCAGCTCCACGTTCTCAAGTGCTGTGAGGTTCTGTACCAGATTGTAGAACTGGAACACGAATCCCACATCATACCTTCTGTATGCCGTGAGCTGTCTCTTATTCAGAGTTGATATCTCTCTGCCATCCAGCTTCACGCTGCCGCTTGTCAGAGTATCCATACCGCCAAGGATATTCAAGATAGTAGTCTTGCCCGCACCGGAGGCTCCGACTATGACACAGAACTCTCCCTTTTCTATCTCAAAATCCACATCACGGAGAGCATTGATCTCCACCTCTCCTGTCTTGTATACCTTCTTAACATCTTTAAATTCTACGTAGCTCATCTCACACCATCCTTCCACTGTTCTTTCTTACAATCTCATCCAGACTCCACAGCCTTGCCTCGGTCACCCTGTCAAATTTGATCTCTATCCACTCTTCCGTTCCAGGCTTATATATTCCCGCAAAATCATCATTTTGTATTATCTCACAGTCCATCTCCAAAATAAACTTCTCTTCATCATCAGAGAGAACGACAACTGTAAAATCCAGATTTTCTTCCCCCGGCAAAATGTACCGATTTATCAAATGCCCCTCCAGAAGTCCGGGATCGTCAACAAACAAAACTATATGCCTATATCCGCCTACATTCTCGCTATTCACAAAATAATCCAGAGTACCATTTCTTTTCTGAAGCTCATTTGCCAGCATGTCTAACAAGCCCTTCACATCAGCTTCTCCTGCGGCAAAAGAGATTTCTCCATTCTTACGGTCCGCCAGATAAAGCTCATCATATCCTACCCATTCACCATCACCCGGATCACAGGCAAATGCTAGCTGAATCCTGTCATTTGTCTCATTTATCTCAAGCTGGCCTATGATATTTCTCGCTATATCAAATGCACTCTTTTTATTTCCATCACTTACTATTCCTATAACCCCGGTACGGCTGAGATCCAGCACCACCGGCAAGTCGTGGATAACTGCCGTTTTTATCTTCACCTCATTTGCAACGTCTGTGAGCTGTACCTCTCTCTCCCGCTTTCCGCCAGCCTCCTGAACCACCACATGATCAGATATATCCACACTGCCAAGCCCCAGTCTGACCATAAGATGATTGCAGGCCCTCGATCTATTCAGACATTCAGCCTGCGCCTCCGAAAAAAAGATTTGGACTACAGGATTGAATCTATCTCTCATATTATCCAAAATTTCCGTCTTATCGATCTCGATCAATCTGCACAAATGCTTTGCATAATTATTTCTCCTGATAGATTCAAGCTCCCCACGTTTCTCTTTCCCCGGTCTTGTCGAAAAATCCGCTATAGTACCCGGGATTACCCGCATCACTCCGAGGCCAATACACATAAGTATGAGCATAATGAAACCATACAGGTCTATGCCGGCGAATCCTATTGGATGCCAGCGCCCTCTATAGTAATACCCTTTCATGTCAGGATTCCTGCCCTTACCATTTACTGCCATAACTATCACAATCACAGCGATCACTGCCACAATGAGAATTTCCACCAGAAGTATCTTCATATTAAGCTTGTTCTGATTTTGGGGCGTAGAGGCCTTAGGCAGTACAAGCTTGTCCGGCGGCAAAAGCTTCTCATCCAGCTTACCCGTTTTTCTGACCTTATATGTTGTTTCCGTTCCTTCCGCATTCTCCATATTTTTCATATTCCCCATGTGTCCCAAATCTATTATCCCATCAACACTCAATATATTTTAGTTCGAAAATATATCAGTCTGTCAAGTCCGACAATGTATCCCATAAATATTTGTTATATATATTATACATCAGTAACCCCATATTCAGAAATTAAATTTATATATTGCTGTTCCCACGACAAAAAAGTCCCCCATACCTGCCTGATGCAGATACAGGGGACCTTTGTCTCATATACTATTTATGCTTTTTTGACTTTGGTGTAGCCGGTTCTTCAGCTGCTGCAGCGTTATGATTTGCTGTCGCATATACCTTCTGAACTACTTTCTTTTTCTTCAATGGATGCTTTGGGTTCTTATCCATTTTGAACACTTCCTTTCTGTTTTCCTAAAATGTTATATAACAGAAATCTGCAGTGCATATGCCGAACGGTCATCTGCACCACCGGTTGTGCTATCCTTTTCTTATCTTTGACTATGTTATAGTCCTCTATGCTAGCAATGTCAAGAGGTGAGTGCTAATTATTTTGTGAAGATTTTGTGAAGATTAGGTACTCGCATATTAACCGGGAAAGCGTACTGCCCCTCGGCAAAGATATGGTTCAGATACCCCCAATTCCCCCGCGGTTCATTGACACCATTTTCTCAATTGGATATATTGTGGGTGTTATTAGCAAAAAGGAGCTGACAGCCATGCCGAGTCATCCCTTGAAAGCGGGGACATAAAGACCCCCGATGCAAATCGGATCATAGAAGCAAATATAGTATACAATGTAAGGACCGGCGAACAGCTTACCAGGAGAAGACAAAATGCCAAAGGCTTCGAAGAGCTTCTTGACTGTGCCGGTGTCCTGTTCCTTGAAAATAACCAGACAGGAAATCTGATCATCAATCCCCCGCTTTCATCCATCGATGACCTGATGAAATATATGCAGATAGATTTTCTGCAGCCGATATACACACTCACATTCAGCAACGGACTCAGAGGCGGGCACCATACTTACATACCCTATCGCCAGGGCAATGGGCCTCGATGCCGGTTCTTCAGCCGCAGTCTCCATCATCGGCGGTGCGGACGGACCTATGGTTTTATTTGCATCACTCAAGCTGCTCATACCGAAGAGCATAAGAGGCAAAGCCATCGTCAGGGAACAGAGAAAAAGCAAGATCACATCCAAACAAAAGCTGGTTCCTGAATGAACAGGTGCTCAAGCTCCTGATCCTTGGAATGCTCGCGCTGCTCCTCTCAGGTATCGGCGGAATAGTCGGAGGCTACATCGTATACCTCTTCAAACGTGGAAACTTCAACCCTACTGTCGGTATTGCCGGAGTGTCATGCGTACCTTCTACCGCAAAGGTCGCCCAGAAGGCGGCATCCAAGGCTGACCCTTCAGCATTTATTCTCGACTACGCCCTAGGCGCAAATATCTGTGGAGTTATAACGACTGCGATACTTACGGGAATTTATATAACGCTTTTGAGTTAAAATTACATGGTTTTATATACACAAAATGCCACAGCAGTTTTATGCTGCTGTAGCATTTGCTTTACCCTATTGCTTTGTGTATAGATTTAACTGATTGTCTGTGTCACGTCCTGCATACATTACTCTAAGAATGGTTACAACCTTTTTATCGCTATCAGGAATATAAAATACCACATAATTATCTACTAGTAATACACGAAGTCCACGGCTTTTCCACGGTTCTTTCTCGTATCTTCGATAACGCTCCGGCATCGTATCCAGACTTAATATCTACTCTTCCAGACGGTCAAGCTGTCCGCTTGCGTTTTGAGAAGATTGTAATTCAAAGGCAATATATTCAAAAATTCCTCTCAGATCATTGTCAGCCTGCTCGGATATCTCTAATTCATATATCATATTCCATAATCCTTACGAATGTCAGTAGAGACCTTTTTAGCATTTTTCGTCCGTCCAGCCTGCATATCAGCATATCCTTTCTCCAATTCTTCATCGAACTCTGCATCTGATAATGTGCTGATGTCAACAGGTCTGTCATATGGTATTTTTACTTCAAATGGAAGTCCTCTCTGTAAGATAATCTGTTTATAAAACATATTTATAGCACTAGAAGCAGGGATACCCAGTGTAGCCAAGATACTTTCTGCTTTTTCTTTGACATCTGGTTCAATCCTTGCATATAAATTTGCAGATTTTGTAGCCATATAAAGCATCTCCTTTCATAAGTAGTGTTTCCATCTATCCTTAATTATAAGCATATGTCCGCACAACAGCAATACTTTTATCTCAAATAGAAATACACTATCATACACTTACTCATATAAGAAAAATATGTGGGAAGCGTATTGTATTGCTTCCCACTCTTTAATGTTAATTGCGCTACGGATTGTTCTATATCATTTTCCCCTCAAAATCCTGTAATTCGTGAAATATATTATCTACTATAATACGTTCTCCTTCTATTCGATATAACATAAAATATCTATGTCTTTCAAAATTAATTCTTCTATATCCCAGCTTTCTCAAGCGCAGATTATCACATAGTTTCAAACTTGAAGCAATTTTTTCCAAACTTCTTTTCGTATTCTCAAAGTCCTGAAGAACATTTGCTGCAGCCTGTTTACTATGTTTTTCAAATAAGAGATATTGAATAAAATTATCCAAATCATTCTCTGCATCTTTTGTCAAAACCACCTCATAAGTCATACTTCTTCCTCATATCATCTATCACAACATCAGCATCACGACATTCACCTTTTTCAGCATGTTGTCTTGACTTCGCCAGTTTGTCTATCATCTGTTCCTCTGTCATTGCCACATATGGATCTGTAACAACCCTTTTTATCTCAAATGGAAATCCATTATTTGCAACTGCCTGGGTAAGAAAAATTCTTATAGCTGTCGTAGTATCTGTTCCAAGATCATGAAATAATTTATCTGATTTTGACTTAAGATCATTGTCTACCCTTACCTGTATTGTGCTTGCCATTCTCATGCACCTCCTAGTATTAATAATATGCAACTCCACCGCTTCTTTATAAATTATAATACTTAATTTATGCCAATTCAATACAAATGTATTGTTTTAGTAGTGATATTCCATATGTAAACACTATGACATCGACATCCTTCATATCTTCATATATTTCTATCATGTCATCCCAAATGAGATCATTGTTTCATTTTCACTATATATATGATAATATAATTATGGTTAGATGCATCTAACTGCATGGGTGGAATTAGAAATTACAATACAATTATTGAACGGAGAAAATGCTATGAAGATAACAAAATGGGATGCGCAGGCAGCCGAGGATATCGGCCATGCGTTTGGATATTACGACTACGGGCAAGAAACAGGTATGGGCGTGTTCTACAGCAGCAAAGAGGCAGTGGCAAATTACATAGCAGTCTACGTCCGTATGGCATTTGAAGGGCAAATGCTCTACGCGACTAGCGAACGCGGCGAGGGGTATATCGCCTACACCCTGCCAGGACAAAAAATGAATCTCAAGGCGGGCATGGCTATCCTCAAAGCTCTGTTTCACAACATGAGCCTTAAAGAGATGATCCGCATGGGAAAAGCTCTGTCCAAGGGAGGCAGATCTCTTCAAGATCGAATGAAGAAAGAGAAGAAAGATTTTATATTCGTCGGCATGGTCTGCGTCCGCGAACAATACCAGGGACAGGGATACATGAGAAAAGTTCTTGACATGGCTTTCTCTGAGGGAAACAGGTTGCACGTTCCAGTCATCCTTGAGACTGATGCCAAGTCGAAGTGCGACAAATACATGCATCTCGGCATGGAGCTTGAGGGCGTGCGCTATATGGGCGCTTATGGTAAGATGTACGATCTGATCAAATATCCTAATTAGGGAACAAGGAGCAGCACGCTTTAGCTCGTTGCTGACGCAAATTAAAAATGTCAGATAGATATAAGCTCCAAATCATTGCTCATATTTATCTGACATTTTTAAGTATTTAATGTTTACATTTGGATGGGCGGCGTATCCATCATATCAGGTTCCCGAGGGAGCGCAGGGTGCCTTTCCTGCTTGTCAAATGTATACAATGATGATACCATTGCTTACCGATAAAGTCAAGATATCTTATCTAACCAAATATATTACTACATATCGGCACCAATCTGCCTGACTTTACATATGAATCTATTTTTCCTTTTTTTACATCAAATACTGTAGCAATATAATATTTTGATTCCTTTTCATCTAATTTGATTGAAACAAAAATATTGTCATTATAACATTTAACCAACTCTATATTTCCATTATAACATCCTGCATAGTCTGGATGACTAATTATATCATCTAAACGATCAATGTATTTTGCAGCAACAAAATGCTTTCTTTTAATAAGATGTGTCAACAATCCCTTAGATCTATAAATTGTAAAAGCACTATAATCAAAACCTAATACTGAATTGAGTTTAGTGTTATAATGTGCTACTTTTATTAACTTGTCCTCATTTCGCATATTATATATCTCCCTCTATTCTATATTAAATGTTGAATAAGGCTATTATTTGTTGTATAGTAACCATTGGATATATCTATTTTATATTATCCAATGGTTACTGTCAATATTTAGTCTAGGAGGAATAATAATGTCTGCTAAATTAATTCCAGAACGATTAAAATTTGTGAGAGAAAATATGGGAATTACTATGGCTGAAGCATCCAGGAGACTCAATCTTTCCAAAATAGGATATTGCAGATATGAGTACGGAGAGAGAGTCCCATCTCAGCAAACGCTGGAAATTATTGCTCAATGTTTTAACACATCTGTTGAATATTTGACCGGTCTTTCGGATTCTCCGGCCGCGACACAAATCGTAATTGACAAAAACAAGAATCCTGAGCTCTTTGCCCTTGTTGATTTATGTCAGAACAAGGATACAGAACTCTTACAAAGAATGTTATCATATTGTAACCTGCTAATAAATTCATAGCAGATTTTGATTGATTTTTATATAAACGAAAGGATAGAACAAATGTACCAGATAATGACAGCCGACGAGGCAATGGATCTTATAAATGACGGAGATGTGATCGCACTCAACTCATTTCTCGGCATAGATATTCCAATCGAGCTTCACGAGGCATTATATAAAAGATACCAGAGGACAGGTTCGCCGAAGCACCTCACCGCTATATCAAGCGCGGGCTTTGGCGCGTGGGATGAGAACAAGGCGGCAGAGGGATACATAAGAGACGGCGCAGTTGACAAGATCATCTGTGGACATTTCGGAGCCATGTACAGCACCAAGAAGCTTGTCCTTGAGGACAGATTTGAGGCATACAATCTCCCACTCGGCTGTATCTCACACGCAATTCGTGCACAGGCCGGCGGACTTCCGGGAGCACTCTCCAAGGTCGGTCTCGATATATTTGTCGATCCTAGACTTGAGGGACCGGGAATCAACAACATATCAAAGGATGACTCACTTGTTAAATACGTCGAGCTGGATGGTGAGGAATTCCTCTACTACAAGCTGCCGCTTATCAACGTGGCTATCATCAAGGGAACTGCTGCCGACCGCAAGGGCAACATCTCATTTGAGGATCTGTTTACCGCAGGAGATGCGCTGTCCATCTGTCAGGCTGTAAAGGCAAATGGCGGAAAGGTCATCGTGCAGGTTGACAGACTTGTGGCAAGGCCATCAAGACCTCACAATACCATTATTCCGGGATGTCTGGTTGACGCTATCGTTGAGATACCGCCGGAGCCAAGACACGCATCATACGAATCCCTGACAGGAAGTTTTGAGATTCCATATTCACAGTGGCAGGACTGGGCTGAGATGCTTTCCGGTCGTACCAAGACAAAGAATGTCGTCAATACAAGCGCAGAGATCATTGGAAGAAGGGCCGCTCTGGAATTAAAACCGGACGATATAGTCAACATAGGTGTTGGAATTCCGGAGACTGTATCCAAGTATGCCAGAGAGAACGGTATTCTGGACAAGATAACCCTGACCGTAGAATCCGGAGGTGTAGGCGGATTTCCTGCATCGGGCAAGGTGTTCGGCGCTGTCATTGGCGCGGACTCCATCTATGACATGGCAAACCAGTTTGATCTCTACAACAATGGCGGTCTTGATATCTGTTTCATGGGCGGGATCGAGGTTGACAGGTTCGGGAATGTAAATGCCCACAAGGGTCCTGGCGCATTTGCCGGTGTAGGCGGATTTGCAAATATCACCGCCAAGACAGCAACCGTTGTGTTCTGTCTCACATTTGATACGAAGGGGCTTGCCGTGGAGGACAATGACGGCATCGTGACCATCAAAAACGAGGGAAGCATTCCTAAGTTCGTAAACGATGTCAGAAGCATCAGTTTCTCAGGAAAACGTGCGCTGGCAAACAGGCAGAGGGTTATATACGTCACAGAACGATGCGTATTTGAGCTCACTGAAAAGGGACTTAAGCTCATTGAGGTGTACCCGGGAATTGATCTTGAACATGACATTCTGAACAAGCTTCCTTTCAAGGTTGAGGTGGATGAAAGGCTGCGATAGCTAGAAGGCTGAGAAAAATAAATCCTAATATATTAAAAGGTCGTGAGAAGATCCCTACTCAAAATCTTCCCACGATCTTTTATGTACATCATTTTCTTATCTACATTAACTTTCTCACAATAACTAATGCTTCCCCACCAGCTCCACGCATACTATCTCCGGGAAGTTAAACAGCCTCACCGGAATCACACTGTTGCCAAGGCCTCGGCTGACTATCATCTCGGTGCCATTCATATAATATTCACCTGCTGTATATTTGGGAAGAAATCCCTGATCCGGAGCCACTATCCCGCCGACAAACGGCAGTCTGAACTGTCCGCCGTGGGCATGTCCGGAAAGCACGAGATCAACACCGATGCTGGCATACCTGACAAGGTATTGTGGCTCATGTGCAAGAACGACCGTGAGCTCCTTTTCATCACTAAGCAACGCCTCCAGTGTCCCATCCGCAAGACTTTTATCGTCTAGTCCGACCAGCCTGAACTTCGCATTCCCCCTGGATATCTCCACAACCTGATCATCCAGAATAACCACCCCGGCACCTATAAGCCCATCCATAAGCTCGTCATATTCAGATTTCTCAAGCCAATATTCATGATTGCCTGTGACATAGTATACCGGACATATTTTCACGATCTCATCCACAAATTGGACTGCACGGTCTACATTTGTGTGATTTGAGTCCACAAGATCTCCGGTCAGGACGATCATATCAGGTTCACATTCTCTTATCCTGCCCACCAGTTTCTGGTTATTCTTGCCAAACTTTGCATTGTGCAGATCCGATATCTGGACTATGCGATATCCCTCAAGATCTGCGCCAAGCTGCTCTGCCGCATATGTATAATGTGTGGTTTCAAGGTGTTTGTTCTGAAAATTGCAGAACAATATTATGACAATAACTATGCTCAGAGTAATTGCCAATTTTATATATTTCTGCTTTTTCGTATTTCTACTTTTTTGTTTTTTAGATTTTCCTTTCATTCGCAGCCCCACTTTTATAATGCCATGATCTTCTCATCTCTTATTCGACCTCCGCCAGATCTTCCTCTCCTGGGCCTCCTTTATCAGCATGTCCCGGAAATCAGGATGGGCTATGGATATCAGTGCTTCCGCTCTCTCCCATGTGGATCGTCCTTCAAGGTTTATCACACCGTACTCTGTCGCCAGAAAGTACACCTGACTTCTCGGCGAGGTGATGATATCTCCGTTGAACTGCGGTTTTACCCTGGAATGCTTCACTCCATTCCTGTCGGTGTGTGTGGAACTCATGCAGATAAACGCCTTGCCGCCACGGGAGCCCGAGGCTCCGATCAGGAAATCGAGCTGTCCGCCGGTTCCGCTGATCTGGCGTGAACCACTGCTCTCTGCCGCAACCTGTCCGTACAGATCCACAGCCACACAGCTGTTTATGGACACCATGTTGTCTATCTGCGATATGACATATGGCCTGTTCACATACTCAAGTGGATATGCGGCGATTCCCGGATTGTCGTCCAGCCACTCATACAGCTCATTTGAACCGATGGCACAGCCAAATACGCCTTTTCCTCGGTCTATGTTCTTGTATTTATTTGTCAGCTTGCCCGCCTTGTACAGGGCTAGATATGCATCCGAGCAGAGCTCCGTGTGCATGGCAAGATCCTTGAGATCCGACTGAGCCAGCATCTCACCCACCGCATTTGGCATTCCCCCGATACCGAGCTGCAGTGTTGAACCATCTACTATGTATGGAATGAGCAGCTCCGCTATCTTCCGGTCAACCTCCCGCGGTGCCTGTGTTTTCACATCAGCAAATGGCTCGTGCTCCCCCTCTATGATCATATCCACATCCGATATGTGAATACACTCGTCATATCCACCGCGTATCTTAGGCATGTGCTCATTCACCTCAACTATCACGATGTCCGCCTTCCTGGCAATAGGGGCAGCCACACCGGTATTCACCGAGAAGTTAAAATAACCATGCTTGTCCATAGGTCCCACCGACACCATGACCACATTTACATGGAGGAAATACTCATAGTAAGCCGCATTATTATGGAACACCATCGGTATATAATAGCATTTGCCCTCATCGCACAGCTTTCTCTCGTACTGCGAACAGTGCCAGCTGTGATACACAAAATGCTCCTGACTGTCATCGCACTCTGCAACCTCTATAGGCCCAGCCATCAGATTACCCCTGATCTTCACATCGTGCAGCTCATCTCTCCGCTTTGCCAGTGCCCTGTCAAGTAGTACAGGTTTTCCAAGGGACGATGTGTAATCGACCCAGTCTCCATCCTTGACACACTCCACCGCAGCCTCCGGTGTACGCAGCTTTTCTCTATACATTTGCTGAAAATCGAACATATAAATCCCCCTTTATTAAATAACGTTTCACCGCTTGTCCTCCCTCAACAGCCTCAATCACTATTATCAAATAAATCAAATGCCATTTCAACATTTTTAGAGATATTCTGTGTAAATATCAATGAAAAAGTTTACCAACATTTACAATATTCCAGCCAAAATAGTCATAATATTTTTCCACTTTCACTGGAACAATGCTCATTTACATCTAATTGCGAAACGCAAAAAAGCCCCCCGCATACCTGCACCTTGCAGATACACGGAGGGCTCTACGAATATTAGTCATCTGTTATTAAGTAATCACACATTTCTTACATTATTCGATTGCGATATAATTACTCTTCTCTACTTTCTTCTGCTCTTCCTTCTTAGGAATCGACAGTTTCAGTACGCCATGTTCATACTTTGCATGAATGTCTTCCTGGGTAACTCCCTCACCGACATAGAAGCTTCTGCTCATGCTACCGGCATAACGCTCACGCCTGATATACTTGCCGCTCTTCTTGTCCTTTTCGTCCTTATCCAGACCCTTTGCAGCCTCAATTGTCAGGTAACCATCAGCAAGCTGAACCTTTACTTCATCTTTCTTGAATCCTGGGAGATCCATATCTACTTCGTATGAATCGTCTGTCTCACGGACATCGGTCTTCATCATGTTCTTTGCATGCTTACCATACAGCGCACGCTCGGTAGGTGCTAACGCTTTACTGAACTCCTTGTCAAAATCCTTTCCAAATGGGAAATAGTCATTCATCCAATCATCAAATAAATCTTCTCCAAAAATACTAGGTAACATAAGTCATTTCTCCTTTCAATCTCAAACAAGTGTCGGAAATTGTGGCTTCTTATGAAACCCCAAGGCACTTAGACTTTTTGTTTACTGTTGCTTTCAAAATAATTGTCAAGATAAGCTTTCGGGATTCTTTCTCTTCTTTCTAATCCCTTTCCTTATCTTTGACTATGTTATACACCCAGTTGTTAGCACTGTCAAGAGGTGAGTGCTAATTATTTTGTGAAGATTTTGTGTCCACTCCCAGCCTCAAAGTGGTATTTGGCAATTCCAAGATCTATCTTCGTGCAGATTCCTCTCGGAGCTTTCGCTGTCACCACACCCTCTCTCAGCTCAAACATGAACTTCTGCTGGTTCACCGCTGTCGGTGCCAGACACACCGCCTCCATCCCCTTTGTGAACCAGTCTGTCTCCACATCTGCCCTGCTGATTTCTGATATATCTTTGCTCTTGTGGGCAACACCCTGATTCTCACCATACCCAAGGGCAATCACTATCAGCAGTTTCTGTCCTTTGCCTATGACTGCCTTGGTCTTACCATGTGACATTGCAACCCAGCATGTGTTAAGTCCAAGTTCCTGACATCCAAGCACCATCTTTTCACCGTAGTAGCCGGCCTTTTCCTGGTCGTTCTTCGCGCCAACTATCGCTATATAATTAGAAACATTTGTGAATTTGCCGTAATGCGCCATAAACGAATCAAAACAGTTCGGCTCATCGTAGACCGCCTGCATACTCAGTCCGCTCTCAAAATTTATCTCAGAGATAAGCCTGTCGATCTCCGCACGTTTCTCCTGCTCGATTGGCTTATCTTTATATTGCCGCACACTGTGCCTCTCCTTCATCAACTGTAACATATCCATGCATTTTCCCTCGCTCTCATTCTGATATCTACGCCGAGTATAGTCCATCAAACTTGAAGTTATCCTTCATATTTATTTTCCGCCAGTTTCTCCGGTACCCTGATAATATCAATATATGCTGTCTGATTCGCAGGATGAGATTCTTCCTGTAATACCTGTTCAAACGGTCGGACATAATTCATCTTTTTCTTTGTCTGAATCATTCCAAATCCCACCTGTCATGTGTCCTTCTACACTTGATTTTTCATTCTGACAAACTGGAATTGAGATTTCATGTATTCCAAGGGATTTAATAATTGTTATATTTTATTATCAAATATCTCTGAATCCCTTGAAAACACTAAGTTTGTCGCAGGTGATCTTTCCCTTAGACTTTCCCTTATGTTATATCTTCCCATATGGATTTATGAACCCTGATAAGGGAAAATACAAGGAAAAGAAAATCCTCTAAAACAGTATAACACAAAATAAAAACGACATGGTGAACTGATTGAAATGCTTCTGATTTTTGTAACAAATGATTGATTGAATGATAAGGAGATTTGATACGATGAGAACAATATTTGCAGAATACAATCCACAACGCAACAGCATTGATGTTTATACTTCTGCTGGCTATATGCTCCGCATTGACTGCTGGGAAGCAGAAAAGAATTTAAAAACAACACCCAGATTAGATTGTGCATTAAATGCACTTGCTATTGATGAACCACTTGAATATGCAAGACTATACCTTGATGGAACTATGCAGATGTGGGTTGATGCCGAAGATTCATTTTATTTATGATGATTATACTGTCACTCCTAGTGTCTCCAGAGAGCGACAGTTTCATTGTCATTTTGAGCTCGTCTTTTTTAAGACAAGCCTCGTATATTTATTTGTAAGCTGCGTTCGCTTCTTCTTGAGTGATTTTCCCAGTTTTAACAGCATCAGAAATTGCTTCGTCTAATTTAGTATAAACAGTAGTTGTCACAACTCCGAAGCCGCTGACGAACAGCAGAGCGATCCACAGCCACTCATACTGTTGTCGCCGGTCTGCGGATTCTGAACATCATCCGAAGGCTTGGTGGTATCGTCAGACTTGGTAGGAGCGGCAGGTTTGGTTGCCTTCTGACCTTCTTCGATAGTCTGAGTCGTTACTGCAGAGCCACCGGCAGAATCAAAGGTTACGGTATAGTTTTTATTTCTTTGTTGTAACAGTCTTAGCTTTTGACCAGCCTGAATAAATCCTTATGGATTTGCCGTTAATCTTAACTGTCTTATAGGTGCGAACTCTTACATAATACTTTTTCTTGCCCGAAAGCTTTGAAATATTCTTTGATACTGTTGTATTCTTGCCTACTGTTACGGTCTTAGCCTTGCTGAATTTACTTGAGGCACTGTACTGTACCTGATAGCCTGTTGTCTGTGTAGCCTGCTTCTTCCACTTTACTGTAAACTTCTTTGAACCTGCTTTAAGTGAGGAAATACTTGTTGCCTTTGGCTTGATTGTGAAATAAAGCGTCTTTGTTCCGCTGTATTTACCCTTAAAGGTAATCTTTACTGCGTACTTGCCAACATACTTTCTGCCTTTTGCATAAGACACAGTATAGTCAGTATTCTTAACAAGTGTCTTTCCTGTTCTGTCCTTAACAATAACCTTAGGTGTTCTAACCTTTCCGTTATATGTTAATGATGTTGCTTTAAGCTTTATGCTTGATGCCTTTGGAATTACTGTCGTTGAAAGAGTTTTCTTACATACCGAACAGTAATTTACTATCTTGCCGTTTGCTGTTGGGGTTGCCTTTGTTACGGTTTGCTTTGTGGTGTGGGCAATCTTAGCAATATTGCCCCAAGATGCAAGGTCGGTTATTTCCTTTGTACCGAGTACATCTTCATAGAACTTGCCACAACCTTCGCACTTGTAGTATGCTTCCTTACCGCCATCTGTGCAGGTGGCAGCTTTCGCAGCAACCAAAGTCAGATTGTGAGTGTGCGGTACAGTTTTGTAATATCCGCAGGTGTCGCAAACATTGTCAGAACCGTAATCGTGAGCCGCTTCGTCCTTTTTGTCGTGGCAACGAGAACATTCATGCCAGTGGTTAGTATCATCAGACTTCCATTCTGTGCCTGCGGTATGTCCGGGAGCCGGAATCTTCACACTGGTTTTATCGGTAATTTCTACCGATCCTGTTGCATCTGCGAACCACTTGTCACAGCCATCGCAGGTGTAGTATGCGGAATTGCCCGCAGTAGTGCAGGTGGCAGCTTTCGCAGCAACCAAAGTCAGATTGTGAGTGTGTTCTTCGTTTTTATTTTTGTAATAATATGTAACAACCGTTCCGTCCGAAACAATAGGCTTATTCAAGCCGTCAACCTTTATAAATTCATAATCATAAAGTGTTTTTGCCGGTGTTAAATCAAGCTTTGTGCCGTATGGCACGGTAAATGTTCCGCCGGCAGTGTTTGGAATTTCAGAGCCGTCCTCAAATTTATACTGAATTGAAACGGTTGTGTAGCGCCGTGTTTCCGTATTGTCGTCTGCAAGCACATTTCCGTTTTCATCGAGCACCTGAAATGCCACGGTATCGCCGCTCTTAAGCTGTGCATCAGACGGAATTTGATAAATAAGCGAGCAACTCTTTAAGCCTGAATTAAAGTCGCTTTTGATGTGATCCAAAGCACCGAGCGGCCAGAAATTTGCCTTATCATTCCAAACAGGAATGTCAAAGGTTTGTACTGTTTGAAGCGGATTTCCCGATGAATCGGTCGCAACGCTTCCGTCGGAGTGCTTTATCCACATTTTGAATTTTAATTGTCGTGCATTTTTATCTGAAATGTTTTGAATAACAGTTCTAAGCTCGATTTTTTTACCGTTCATATTAGTATTAAATCTGCTTTTGCTGTTGCCGCTCAAAAGTCGGTCATTGCGATTATATGTGTAATTATAATATGAACTTGTTTCAAGGTCGGTAAAATCAGACGGCTTTGAATAAGCGCCCGTATATTCCTTAACCTCGGGAGTTGCAACATAAAGGTCTACATCCTTAACAAGCTGAGACATTCGCTTGAAGCCCTGCAAACGGCAAACCTCACAGAATTGATAGTTTGTGTCTCTCATTATGCACTCATAACTTGAAACAAGCATTTTTGAGCCGTAAGCATTGCGGCAGGTATATGTGTTTCTAAAACCTAAAAGCTGTCGCCATTTTATCTTTTCCGGGTCTTCAACCGAGGAAAGATTGAGTGATTTAAGTTCCTTATCGTCAAGCAAATATCCGTTACTGTATTCATCACCGAGACCGAGCAAACCGTGTCCAAACTCGTGTGCAAAAGTTTTTGACGCACGATAACTGTCTGATGGCGAAATGAAATAATGGAAGCCGTATTCACGGTTATTATAAGCACCGCCGAAATCTGATTTTGTGTTTACAACCATAGCGAACTGAGCAATATAATCGTGAACATAATAATAAGGCTCATATTCCGAACCGGACGGAATTGTGTTTGGATCACACTTTTTTTTGATATGAGCATCGTGAATTTTCTCGATAAATTCAGGACCGATACATCTCTCAAAAATATGATTTTTCCACTGACTTCCGTGGAGATTATTAGAAATAACAGGCGAATTATATTTGTCGACTATAACATCAAAGAAGGTGCTTCCACCATTGTCAAAAGTCGATTCGGAAGCTGTGCAAAGAGCGTAAACATTGAATCTGTCGGCATAACTGCGATACGGTTCATATTTCATAGCGTCCTGCCAAAGTCGTTTGACATCATTGATGAATTTGCCCTGCTGACTTTTTGTGTATCCCTCGCCGCAAACGACAACAACCATATTTTCCGTGTCGCTGCGTGTTTTTTGGATGGTATAAACAGGGATGGTAGGATTAGAATATTTTCCGTCATTTGAATACCACGGGCCGAGGGTGAGCTGAATGCTTTGCTCGGTGCTGACATTCCAATCGGGATTTGCGTCCTCGGCAGGTTCCGAAATTGTATAATCATCCTCTTGCTTATTTGGAGCAGAGCCGATATAAGGACTGCTTTGTGAGCCGCTGCCGGAAGTTGTAACAAAATATTCGGAATCGAGATAAAATGCAGGTCTTACGCCCAAATCGGAATACCACGGAGCATAACGACCGACCTGACCCGATGAACTGATATAACGCATATCGTGATTGCAATCGGTAACAGGAGTGCGAAGCCAATAAGGCCAAGCCATACCGTCATTATTATACGCAACATAATAACCTTTGAGATTTTTCCACACGGCATTAGCCTGCTTTACATCAAGAAGAAAAACCTTTTCGGTTGTAGTTTCAAAATATGAACTGTCGTAGTTTGCCACCGCTTCCGAAATATCGGTGTAGTATAACAAATCCGAATTTGCGTCTCCATCAACTATGCCCTTGTTGTATTCGGGATGAGAAACGAGAGAACGCTGGGTAACGGTTTTCATTGCCGCAATTTCAGATTTTGAAAAAGCGTTGAGAAAACCCGCTTTTTCGTTGTACGCTCCCACACCGCTTACATATCCGTCTTTCGGAGGGTTGCCGCAAAGCCAATCGACTTTGCCTTCAGCTGCGGTCGAATTTAACCAAGAACGCATATTGCTGTCTTTCCAATAGTTAGAACCGTAATCATCACGCTTATAGCTTCTGCTGTGTGATTTTGAATTGCTGTTGTCATTTGTTTTGGCATCATATGCAAGGGTGTCAACAATTTTGTCTGCAAGCATAAGCGGTCCGTTATTGTCAATGCTTACACATCGCCAAAGAATTGAGGCATTGTTATACGCGCCCATTTTAACATAGTCGCCAACTTTAATATCGGGCTTTGATGCCGCCTGAATGGTCATCGGCAAAACGGAGATTGCCATGCACAATGCCAAGAATATTGCGGTTATTTTTTTCGTCATTAAGGAACCTCTTTTATAAGCTATATATTTGCTTTTATTATATTGTAAGGTGTTATATGCGTCAATGAAAATCCACCTTATTCCGTGAAACTTACCATAGTGTTACATTCCTTTTTTTCAGCAATAATACCTGCTGGAAACTGATTTTCGCAATACATTTTATTTCACCCACTAGGTTAAACAAAATTTTGTTTTTTTACTGTATCATCATGCATTATCCTGTATAATGAAAGTATCAAAAGATAGGCGGAGGCAGTGCAATGAAGAAAATACACATTGAATTCAGCGATGAGCGGCTCATTACTCCCAGTGGTCTGGTATTCGTAGGGCAAATACTTGGAAAAAGCAGTTTTGTTAAAAAAATCAACCGTGCTCCAATTTCAAAAGATTATCTGCAGAAACAGATAAAAAATGGAGACGTGCTCCTCACCTATATTGGTATGCTCTGTCAGGGAAAACCCCAGTATGAGGCTGTCCGTGAAATGATAGATGACCCTGACTACTACAAATACGCATTAGGCATCTCCTATGCGATTCCTTCCGCCGAAACACTCCGTCAGCGTTTTGACATGATCGGGGATTCCCTGCGCAAAGACATCCAGCAGGCAAATGTCGACATGCTGCGTGAAATGCACATAGAGCCGACAGCCCTGGATAACGGCTTTGTTCCTGTCGATATTGATGTAACCCCCTTTGACAATTCGAAATCCAATAAGGAAGGCGTATCCCGTACCTACAAGGGTTTTGACGGATATGCACCAATTATGGCATATATCGGCACAGAAGGATACCTCGTCAATCTTGAACTGCGGATTGGGAAACAGCACTGCCAGAAAGAAACTCCTGATTTCCTGAGAGAGACCATTGAACTGTGCAGACAGCTGACGGAAAAACCACTGCTCATCCGGCTGGAATCCGTCAGGGAATGCTGCCAGAATATCCAGCATCCACGTGATGGGAAAACTGTTTATATCGGACAGACCTTCCGGAATGTGACATATTCCCTTTCTGATAACGAGGAGAAAACTGTCGGAATACGCACAATTTATGAGATCACGGAAAGAACCATTGACCGATATGGGCAGTATTTTATCGTACCCGATATAGAACTGGGCACATACTGGACAAACACTTCCCTGCCAGACGAAACAGTCATTGATCTTTACCATGCCCACGGAGAAAGTGAGCAGTATCACAGTGAAATCAAGACGGACATGGATGTTGGAAGACTCCCGTCGGGAAAGTTTGAGAGCAACAAACTGGTGCTGGAGCTGACAATGATCGCATATAATATCCTTCGAATCATAGGGCAGGAATCGCTGAAAAAGAAGGATGCTCCCGGCCGGAAGAAAATACATCGCCGAAGAATACGTACGGTGATCAGTAATCTTATGCAGTTTGCGGGACATCTGACAGAACATGCCGGCCGTCTGGTGCTGTCCATTGGAAGGAGTAATCGCTGGAGATTTACTTTCAAGCGTCTTTATGACAGCTTTGCATTCATCACCTGACAACAGGTAGCTGAATATGGCAATGGCAGCTGCACACAAATGGTGCAGTCTTTTTTTGAACGCAAAATTATGCAGCATTTTCAAAATTTAGTATACAATAACAAATATGGCAAACATTTCCTGTGTGCCTTTTCATTTTGAAACAAGGTTCACGGATTCAGGTTAGTTTCTCGTTATCATTCAAATAGAACATACCGTTTTCCCCATAAACTTACCATTCGTTACATTTCAGGTGCTTACCACTCAGACTTACCATTTTTCTTACCACTTTCAGCCACTTACTTTTCATCCACCACCTGAAAAATGAAAAACTTCAAATAATAACTCTCCGGTACATTCGCCGAATTTGCCCACAGGATCGGATGGTCCGGTGCCTGGGTGCGGAACTCTACCTGACGGAGCCGCTTGTGCGTTGCCTTTGCTGCTTCCTTGACCGTTTTTGCAAGAAGCTCCTGCGTCATGAAATGAGAGCAGGAACAGGTTGCAAGATAGCCACCGTCTTTAACAAGTTTTAACCCTTTCATATTGATTTCACGATAACCCTTAATGGCATTCTTGGTCGCCTCGCGTGACTTTGTGAAAGCCGGTGGATCCAGAATGACCACATCATACTTCTCCCCGACTGCTGCAAGGCGCGGCAGTTCATCCAGCACATTTGCGCAGCGAAAATGCACCGTATCCTCCAGACCATTCCGACGGGCATTTTCTGTTGCCTGCGAAACGGCGTACTCTGAAATATCCAGCCCGGTCACGTCCAAAGCTCCGGCGATTCCCGCGTTGAGTGCAAAGGTGCCCATATGGGTAAAGCAGTCCAGCACTCTTTTCCCCTTACAGATACGCTGCATGGCAAGGCGGTTGTATTTCTGATCGAGGAAAAATCCCGTCTTCTGTCCGTTTACCACATCTACCATATAATGGACACCATTTTCCACAATCTCTACATTCGTATCAAACGGCTCACCGATAAAATCCTTTACCTTCGGCAAACCTTCTTTTTTCCGTTCACTGGCATCACTGCGTTCGTATACGCCGCGGACACGGATCCCATCCTCTGCCAGAACTTCCTTTAAAAGCTCCACGATAGTTTCCTTAAACTGTTCCATGCCAAGTGCCAGACATTCCACAACAAGCACATCTTCATATTTGTCCACAACAAGCCCCGGCAAAAAATCCGCCTCTCCGAAGATGACGCGGCAGGAGGAGGTGTCTACAGTTGTCTTACGATACTCCCATGCATTTTTTACACGCATCCGTAAAAAATCCCTGTCGATCTCCTGCTCTGTTTTTCTCGTCATAAGACGGATCCTGATCTTGGAATTCTGGTTGATGAATCCTCTGCCCATCGGATACCCGTCAAAATCATGTACCGTCACAACATCCCCGTTATGAAAACTGCCGGTGATCGTATCTATTTCGTTATCGAAGATCCACATACCACCTGCTTTGATGGTTCTGCCCTCTCCTTTTTTCAGCGTTACGATTGTATGGTTCTGCATCTGTCTTTCCTCTTTTCCGCAGATCTGTTTATACAGGATTTTTGTTTATTTGCACAGATCCTTTACGACCTCGCCTGCTATGATCAGCCCTGCTACCGATGGTACAAACGCTGTACTGCCCGGAATATCTCTTCTTTCCGTGCATTTGCGCGCAGCCCCGGGTGGGCAGATACAATGCGTTCTGCAGCTGATCGACATATCTTCCAGCGGTCTTACCGGCTGTTCCTCGGAATAGACCACCTTCAGCTTTTTCACGCCTCTTTTTTTGAGCTCCCGCCGCATGACCTTCGCCAGCGGACAGACCTTTGTTTTATAAATATCCGCCACACGGAATGCAGATGCATCCAGCTTATTGCCTGCTCCCATGCTGCTGATGATCGGTACACCCACTTCCTGCGACTTCATGACAAGTGCGATCTTGGCAGTAACCGTATCTACCGCATCTACCACATAGTCATATTCTTCAAATGGGAAGGTATCTGCATTTTCCGGCAGGAAAAAGCATTTGTGTACTGTCACCTCCGCATCCGGATTAATCTCCAGAATACGTTCCTTCATCACATCCGTTTTATATTTGCCGACTGTCTTTCTTGTGGCAATGATCTGTCTGTTTAAATTGGTCAGACAGACCTTGTCATCATCCACAAGATCAAAAGCACCGACGCCGCTTCTGACAAGTGCTTCACAGACATAACCACCGACACCGCCGATCCCAAATACGGCGACTCTCGCATTTTTTAATTTTTCCATTGCTTCCGGTCCCAGCAGAAGCTGCGTCCTTGAAAACTGATTCAGCATAATAGTTCCTTTCCGTCAGGCAGCTTATTGCGGATAGATCAGATGCGCATCATCGATCCCATACAATGTTTTTTCCAGATAACGGTCTGCCAGATAATTCGCCATGCCAAGATTCATATCCAGATAGTTGCCACAGTCCTTCGGACTTGCGCCCGGTACCTCTCCGCGGTAATCTCTGATAAATTCAAACATTTCCGTTACAAGTGCTACAATATCTTTAGAAGCATAGTCACCTGCCAGCAGCAGATAAAATCCTGTTCTGCAGCCCATCGGTCCGAAATAGATCACTTTATCCCTGATCTCTTCTTTATTTCTGAGATAAGTTGCACCCAGATGTTCTATCGTGTGCACCTCAGCAGTATTCATGACAGGCTCCTCATTCGGTGAGGTCATACGCAGGTCAAATGTCGTAACGACCTCCTGCCCGATCTGATCCTTTCTGGATACATAAATACCCGGCTGTAATTTGATATGGTCTATTGTAAAACTTGCTATTTTTTCCATCGTGATATCCTCCTTCACATGACATGCATTCGAGCATGACAGACTTCGCTTGACGTATGCATTATACGAAAAAAACAGATGTTATGCAAGAGCGTATCCGACAGCAGATCACGGATTGACAAGTCTCCGCCGTTTCTTTATGATAAAAATACAATTTACCATAACAACAAGCACGATACACAAAAAACAATCATCATCGAATGGAGTTACTTATGTCTGATCAATGTTTTGCTGCAATTGTCCCGGATAACTATAAAAATGCAATCTTAATACAGGGTGCCATGGATTGTGAAATCTGTGATCTGCTCTCCCACATGGAAGATGTCCAAAAAACAGAGCTGATGCAGTTCCCTTTTTATATAGGCAGACTCTGCGGGCAGAAGGTGATCGTTTCCAAAACCTTTCAGGGAATGATCAATGCCGGTGCTGCCACTATCCTTGCCATTTCGCACTTTATGCCCTGCTGTATCATTAATCAGGGCGTCTGTGGCGGACACGATCCCGCACTGCACCGCGGAGACATGATCCTTGGCGAGACGATCTTCAATAATTCCAATCTGCGTTTTTCGGATTCCCCGGATGAAAATCCGCTGCATGGCTGTATACAGATCGGCTGTGAATCATTGCGCGTGGAAGATGCAGGCAAAAAATATACCTTCTATCACAGCGATAAAATGCTGCTCACAACCGCACAAAAACTTTCAGCCACACATCAGATTTCTGCGCTGTCCGGTATTTCCATAAAAACCGGAACGATCGCAAGCTGTGATGCATGGCTGAACCGTCTTGATTATATTCATTTTATGCATACGACATTTCACAGCTGTGGGGAAGACATGGAAACTGCTGCGGTTGCACAGCTCTGCCATTCTTATGATATCCCACTGCTGAGTCTGCGCAGCTTATCCAATACACTCGTTCATCAGGAAGATTATGATGAGTCTGCTGCCGCTAACTGCCAGCACTTCGTATGCGCACTTTTACCGTTGCTTTAAGCCTATGGCAGCAGTGATGCGATCTCTTCTTCGGAGATCACACCGACAGATTTCCGGTATACCTCGCCTTTTTGGAATACGATCAGGGTCGGAATGCTCATAACTTTATATTTTGCAGCCAGAGCTGCCTGCTCATCCACATTGATTTTGCCGACCTTTACCTCGTCATGCTTTTGCGCAAATGCATCCACAACCGGTGAAAGCATTCTGCACGGTGCACACCAGGATGCCCAGAAGTCTACCAGTACCGGCTTATCTGCCTGTAATACTTCTGTATCAAAATTTTCCGTTGTAATTTCTACTACGCTCATTTTTATACCACCTTTCTTTTCTTTAGGATTTCCTGCTATTTGTCTTTTATTCCCATACAATGTCTGTTTTACAAAGTCTCTCTGCAGAAATAGCAGTTATAACGCTTTGGATCATCACGCTCCGGGATCAGATTTTCTGCATTGCAATAGCCGCAGCAAACAAGTCGTCTGCCCTTCGGTATCATATCTCCCGGCAGATAACGTTCCGCATAACGCAGCTGCCCATGAATGCGGCGTTCCTCTGCAAGCTGTCTTCTTTTCTCTTCCTGATGCTCCATTGCATCCTGTCTTGCTTTTTCTTCCAACATCTCCGTTGTAGACTTTGCCTGCCGGCTGACTGTCGTCTTCTTTTCAACTGTTCTGCTGACTGAAGAGCCATTTCCCGATGTCATACTTCCTGCTGCACCCCCGGCTGTTCTGACAGCGGCCTGTCTGCTCTGCATATTACTTCTCTGCATACTGCTCTGTGTGCTATTTACCGGTCTGCTCTGTGTCTGCGGACGATAGTCTGTCACCGGCCTGTTTTGCACCGGTGTCTCTTTTTTTCCCACCTTCTGGCTTTTCTTTTTCTGACTGGAAAATAAAAAGCATAACACGATCATAAATATAATCACTTCCATTTGGCTTATGCCTCCTTCCTCTGGCTCTTTTTACTGCTGAACTGTACGATCAAAAGCTCTACGCTCAGATTGTCCGCCATCTTGCCTGTTTTTACATTTTCTTCCGCTTCCACGCACTGTTCCAGACTTTTTCTGAGTGTTTCCTTTTCAAATCTGGATGCCTGTGTCACGTATTTACCCGCAATAAACGGGGATAACCCCAGCTTTGATGCGATCGACTTATTATCATAGCCTTTTCCCTTTAACAGCTTTGTCTGATACAGCAGGTTATACTGTCTGGCGATCAGAAAAAGGATACGCATCGGTGGTTCCTTCAGTGCCAGCAGATCATAATACAGCTCCAGTGCCGCCTCCTGCCGCTTTGAAGCCACTGCTTCGATCATATCAAAAATACGGTTGTTGATCTGCCTGGTACAGATTGCATCCACATCTGCCTCTGTGATATCCGGCTTTTCCAGCGTATAACAGAGCAGCTTTTCCAGCTCCGATGCGATATTTTCCATGTCGCTTCCCGTACGCTCCATAAATACGGCAAGTGCACGTTCCGTGATCAGCTTCTGCTCTTTATTCAGCCTGCCCAGTATCCATCTGCGTAGCGTCTGCTCATCCTGCACATTGAACTCTGCTATATACCCGACATCCTTACACGCTTTATACAGCCTGCCCCGTTTATCCACCTGCGGCTCCACAAAGATGAAAAACGATGTCTCGGGAAGCTGCTTTAAATAATCCGCCAGCTTATCCTGGGCTGATTTGAAAAAGCCGCTGTTCTCCACCACGATCACACGGCGCTCTGCCAGAAAGGGCATCGTCTCCGCCAGATCTATAAGCTTCTCCGGTATGGTGTTTTTGCCTTCAAAATAATGATAGTTCATCGTGTCATGCACATCTGCCATGGCACCTGCCAGTCTGTCCCGGTACTGCTTACGCAGATAATCCTCTTCGCCTGTCAGAAGATATACATTTTTAAAATCCTGTTCCTTAATGTCTCTTGCTAATTTCTGCATTCTTTCCTTTTACCGCCGTCTTTTAAAAGCCTTCTTTTCTGCGCACCATACGCATTTCTCTTCGTTTCTGACCGGCCTGCCATTCTGCCTTCTCTGCCTCTGTCTCTATGATCAGCCCCGGTACCTCACATGGTTTTCCGTTTTCATCCACCGCAACAATCGTCAGGTATGCCCTGTTGATCGGTCTCCGCATGCCATCCATTGATTCTACATACGTATCTACACGCACTTCCATGGAAGTATGCCCCACATATGTCATCTTTGCGATCATCACGATCAGTTCATTTACATAAGCACCACGGATAAACCGCAGGTTATCCACAGAAGCTGTGATCACATTCGCCTGTGAATGTCTGTTGCCGACCAGGCACGCCACCTCATCGATCCAGGACATGAGCTGTCCGCCAAACAACCGTCCCATACCGTTCATATGCGTCGGTCTTAACTTATGCACCTGTTCGATCATGGAATCCTCTACTCTTTTTTCTTTGACTGCTGCCATTCTATTCGCTTCCTTTTTTAATAAATTTATCCATTCCTATTATCCTGTTCTGCCTCTATACACCGATCGTTTTTTTGTAAATACCGCAGAATAACCATACACGTATTTAGCATACCGCCCCTGCTGTTTTATGGTGCTGTGCAGTTATATTCAGTATAACAATATTCCGGGAAAATGGAAAGCTGTACTTTCTTTTTTCCGATATGTAGGACAATTTCGCCCGCTTCATCTGTTCGGACTATGTGACTGCCACAGTCAGCCAGTCTGTCCAGCGTTTCCCTGTGTGGATGTCCGTAAGAGTTATCTCTGCCGCAGGAGATCAGGGCAAGTTTGGGGCTGATGTAGGTCAGCAGACTGGCAGAGCTTGACGTCTTTGCACCGTGATGGGCAACCTTCAAACAATCCACCTCTCTCATTTCATTCTGCTTCATTGCCTGCACGACCGCTGCATCACAGGTTTCGGTACTGTCTCCGGTCAGCAGCATGGTATAGCCCCGGAGCGTGGCATATAAAACCATGGAAGTCTCATTTTCGTCCGTTACCGTCAGCTTACCGGATGGATACAGACAGAAAAGCGAAAGATCTCCTGCCCGGATCCTGTCTCTCTGCCGGATATAGGTAATCCTGCTGCCCGACCTGTAAGCAGCCTTCCGCAGCACATCATACGCTTCATTTTCCTCCGCCATTTCACTGAAAAATACCGTTCCGACCGAAATCCCACATGAGCTTTGCAGCAGCTCCAGACTCGCAGAATAATGATCCTCATGTGCGTGTGAGATAAAAATCCCGTCTATATACCGGATCCCATGATATTTCAGGTACGGGATCAGTCTGTACTTGCCCGCCTCCTTTACATCACTGCTGCCACCGTCTACCAGAAAAACGTGTCCGCCCTTCTCCTGCAGCAAGATACAGTCCCCCTGCCCGATCGACAGCATTGTGATCCTGTTTTCTGTATGCGGGGGTAATATTAGTAAGCATATGCTAACTATAATCAGAATGATTCCGATTCTTTTACTATCTCTTTTGTTCTTTCTTATCCTGTTCTTTCCGGTCTTTCTTCTATCTTGTTCCGCATTCTCTCCTGTTATCTGACACTCTCTGTTTTCTTGCTGTTTTTCCCTTTGCTTCTCCTGCTTGTTTCTGTTTTTGCTATGATATAAAAGCACCAGTGAAAAAAACAGAAGCAGATAATAAACAATCATCTGCCAGATACGTGGTCTTCCGAAAATCTGTATACTGCCTGGCAGACCTTCCGCCTTTATGCACAGCCATCTGTAAAATGTCAGAATGTATTCCGGAATCTGCAAAAGCAGGGGAAACCGCAGCAGATAGGCAAAAATTGCAACCGGCAGCAGAACAGACATCAGCGGGATCACGAGCAGATTCAGCAGCATGGCATAGACAGGAAGCTCATAAAAGAACCAGAGCTGCACCGGCAGTGTCACTAACAATATCCCGATACCGGGCAACAGCTTTTCCTGCAGTATTTTCTGTATCCGGTATTCCGCTTCTGTCTGAAAGACCGGCAGAAAAAGCGTCAAGCCAAGCACTGCCCCATAAGAGAGAAGAAAACCTGCCTGCTGCACACTGTCAGGCTTTTGCAAGACCAGAAGGAGCGCCGTCACTGCCATGGCGGTCAACAGATCATAGCTTCTGCCAAGCAGCTGTGCGAAAAGCAGTATCATACACATCCCACAGGCACGGAATACAGAGCTTCCCATGCCGACCATTTTACCATACAGAAGCAGCATTCCCACGCCTGCACCGCAACAGACCCAGATGGGCAGAAAGCATTTACGCAGCAGCCTGTAAAATCCCATACCAAGCAACGAGATATGCAGCCCGGAGATTGCCAGAATATGTGCGATTCCATTCCGCTGAAACAGCATACGGATATCACTATCCAGCGCACTTTTCTCTCCCAGCACCATGGCTGATAAGATCCCCGCATTTTCTTCCCGCATATATGCCTTAAAAAATGCTTTTGCATCCTCCCGCAACCGAAAAAGTTCTTCCGCCAGCCTGTCCGCTTCCCGGGAAACTTTTAAAAGTTCTGCATTTGTCAGCTGGAAATCATACCCCAGCGATGCATAATATGCTCTTGCATCAAACTGTCCTTCATTTTCCGCATGTGCAAAATACATAACCCTGCCACAGACTACCACTCTGCTCCCCAAAGGCGGTGCCTGTACAAGACTTCCCTCCTGCAGATAACAGACAGCTCCCATTTTGCTATTTGAATTTTTGTTGTTTGTATTGGAAGCATCCGCTGCGACCGCACCGGATAAGATCTGCACCTGCTGCAGATATAACAGCAGGTGTCCGTTTTTTTCTTCTTTTTGCATCAGTCTGCCGCCAAGAGAAATCTGTTCTTTCTCCTTGGGAAGTGCTTCTGCCATTTTCTGCCCTGTCAGCTGCACCAGAAACAAGCCGGTACACAACAGCAGGACTGCCACACAAAGTGGTCTTTTCAGCTGCATGTCATTTTACTATACTCCAGACAGCATATACTACTGCTCTACCAACTCCAGATTCCGCTCAAACACTGTTGCAAGCGGAATACTTTCCTTGTAAGAAAGATCTGTCTCCCCATTGATAGAGATCTGTACTCTGTTGACATCCGACAGCTCTACTAGTGAATTAACAATAGAATAGATCGTAACATTGGCATCAACCTTATAGATCTGCGTCAGGAACTCTTTATCCAGATTGACATAGCATGTACCGTCACTGACCGTTACCGATACTACTTTTGTCGCCGGATTGATCGTCGGATACGCTTCTTCTCCATCCTGCACGCCTGTGATCAGCTGCTCCATGACAAGCTTATCGAGTGAAATGTTACTGCTATATACTACCTCACGCGTTACCGTTTTCAGCTTATCGCCATTTTCATTTGCAAAATAAAGCACCAGCGTTACCTTTTCTTCCGTATTGATCTCATTACCGGAATTATCAATGAACTGATCCGCTGTCATAACACCGACCGGAGCCCCCTGATTGTTCAGCAGTGCAGAACCGTCTACCAGAAATGATACATAATTGACATCCGGTATCTGTGTCAGCGTTCTGACGATCGCTGCCCTTGTCAGGATCTCTCCCGTCAGAGACTGCGCATAATAGCCGACGCCGAAATTCAGATTTGCACTTTCATCCGCCACCGTACTGCTCTGCAACTGGATTACTTCCGTGATCGCAGCCCTGTTTTCCGTATCTTCCGGTGTTTTTTCCAGTTCTTCTATCAGAACACCGAGCAGCTTTTCGGTATCAGTCTCCGTAGTTGTGATCTCGCGGCTTGCTACTTTTGTTTCTTCCTTATTCACTTCATATATCCGGTATACTGTCTCATCTGCTGCCTTTTGCTTTTTTCCGCATGCGGTAAGCACCAGCATAAACATGATACACAGCCGGATCCCATATTTCTTCATATGCCTTTCCTGCCTCTTTGTGTCATCAGAAGTCATTGTTACTTGGATACATAAATGATCGGTATCTTGACGGTGAAAACAGTTCCCTGTCCTTCTTCACTGTCTATTTTGATAGAACCTCTGTGCAGAAGGATCGCATTTCTTGCAATCGCAAGTCCCAGACCGGTTCCGCCGATCTCTCTAGAATGAGATTTATCCACACGGTAAAATCTTTCAAAAATATGCTCCTGCGCTTCCTGTGGAATCCCGATCCCGTTATCTTCCACCATGATCGTCGCAAACTGATGATCCGCATCCAGCGAAACCTTGACATAGCCATACTCATTATTGTATTTGATCGCATTCTCCACCAGATTGGAGATTGCAAGCGTCAGCTTCACTTCATCGATCTCTGCAAAGACCTCCCGTGCGCTTTCATACAAAACATCGATATTACGCTGCTTTGCGATCGGACGCAGGCGTTTTAAGATCAGCTCGATCAGTTCATTCAGATTCCTGTTTTCAATATTCAGATTCGCAGATGTCTTATCCATTTTCACTAGAGAAAGCAGATCTGTAATGATCTTATTTTCTCTTTCGATCTCTTCTGCAATATCGGTCATAAATTCCTTATACAGTTCAATCGGAACATCCTCCTGTGAAATCAGTGAATCTGCAAGAACCTTCATTGATGTGATCGGTGTTTTCAGTTCATGGGACACATTAGATACAAATTCCTGTCTGGATTCGTCCAATGTACGCATTCTGCCAAGCAGTTCATTAAATGCATTCACGATATGTTCTGTTTCCACATAATCCGATACGCTGATCTGCTCCGTATTAAATCCGTCATTGATCTCCCGGATTGCCGAAGTGACACGATCAAACGGTCTGACCAGAATATGTGACAGAAGCCACGCAATACCAATCAGAAGAATCATCGCCGTAAACTGCAGGATCGTTGCCTGATTCCGCAATAGCTCTACATTCGTTGCAATATTGTCTGTGGAAACACTTGTCAGCATAACACCCTTTACCTGACTTTTCTGCTGCTCACCGTCCACTGTCTTCTGCCCGCCTGCCGTTTCCTGCGTGGTATTATCCACGATCGGTGTCGTTACTTCTATATATTTATTTTTTGCATCATAATTGGAAGATGTCTGCCCTTTCATGCAAAGCATGACCTCTTCTGAAACGATCGTCTTTCCTTCACTGATTCCATAGGTATCTTTTATGATATTGCAGTTTTGATCGATGATAATGACACGCCCGTCATACAGATCGGACAGCATAGACAGCTCCGCATTTACAACCTCTGAGCTTGTATCACTCAGATAGTTATATGTGATCAGGTGATTTGCCAGGATCTTAAACTGATTCTGGACATCTGTAGTCCGGACACTGACTGCCCGCTTTTCGTAATTTTGTAAAATAGCGTTTCTCAGTACCATAGTCGGTATGATACCGACTGCCAGAATAATGATAAAGATCCGTACTTTCAGGCTCCGCAAGAACTGGAGCCTGTCCTTTACTTTAGAAAACAACAGTTTCAATGTTCATTCCTCATCCTTTAAAATAGTAGCCAACACCCCATTTGGTATGCACATATTTCGGTTCGCTGGAATTTGTCTCTACTTTCTCACGCAGACGACGGATATGTACATCCACCGTTCTTGCATCGCCCGGATAATCTGCCCCCCAGACCATGGTGAGCAGCTTCTCCCTGCTGTATACCTGATTTGGGTGAGTTGCCAGAAGCTCCAGTACGTCAAACTCTTTGGCTGTCAGATTGATTTCTCTTCCTTCTATATACACTCTTCTGTTGTCGCGCTCAATAGTCATATCGCCTGCCTGGATCCTACCGGCTGTATCGGCTTTCTTTTCCTGTTTGGCAGTTCTGCGGATGATGGCTTTGATCCTTGCCTTGACCTCAAGAATATTGAAAGGCTTTGTAATATAGTCATCTGCACCATATTCCAGTCCCAGGATCTTATCCATATCATCACCCTTGGCAGTCAGCATGATGATCGGTACATTGGAAAATTCCCTGATCTGCTGACAGACCTCAAAGCCGGAAAGCTTCGGAAGCATGATATCCAGCAGAATTATATCAAACTGCTGCTCTCTGGCAAAGGTAAGTGCTTCTTCTCCGTCATAAGCACAGGTCACTTCCATGCCATCCTGCTCTAAACTGAACCGGATTCCTTTTACGATCAGTTTTTCATCATCCACAACCAACACTCTGTTTGCCATCATATTCTCCCATTCACACACTATTGCGTTATTTTAATTTTATCTTTTATCTTCGTGTATAAGCCATCCTTGATCCCGGATACCTGCTTGATCTCCTCCACAGTCTGAAAGCTGCCATGCTCCTGTCTGTATGCAAGGATACTTTCCGCTCTTGCCTGTCCTACACCCGGCAGCGTACATAATTCCGCCACATCAGCCGTATTGATATCCACAAGTCCATCATCTGCCTGCTCAGCAGACGTCTCCGTTTCCTCTGCCCGGGCGAGTTCCCATTCCTCCTGCGTACAGATCCTGATCATCTGTCCGTCCTCTACGGGAAGTGCCTGATTGACTGCCTCCGGCTCTGCATCCTCTGTCATACCGCCTGCCAGCTCCACCACATCAAAAATACGGGCATCGTCCTGCACATTGTAAACACCGGGATATTTTACCGCACCATTGATCTGGACATAAATCTCTTTTCCGGTATCAGCTGCTTTCTCCGTCCGGTCAGCTGTGGCATCCGCCGGTTCTTCTGCCTGCACCGGGGACTCCTTCGCAGATTGATCTGCTCCGCCCTGTCCATCACCTGACTCCTGCATGACCTTTGTCTGCTCCCCGCCTTCCAGTTCATATGTATACCGCCCATTGGAACAGGCAGAAAGAAAGAAGGCTGTAAACAGGCAGCCCAGCATGATCATGGTACATTTCATTCTTTTTGTATGCATAACATAGTCTCCTTTATCTGATAAAGAAGCCCCTCTATGTCAATCGCACTTTCATTGTATGCTAAAAAAACGCGGATAGCAAGCAGATTTTATATCACATTTTAAAAACAATAACGCCGATGACCGCCACTGCCATTCCCACCAGTTTTCTGACAGAAAACGGCTCCTTTTCGACACCGAACATCCCCAGAAGTTCGATCAGATAGGCACTGATCAGCTGCGCGATCACAATAAACATGACCGCCTTTGCAGGTCCCAGCTTTCCCATGCTGACAACGACCGTATAGGTGATAAACGCACCGATCACGCCGCCGAGCAGCAGGTAAGAAGGCTTTGCCGCAAGTACCTTCAGCGGATTGCTCCGATCCGTAAAAAGCCATGCCAGAACACAGACCAAGAGTGCTGTAAGCTGTACAAAAGCGGATGTTGTCCACAAAGAAGACTGTTTTGTCACCTGTGTGTTGAAAACACCCTGTACACTCATCAGAATTCCCGATAATACTGCAATAAAAAAACCAACCACCGTATAAGACCTCCTGTTTATCTATATCTTATCCCGTTGATCGGTTTTTATTCCTTCTTTTATTATTTCTGCAGCTGTACATCCATCTGTTCCTGCAAAGACTGCAATGCCTGATCCGCATCTTCACCTTCCCAGATACCTGTCAGTGTCCGTTCCAGCTGTACCCAGAAATTGCTCACCTGCATGATCTTTGGCAGGCTGACACTTTTTTCGTATGCCTGCATGGCAAGCGCCGGCTTATCGTTTTCATAGCTGACATTTTTATGGGCGGTCAGTTTTCCTGTTCTGTCATAAAAATCCGCACCGATCGTCCCGGTCAGATAAGATGCAAAAGCATTGGCATCTTCCTTGTGATGCCCGTAGCCGTTGACGATCACACCGTTTGTCACGGAAAGTCCACGGCTTTTCAAGTCTGCGGAAACATCAGGCAGCATTGCCATTCCGTATTCTCCCTGCAGACTGCCATCTGCCTTTGCCGCTTCCAGTCTTGCAATCGCATCTGTGGTCACAACCGTAAATAATGTCCTGCCATCTATAAATTCCTGCAATACCGTATCATAATCTGCTTCCTTTGCCTCAATGGAAAAGAACTGGTTCAGGCTCTGATACATCTGCAGGCAGGCTGTTGTATTCTCATTATGAATATTGCAGATGGATGCATCATCCCCATTTTCTCCGCCGATATCCATATAATTGCCGGCAAAGAAATAATTATAGAAAATATCCGATACATCCCATTTTAAAATAGATTCCACACCATCCGGTGCATCGTAAGCATCCGCAAGGTTCAAAATGTCATCTACCGTTTTAGGAATCAGGTCGCTTCCGCCGGTGATCTCGATCCCAACCTCTTCTCCCGCTTCCTGCTGGGACTTAAGTGCTTCGATTTTATTTGCCGCCATCTCGTCCAGATAAGTCTGATTATATAACAAGAGAGAAGTTTCATAGTAAAAAGGATAAGCAAGCAGCTTGTCCTGATAAGTTACTGCATGCAGTGCTGCCTGCGGGAAGTTTTCCTCTGTCACGATCTGCTCCGGATCTGTGATCTCATCTGCCAGTCCTGCCAGATATACCTTTTCCAGACTGTCATTACTGATCAGACACAGATCGGGCATTGCCTGCTCCTGCATCGTTGCCTGATTGATGCTCTCCACATATTCGACTGCGGATACGAGCGTTGGCACGATCCTGATATTGTCATGCGCTTCCATGTAAGAAAGTGCCATACTGTTCATATAATCTGTCAGTGCTTCATCCGTATACCAGACATAAAGCGTCTCCTTCTGCATCCCTGTGCCAATCGACGGCTGATTGCTGCCCTGAGACGGCTGCAGATCCTGCACGCCCCTCAGCCAGACGAAAAGCACCAGCAGAAGCACCAGTATCACAGAATAGATTCTACCTCTGATTTTCATGCGTTACTCCAATTCCTTCAGACATGTATCCAGTATCTGTATCATGTCATCTACATCTTTTTCCGAAATAACAAGAGGTGGTACAAAACGGATGATCTGTGTTCCTGCATTGATCAGGACAAGTCCCATTTCCAGTGCTTTGTTAATCACCGGTGCAACCGGCTTGTCAAATACAAGTCCCTGCATCAGTCCGACACCTCTGTGCGCTATAATACTATCATACTTCTCTGTCAGTTTGTCCAGTTCTTTCCATAAATAAGCACCGACCTTCCGGACATTATCAAGTACCTTTTCCTCTTCAAACAGATCAATGACCTTACTGATCGCCGCACAGGCAAACGGATTACCGCCATAGGTTGTACCGTGATCGCCCGCTACAAGGGATGCGGCACCGACCTTTTCCGTCATCAGAAAGGCGCCAACCGGAACACCGCAGCCCAGTGCTTTTGCTGTTGTCATGACATCCGGCTTCACACCGTATCTCTGCCATGCAAACATTTCACCTGTTCTGCCCATGCCACACTGGATCTCATCCAAAATAAGCAGGATATCTTTTTCATCGCAAAGTGCACGTACCTGCTTCATAAATTCTTCTGTAGCAGGGAAGATACCACCCTCGCCCTGTACGGTTTCAAACAGGATCGCACAGGTTTTGTCCGTTACCTGCGCAAGCACACTGTTAAAATCATTCAGCTCGGCAAACCTGATATTGCCGATCATCGGTTCAAATGCTTCTCTGTAATGCGGATTACCCGTCACGGAAAGTGCCCCCATCGTTCTGCCATGGAATGAATGATTCATGGCAATGATCTCATGATCTGTCTTTCCATCTTTCAGATACGCATATTTTCTGGCTGTCTTAATAGCCCCTTCAATGGATTCCGCACCGCTGTTTGTAAAGAAAACACGATCCATACCGGAAATCTTTTTCAGCTTTCTGGCCGCTTCTATTGCCGGTACATTATAATAGTAGTTGGAAGTATGCAGGATCTTGTCGATCTGTGCCTTTAAAGCATCATTATATGCCTTATTATTATATCCAAGGGCAAACACGGCAATTCCTGCCACGAAATCCAGATATTCTTTTCCTTCGATATCATACAATTTTACGCCGTCTCCATGATCGAATACGACCTGATACCGGTTATAAGTATGCAGCAGATCCTTCTCTGCTTCTTCAATATATTCCTGCATATTCATATTATAATTCTCCTTCATCCTTTACGATCGCTGTACCAATACCTTCATTGGTGAAGATTTCCAGAAGCAGGCAATGTGCGATTCTGCCGTCCAGAATATGAACACGGCCTACACCGTTCTTTACCGCATCTGTACAGTTGTGCAGCTTCGGTAACATACCGCCGCCGATACAGCCTTCCTCGATCAGCTCATCTGCCTGTGTTGCAGTCAGTCTGGAAATAAAGCTGCTCTTATCATTGATGTCTCTGTAAAGTCCCTCAATATCTGTTAAGAATGCCAGTTTTTCAGCACCGACCGCCTTTGCGATCGCGCAGGCTGCATCATCTGCATTGATATTGTAGGATTCAAATTCATCACCGAGACCGATCGGTGCGATGATCGGCAGAAAATCATGATCCAGAAGATCGAACAGGATCTGTGGATCTACTTTCTTGACATCACCGACAAAACCGATATCTTCGCCGCCCGCATATTTTTTATCCACATGTAACAGACCTCCGTCTTTTCCACTGATACCGACAGCCTTGACACCAAGCTCCTCCACCATCGTAACAAGCTGCTTATTAACTTTGGATAACACCATTTCGGCAATTTCCATAGTCTCTGCATCCGTTACACGCAGTCCGTTGATAAATTTTGCTTCTTTACCAACCTTACCGACCCAGCGGCTGATCTCCTTACCTCCGCCATGTACAATGATCGGCTTAAATCCTACCAGCTTCAAAAGTGTCACATCTTTGATGACATTTCGCTGCAGCTCCGGATTTGCCATTGCACTTCCACCGTATTTAACCACGATGATACGGCGGTTAAACTTTTGAATATAAGGAAGCGCTTCAATGAGCACTTCTGCTTTTTCCATTATCTGTTTCATGTCTTTGTTATCCATTGTTGTTCTCCATTCTCATATGCTTTTCAGATCTGTTTCTATGGCATATCTGTTCTATCGGTTGAAACGTATAATATTATTTTTATTGAGCACAAAATCATAATAGTTCAGATCCTCACGCTTTGTCCAGCCGATCTCTTTCCAGAAAGCGTTTCCGATATCATTTTGTGTAAAAGCGATCAATGATACCTTATTGATCCCTTCCTTATGTAAGGCGTTCATACAGTGAACGACCATGTCCTTACCGATTCCACGTCGTCTGTACGCCGGATCCACACAGACATGATACAGGCAGCCTCGTCTGCCGTCATGCCCGCAAAGGATCGCCCCAACGATCTTTCCATCTTCTTCCGCTACAACACTGATCCCCGGGTTTCTCTGCAGAAATCTTTCCACGCCCTCTTTGGAATCATCCACGCTGCGGATCGCAAAGCCGCTGATCGTCAGCCAGAGTGCATATACCTGCTCATAATCCTCAATTTGCATTGCTCGTATCATCTTTATTTACCTTATGGGAACATTGGTACCAGTTCCAGTCCTTCCTTTTCATCCAGTCCAAACATCAGGTTCATATTCTGTACTGCCTGTCCGGCCGCGCCTTTTACGATATTATCCAGCGCACCCATCATGATGATCCTGCCTGTTCTCTCATCAATCTTAAAGTTCACATCGACAAAGTTACTTCCCTCTACCCATTTTGTCTCCGGGCATACATTCTTTTCCAGGACACGCACGAAATACTCATCTGCATAGTATTTATCATATACTGCCTTGATCTCTTCATAAGTCGGAAGCGAGCCGTCTGCCTTTTTGGTCAGCGTTGCATATTCTGTCACTAAAATACCTCTGTTCATCGGAACAAGATGTGGGGTGAAGTTTACAAGAATCTCTTTTCCTGCCGCATAGCCAAGCTGTTCCTCGATCTCCGGTGTGTGTCTGTGTGTGGCAACGCCGTAAGCTTTGATGTTTTCATTCACTTCACAGTACAGATTGTTTACCTTTGCACCTCTGCCTGCCCCTGATGTACCGCTCTTTGCATCGATGATCAGTGTCTGCGGATCGATCAGTCCTTCCTTAACAAGCGGATAGGCTGTCAGAATAGAACATGTTGTATAACAGCCCGGATTCGCAACCAGCCTTGCCCCCTTTGTTTTTTCCCGGTTGATCTCACAAAGTCCGTAAACAGCTTCCTTAATATATTGTGGAGCCTTGTGGGTAATGCCATACCACTTTTCATATACGGAAACATCTTTGATACGGAAGTCCGCACTCAGATCGATGATCTTTGTCCGGTTTAAAATAGAATCGTTGATCACGGAAGCACAAAAGCCCTGCGGTGTTGCGGTAAAGATCACGTCCACCTGCTTTGCCAGTTCTTCCATATTATCATCAAGGCATGTATCCTCCACAAGCTGGAACATATTGCCATATACACTTGCATATTTCTGATCGATATAGCTGCGTGAGCCATACCATTTAATTTCTACCTCTTTATGCTGCAAAAGCAGTCTGACGAGCTCACCTCCCGCATAGCCGGTTGCGCCGATAATTCCTGCTTTGATCATATTTCATTTCTCCCTTCTGTTACATATCTAATATATCTTACTTCAAATCTGCCATTCATTCAATCCGTTTTTGTCCCGGCATCGTATAATTATACGTCCATATTGTATAATATGCAATACTTTTTTAATAATATACACTTTTTACTGCATTATTCATTGTTTTATGCATATTTTTATGCTTGCAATATACACTTTTATGTTGTATATTAGTTGCAGAACTTACAATACATACCTATGGAGGCATATAAATTATGAGAGAAAAAGTTGTTTTAGCGTACTCAGGCGGGCTTGATACAACAGCCATTATTCCCTGGTTAAAAGAAAATTACGATTACGATGTTGTCTGCTGCTGTATCGACTGCGGACAGGGCAATGAGCTGGATGGTCTCGACGAAAGAGCAAAGCTTGCCGGTGCTGAGAAATTATACATTGAAGATCTGACAGATGAATTCTGTGATCACTATATCGTACCTTGTGTACAGGCACATGCTGTTTATGAAAACAAATATTTACTCGGTACTTCCATGGCTCGTCCTGCTATTGCAAAGAAGCTTGTTGAAGTCGCACGTAAGGAAAATGCCGTAGCGATCTGCCACGGTGCAACCGGAAAAGGAAACGACCAGATCCGTTTTGAGCTTGGTATCAAAGCACTTGCTCCTGACCTGAAGATCATTGCTCCATGGAGAAATGACAAATGGAAATTACAGTCCCGTGAAGACGAGATCGAATACTGCCGGCAGCATGGTATCCATCTTCCGTTCTCTGAGGATAACTCTTACAGCCGTGACCGTAACATCTGGCACATCAGCCATGAAGGTCTTGAACTGGAAGATCCTGCAAACGAGCCAAATTACGAACATCTGCTTGTACTCGGCACCACACCTGAAAAGGCACCTGATGAAGGCGAATATGTAACAATGACATTTGAAGCCGGTGTACCAAAGAGTGTCAACGGAAAGGAAATGAAGGTTTCCGATATCATCCGTACGCTAAATGCATTAGGCGGCAAGCATGGTATCGGTATCGTAGATATCGTTGAAAACCGTGTTGTTGGTATGAAGAGCCGTGGTGTTTATGAGACTCCCGGCGGAACGATCCTGTACGAAGCACATCAGCAGCTTGAGGAACTCATCCTTGACCGTGATGTTTACCGTGCAAAGAAGGATATGGGCAATCTGTTTTCACAGGTCGTTTACGAAGGAAAATGGTTCTCACCGCTTCGTGAAGCAGCACAGGCATTTATCGAGAGCACACAGAAGTATGTAACAGGTGAAGTAAAATTCAAGCTTTACAAGGGTAACATCATCAAAGCCGGAACAACCTCTCCATATTCTTTATATAATGAAAGCATTGCAAGCTTTACAACCGGTGATATGTATGACCATCATGATGCAGAAGGCTTCATCAACCTGTTTGGTCTTTCTACAAAGGTTCGTGCCATGAAGATGCTGGAAGTACAGAATAAGAAGAACGACAAATAATTTTCTGAGGTCAGTATGAGTGTATACACAATCATCATAACCTATGTTATTACGATCAATCTGATTGCCTTTTTCCTGATGGGACTCGACAAATGGAAAGCCCGGAAAAGGGCTTGGCGGATTCCGGAAGTTACCTTGTTTCTGTTTGCCATCTTTGGTGGCAGCATCGGCAGTATTCTCGGTATGTTTCTCTTCCACCACAAGACCCGCCACTGGTATTTTTTATATGGATTGCCACTGATCTTATGTGTGCAGCTTCTGCTCATTTATCTGATCTGGCATTCCCCTGTTGAAATTGGGATTTTATAATAACACGGAGTCATGCACTGCATGACTCTGCCTGTTATTGGCTTCGCCAATACGATGTGGCTACATAATGCTTTGCAAGCAAAGCATTACATTTAGGAGGGTTATATATGCATATTGCTGTTTTAGCGGACAATATTGCAGACCGCAAGCAGACGGAACGTCTTTTAGATCGCGCCAATAGCGCACTTGCGTCTGAGATCGGAACACTTTATGTGGATTCTTTCGGGGATGAATCATCCTTTCTGCCCGTCTGCATGAAATATGACCTTTTCCTTTTAGATATCGATCACGATATGGCACATTGTATGGAGATCGTTGCCAGGCTGCAGGAGCTTTCTGCGCCCGGTATGATCGTCGTCTGTAAAGACGCTGCTGAGCCGTATCGCCGAGAAAATGCTATCCAGCATCTCTATACACTGGATAAACCAATCCTGACCGCACCACTTCACAAGCTGCTGTGTGATATACAGCAGGAAATCAAATCCCAAAAGCAAAATCTGACGATGATAGAGATCCGTGATATCGAACATACCCATTTCGTATCCAAAGATGATATTATTTATGCCCGGTGCTTTGAAAAAGAACACAGGGTTCATTATGTTTTTGACCACCATGATGCCATTGATATTATCGGCAACATGGATGATATTTACCGTTGTCTGGGCAACCATGCTGAATTTCAGGTGTTCGGCAAAGACTATGTCATCAATCAGAATCATGTCCGCAGCCAGACAAAAAAGAGCATCCAGCTCTCAAACGGTGAGACACTGACCTGCTCTTCTCTTCAAAATCTTCCTCTGCTCGGAAAACTGTTATTCTCTTAGCTTATTTTCGGAATCTGCCCACTTACACTACTGTATATTTATGCCCTTTAAACAGTCACGATAATGCCACCATCATTGGCATACATGCTGCTCACACCGGCTGTATCCATAATCAGGATATTTCGGAAGTCTGCCTTTTTACAAATGATCTCCTTAAACTTTTCCGCTTTGTCCGGGCAGTTGCAATGAGTGATCATCAATGTCCTTTTCTGCAGATCTGTTTTTTCTCCCAGAATAATATCTGCCATCTTTACAAGTGCTTTTTTCATACCGATCGCCTGTCCCCGCTGCACGATATTACCATCATCCGTAGAGCCCATGACCGGCTTTACCGCAAGCGTAGATGCCACAAAAGCCTTTACCCTGGAAAGTCTGCCGTTTTTTCTGAGTGTATCCAGATTATCCAGTACAAAATACGTAGTCAGATCATCTCTGAACTGCTCTGCCAGCGGAATGATCTCTTCAAAGGATTTTCCCTCTTCTGCAAGGCTGCTGATATAAAATGCAATCTGTGTCTCACCACAGGATGCGGAACAGGAATCAAATACATGGATTTTCTTGTCCGGATTTTTTTCCAGATACATACTTCGTGCCAGATAAGCACTGTTATAACTGCCACTCAGATTTCCGGACAGCGTTACAACGTAGATATCTTCTGCCGCACAGTCAAATGCCTGCATATAACGCTCCGGCGACGGACAGGCAGACTTCGGACATGTCGGGCACGCTGCTACCTTCTGCAGAAAGTTCTTCTGATCAAAGGTTTCATCATCCCATATTCTTTCTTCTCCCACCTGTAGTTCCAGTGGCACGATCTCATATCTATTATCTGATTTTAAATGCTCCGGTAATTCTCCACAGCTATCCAGCACAATTTTGTAACTCATTATTTTCCTCCGGCCATCATGTAGTTTTCATTACTACATAATATAGCACATATTACATCATTTGCATAGACCCAATATCACATTTAAACGTTTTGTTAACGTAATATATTTTTTGACCATTACAATATTTTATATTACAATACTAATGAAATATTTGTTTCGAAATTGAAATCAGAAAGGATTTTTTATGATTGCATTACAGATTCAAGATAAAAAAAAGATGCTGCAGGTACT
>OLXI01000093.1_pt1 | contig 61545 bp, 48 predicted proteins | sample 1674181 | NCBI WGS metagenome assembly OLXI01 (sample SAMEA103958148, study PRJEB25191) | human gut metagenome | reverse complement strand
CCTGCCACACGCAGATAAGCGAAGCTACAGGCACTACAACAGGGATAAGCAAGGCGCTTCTGAAAAATGATGATATTTTCTTAAAAGAATTAAGAAACAAGGCTATCAGGAATGAAATCACCATTAAAAGAGGTATTGCGGCAACGGTAAATACTGCCGTGTTTTTCAGTGCAAGCAAAAAGGTATTGTTCTGAAAAAGCTGTATGTAATTTTGTATACCTACAAATGTATTGCCCACATACAGGCTTTTTACAAAGCAAATTATGTACGGAACAATGTAGAAGACCGTTATACCCGCCAAGGACGGCAGAATAAACAGCATTGCAATTATATATTCTTTTCGTTTTCTTGTCATAACATCAGTCCTGTGTAATATTCGTATCTTGTCCATTCCAAAGTTGATAATAATATCCCTTTTGGTTTAATAAATCTTTATGATTTCCGGTTTCAACTATCTCACCATTTCTAAATACAAAAATTTTATCACAATCCTTTATTGTACTCAGTCTATGTGCAATAATTATCGTAGTCATATTTCCTGAAAATGTGTTTATTGTTTTTTCGATAGATTTTTCAGTAATATAGTCAAGATTACTTGTTGCCTCATCCATTATTAGAATTTCAGGATTGTTCAATAGTGCTCTCGCTATAGCAAGTCTCTGTTTTTGACCGCCTGATAAATTCTTACCGTTTTCTTCTATTCTGGTGTTAAGTTTTAATGGTAAGCTGTTAATATATTCCTCAAGCTCGCACATTTTGCACACTTGCGATATATCATAATCGGTTGCATCAGAATTACCAAACAATAAATTTTCTTTTATCGTTCCGCTAAAAAGAAAAGTATTTTGCGATATGTAAGAAATGTTATTTCTTATCTGACTTATTGAAAATTCTCTTATATCAGATGAATCAAGTTTAATACTTCCCTTTTCTTGTTCATATAGCCTTACTAATAATTTAGCCAACGTAGTTTTCCCTGAACCACTCTCTCCTACAAAAGCTATTTTTTCTCCACGGTGTATTTCTAAATTAATATGTCTTAGAACAAGATCTCTTGTACCATATCTAAAGTCTAAATTTGAAATTGAAACTTTACTAAATCTGATTTTATTATCTGATTGGTCTTGTTCATCATTATACTCCGGTGCTATATCCAAAATTTCTCCTAATCTGTCTGCAGCAACAACTGCGGTTTGAATACTTGGCTGAAGATTGATTAAGTTTTTTATCGGATTAATAAAATAACCTAACAAAGCATTAAAAGTTATTAGTTCACCGAGCGTTAAATTCCCCTTAATAACACACGCAGTGCCGACCCATAAAATAACAAGCTCTCCTACAACAGCAACAAACATAGTTACAGTTTGCTGACTAAGAGATAGTATTCCTCCATTAAAAATCTTTTTTAAGAATTTCTTGTATAATTTATCAGTCTTAGTTTCTTCATTTTTCTCCTGATTAAAAACTTTAATTGTTTCAATACCGTTTATTGTTTCAACAAATTGAGAGGTAACCTTAGAGTTCATCTCCATTATTTTTCTGTTAATTTTTTTAATTGGCTTGTTATATATGAAAACTATTATTCCATATAAAATCAGCACAACTACAGAAATAAGAAATAAAAGCCTGTTGCAGTTAAATAAAACCACTGCACCTACAACTGCCATAATCGTATCCATCATAATTGTTAATGACGCATCTGAAACAATATCTCTTATACTTGAAGCGTCATTAAATCGGGAAATAATTTCCCCTGTATCACGCATAGAGTAAAATTTCATAGGCAAAATCAAAGCGTGATTATAATATCCAAGCATTATGGGTATATCTATGTTTTGCTCTAATTTTACTATTAATAAGCCTCTAAAAAAATTTAAACATATCTGTACTAAGAACAAACTCAAAGTAATAGCCGAAACATAATTAAGCATTTCTATCGAAAGGCTCGGAACTATATTATCCATTAAAACCTGATAATAAAAAGAAGTTATAATGCCTATTGAGGTCAGTATCATAGACAGAATAAAAATCCTCAGCAATAACCATTTTTGAGAAATAAGCAGGCAAAAAAAACTTAGTAACGTGCTTTGTTTTTTATTACCCTTTTGAGATTTATTTGTTGGTGCAATTAGAATTAAAATATTAGTCCAGATTTTAAGGAAATCTTCTTTTTTATATTTTACAATTCCTTTTGCAGGGTCGGAAACTACTACAGTATCACCCTTAACTTTAGTTATAACTACATAATGCAATAAGGAATCGTCAATCACTACATGTGCAATAGCAGGTATAGGTAATTTAGAGGTTAATGATTCCTTATCAGCTTCAACAACCTTTTGCTGAAAGCCATAGTGTTCAATCGCCTTTACAAGTCCATATGCACTTGTACCTTGTCGATCTGTACCTGCAATATCGCGAATTTTTGCTATAGATACTTTTAAACCGTATTTTCTAAAAATTGCGGCCAGACAAGCTGGGCCGCAATCTGTTTCGTCATTTTGTAATATACATTTGAATTTTTGCATAACACTATTCATCTAAATAAATTTCAGTTCTTGATTTAAGCTCTTTAAGAAATTTATTCTTATTAAATTCACCGGATAAAAACTTATCAACAGTACTGCCTATAACTTCTGTATTATAATAATCATATAATCCGCAAAGCTTATATTCTTTTATTTTATCAATATAGTTCTTTGCGTACATAAAATCAGATTCTGAAACACTTGTGGTGTTGTCAATATATTTTACCGCTTGTGCTTTATTAAATAAACTATCGTAAGATTGATTATTTACAGGATACTCCCACCCGGTTCCCCATGAAGTACCGGGTTCATAATTTTTGATATTTGCTCCGCAATAGTCACTTTGAACTTTCTCTGACAATGCATACTTAATGAATTTCAGTATTTTTTGTTTATTATTCGAATTATTGTTTATAAAAATTGCATCCATAATCTTTCCTATCGGAGCACCATCCTGATTTGGCATATTTGTAATCAACGGTTTGTCTCCGTCATTATCAATCGCCGCAATTTCATCATAGAGTGCAAATAATTCATACTGCCCGGAAACAGAAAAGATAGGCACAATTTCATCTGTCTTATTTTCATTACTGTTACAAAACTCTTTTAACGAAGCAATTGATTCCATGAAATTTTCACTGTCAAAATTACACTTTTGAGAATAGAGATCTACATGCTCATCAATATAATTAAGGAGAATTCTTTTATAATCTTCTGAGTCATAAAAAAATCTATTATTTGTTCTATCTTTTAGGATATTGTTATTCAGGGTTACCACACCGTCATATGTTAATTTGCTCTCAGCATTATCATCTGAATATTTTGAAAACTCAACGGATGATGTTAATAATATTTGTGGTTCAAAAACAACAGGTAAATAATATCTTTTTCCCTCATAAACACCTGCGTTGAGAATATTAGAATTATAATCTGATAAATCCAACTTATCATCAGATAAATCATCGTCAAAAATATCATCAAGGTTCGCAAATATCCCTTGTTTTATCAGTTTTTCTGTTGATGATGACAACATTTCCAATTCAGCTGATGTTATAATGTCAGGACCTTTCCCCGCCATTATTTCGGTTGAAAGACGACTTGCCATTTCTTTCATATCATCAAACTCAACAACATTTATTTTATAATCTGTATTACCAAATTTCTTGTTATAATCATATATAAAGGAGCTGACTGTTGATACTTGCGGTTCATAGTGATAATAAGTAATTGTATTCTCCTCTTTTTTGTCTGCTTCACATCCGACGCAGGTTAAAACAGAAAATATTAATACGACTGCCAATAAAATACTTAAAAATTTTTTCATCAGCTTACTCCTCTGTATAATAATAATTTACTTTAAACAAAAGTTTATTGATACAACTATGTCAAAATTTACGGATAACATGTTAAAAGTATATAGGAAATGATGTTGCTATTTAATTATTATCCAAGAAATACAACACTTGATTTTCCAGTTACCTGATATTTTCCGGGGCCGTATTTATGACTATTTGCGTATGCTATTGCGGCATTTGTGTGCGCACTTACTTTATCACACTTATAAGTATAAGACTTTGTATAGAACCCATAATTGTTACAACCAAGTACCAAAGTGCAACCGCCATTTATATCTTCTGTACTTACTGGTTTAATAAAATTTGAAGTTTTGACATATTCATTTAGATTTATTTTTTTCATTGAAATTTCTCCTTTCACAATCATTCCTATATACTTTAACATACTTTCTAAAACAAAAAAATGTTTGAAACATTGCATAAGAACTCATTTATCGGTACAGAACACATATTTGTAAAATTGCCTTCATAAAATGAGACATATTTTTCATTAATATCAACTAGTAGTGCATAATGATATCCATTCGCTTTAGTTTTATTCAATAAGCATATTGCTGGTAAATTAACTTCCGTGATTTCAGATATGCTTTCAATTTGATATGAATCCGCTTTTTTATCATAAAGCCTTAAGTATTCTAAAGCCTGTGCGGGAATAACTCCGTGCAATGAACAATCAACATTTTGTAATACATCATTTAAATCCGCTTTATAATTTTTTAACTTCAACCAATTCATTATACTTAAAATTGACGAATCTGTAATAGAGTAATTCTGAATCTCTAAGACAAATTTAAATAGTTTATTATATATGGTTTTATATTTACTTCTCAGTTTCTGTACGAAAGCTATGCTAAGCTTAATTAACTCGGTTTTTATATCACACATTTTGCTTACAGGGGTAACCATATCATTATATTTTGAGTATGAACTTACGTAACATTCTCCGCCACACCGAGGAGCTACTAAACAGTCGATACATTTGTACTGAGTTAAAATTGGTGAAATATAAAATTTATTCTGTAATTCCGCATCAATACCCGAGTGAACATTACCAATTAAAAAATCATTATTTCCCATCATTACACTACATCCGAAAATATTACCTTTGCCGCCTACAACAATTCTGTTCTTACCAGCATCACACTTGTATAATTTTTTAAAACTTTTAAATATTGCTTGAATAATATAGCTGCCAAATACATCTGTTCCAATAAGCAATTTTTTTAAATAATCCAAGTTATCATTTTCTAACTCTAGAAATATTCTTTCGCAAAACAATTCATATCTTTTTATCAAATAATTAACATTAAAATTATCAAAATCATACTTTGAACCATCATAGCATCGAATAAAACTCATACTTATGCAATCAACATTTGGGAGATGATATAGATGGTCATAAATTAAATCAACATCTTGATTTAATGGAGTGATAGTGACAGCAAATCCTAATTTCTTATTTTTAAACATTTTGAGACCTTTTACTATGTCAGCATATGTACCTTTTCCGTTAATATATACTCTGTTGTTATCATTAGTAATTTGATCGCCGTCAATGCTTGTCCCTAAAATTATAGCAGGCTCATTATCCAAATACTCAACTATTTCCGGTGTGAGCAGAGTAAGGTTCGTGCAGAACATTACTTCAATATTTTTACATATTTCATTGCGCTTCTGCTTACAATAATCAACAATTTGCTTTACTAAATCAATATGAAGCAAAGGCTCGCCCGAACCGGACAAATCCACAACATACTTGCTTGCGCAAGGAGCGTATTTTTCAACTAAAAAATCTATCGCATCTTTAGCAACTTCAAACGTGAGCTGTTCATCTCCAAGATACTCGGATTCTCTAAAACAATACTTGCAATTAAGATTACACCTTCTTGATGGGTGCAAACATAGAGTAACCTGTCCGTAAGTTGAATCTTTTTTTATCTTTTCAATATCATATGTATTAATTTTACTCAAACGATCTTCAATACTCGTATTTATAAAAATCTCGTATTCTTCAGGGTCATTTTCTTTAGCTATATTCAAAATTTCTTCCTCGCTAAATTCATAATCGCCAAGTCTTATATCAAAGTCATTCCTTATTCCAAAATAGTAATTAACATCTTGAATATACATAACCTTTTGATTTAAATATTCAAAAACAGATACATTTAGCATTATTGAATCTCCTTAACAAAATATAGCTATCTTTATAGCGATAACAAAAAAACAGATGTAGTTTTTATAATAGAGTCATAATCCATTCCGCCTGCAAAAAGAATTCACTTTATTTTTCTTTTACTAATATATTCTTTAAGTTTTTTAGGCTCTTTTGGCTGATAACTGCCATACCACGAAGCAGTTCCAGAGGCTTCTTTTACTGCAATTAAAGCTACCTTTGCAATAGTAAGTGCAAATAAATTTGTTTTTTTCATTTTAACATTCTCCCTTATTTAATATTTGTAAATGTTCAAAAATTGGAACCGAACTGCAAATAAACAATTAAATCATCTATTAGGATAAAACTATAATACAATTTAATATTAGTTTCGATACATTAATCTATTGTTGAAAACTCCCCCTACAATCATTCCGGCAACTATAAAATCACTAATTATTATAATATTTAGTTTAATACCAAATATAAGGAATAAATAGTAAATTAAAATATGAATTAAGTAGGCTAAGACTGATTTTAATAAAAATTGTTTTCTCTCCTGTTCCGTTAGCTTTTTATTGTCATTATATACCGGCGAAAAAAGCACAATTATTAACAAAGTAAAAACCGTTAACAATACAGAGAAAACAGCATAATCAAATACATCGCTTAGATACCTGTTAATTGATAGGGCTATAACAACTATAACCGCAAAAATTATATTACATCTCAAGAAAGACTTAGAATGAAATCCACCTGTAAATCTTCTTAGTGACGAAAATGATATAAAAAACACCAAACCATTAGCAAAATCCTCAAACAATAAACTTATTATTAAGCAAATCAACAAATTGATTATAGAGGAAATTATAAGTTCAACTCCGTAAACATATATATCCTTTTCCTCATTCCTAATAGTTTTCTTTCGCAAAAGAAAATCTGTTATACATTCTGATAGATAATACTGCATAAATATGCTTCCTCAATAATTTTCTATCAAAAGTATAACAGATTTTTATATGGTATATTTAATTTGGGTATAATTAGTCGTTATTTGGGTATATTTGGAATATCCATCATAATATTTACATAAAAATAATTACTTTCTTCATAAAAAGCAATATTACCTCCATATTTTTTTACGATTCTTTTTACGCTGTTAAGCCCGTAGCCGTGATTTTTAACATCAATTTTATTGGTGAGAAGGTTTGGATTTGTTTTCAAAACGGATTTACTGCTGTAATTTTGTATGTTTAAAATTGCATATGTGCCCTTTTGCAAAATATCTATTTTTAATTCTTTTATCTGTTCGTCGCAAAGCGCTTCAATAGCATTATCTACGAGGTTCCCAATAAGTACTAATAAGTCATCACAACTGATAAATTTAAGATTTGTGTTGCACTGAACAGTTAGATTTATTTTATTTTCCGCTGCCTTTCCATAAACAACATTCAATATAGCATCAAGATAAATATTGCCTGTTTTATACATATGAGTATTAATTTTTATATTATCATTAATATTGTTGCATATCTGTTTTGCCTGAGTATAATTTTGTTCATCAATTAAGCTTTCAATACATAAAAGTTGATTCTTAATGTTATGCTTGATTGTTGAAACCTCCTGGATATATCTTTCGGAATTTGCTATTTCTAATCGATATATTTCTTTTTCTTTGTTTGCAACTAAATTTTCTTTCTGCAATGCATAATTGTTTGATATATTTTTAATCATATAAAAATTCAAAAAAGTGAAGCTAATAATAATTAACGAAACAAAGCCAAGAATTATTCGGTTAGAATTAGGAATTGAAGCATTTGACGATACTAAAAATGTTAAAGTAGCAACAATGATACCTGCAATTGGCATTACAAGCGATAAAAATACATCCCTTAGCCTCATCATATGAAAATACTCTTTAAACAAGTGATATATCAAATATAGAATAACCACAAAAATCAGATTAGACAAACATACATATATATATCTATATGTTGTGCTCTCGGTCATAAGATAATTGTAATCGCAATTAATAAATGCAGAAAAGAAATAATTCAAACCAAAAGAAAGAACAGAATATAGCACATTCAACGATAATGGGGTCAAAAGTCTTATGTACAGTTTATCCTTAAAAAAGATGACACAGTATGGTATCATAATTGCAAAAAATACAATAGTCTCTATATAGGCAAATGTTAAATAAAAATAATTTATCAAAGTAATCGATAAAAACATTAAAACAACAGCAGTGCAATAAGCAATCTTATTTTTCATCTTATTTTCGGTAGTAGACAAAAACTTATAGCAAAAGGTTACAAACATTATCCCTTGAAATAAATTTACTAATAACTCAAAAATAATATTAATACTATCCATTTAAGTAAACAATCCTTTTCATAAAAGCTTCTTTTACCAAATTTACCTTACTCCTGCTTATAGGAATAACCTCATTGTTACTCAACAAAATAGATTTATCTAATATTTTACAAATTTCATTTAAATTAACAATGTACCCCTCGTGGCAACGAATAAAACCATCCTTCGATAATATGTTTTCATATTCTTTCAAAGAAGATTTAACAGAATATTTTTCAGAAGCCGTGTGAATATATGAATAATTTTTTAATTTTACAATATAAATAATATCCGATATTTTTAATACAATGTCTTGTTTATTTGTTCGAATCCTAATAGTTTTGCTTTTGTTTTCCACTACTTGTGACAATTTAATAAAGCAATTTTGCAAAATAGCTTTGTTATTTATATCGGACTTTCTAATAAATGAATACGGAAAACTGCTTAAAGCATCAAAAACAAGTTCATCATGGCTTGTTATAAAAACAAAATAAGGAAACTCCGACTGATTTTTTAGCTCATTGATTTTTTCGGCAACGGTAATTCCATCAATAAAAGGCATTTCAATATCCAGAAAAATTATATGATACTTTTTATAATTTTCAAGTATGCTATATCCGTTAGAATATTTATCGACAGTATATTTTATCCCTAATAAATTACAACAATCAGTAATTTTATCAATCAAAGTATCTATAAATATATGTTCATCATCTACAATCGCTATATTTAGCATACTTCTCACCTACCTTATATTACATCCGCCAGTTAACACTAATTAATATATTCGTTTAAATCATATCGTGATTTAATGTCCATGCACCTTTATTTTAGCAAAAATATGCAAAGATTTCAATATATGAATATACTTATCTTACAAATTCATCTATAACACTACACTGAATTTATTTTATACAGCAAGCTACTCTTCCCCCCTTGTTCACGAAAACGTTGTTTTGTCTCTATTAATCCGGCTTTTCTTAAATCTTTAATAGCTCTGCGGATCGTGGCAGGCGACAGCTTTATGTCGCCTGCTATTGTTTTTACAGAGGGCCAGCACTCGCCGTTTTTGTTTACTCGGTCGTAGAGGTAGGTATAGACGGCTATCGCTCGGTGTGGTAAATTCATCTGATACAAAAAAGTTAATCTACTCATAACTGTTATCCTCCTGTTGCGGTTTTTCGGTTCTTATTACTGTTTTTTTCCGCTTGTCTGTGTCCTGTTCAAGACTTAAATTTTCAGATTCTTCTGTTTGCTCGTCCTGTCGGTCAGAATTTGAAATATCTTCACTGTCGGGTTGTTCTGTGTTTGGTAAGGTCTTAAGATTTTCATTTTTGTGTTTATTTTCACCACTTGCATCTTTAAAATTTGAATCAGCAACAGGCTGTTCAAGTAATTTGGGATGATATGTTTTAATGATGTTGTTGAACAGTTCCAAACGGTTTGCGTAGTGAACTTTACGGTTGCCATTTTCAGCAACTTCATACTTTTCCTCAAACTCAATACCCCATTTAAAAAACAGTTTTAGCTTGACTTTCATCGGATAAAAGCCTGTTTTCATAACAACAAATGTGCCTTTAGGAAGCGATTTTAACTCATCAGTTGTCATTAGCGGTCGCTCTATCATCTGTAAGGACTGTGAAGGGTCATTCTTACTCCTGCTAACAGAGCCTGACATCACTGTTCTACTGCCTAACGCCTTTGATAATATCTCCGCAGAGATACTATTCGGAGCAAAGCCGCCAAAGATGGTAAGTTGGGTGTTGTCGATGATAACATCAGCACCCTCTTTTCCGTAATTTTTCTCCAACTGTGCAAAGGATTGTATTATCGGAACTATCTGTAACCGCCTTGAACGAGAGGCTGAAAACATCATCTCTGCTGAATCAATCTTCGGCAAAGTGCCAAATTCATCACAAAAGAATACACATCGGTTTTTAAGCACACCGCCATTCTCATCTGCAACGGATAGTATCTCACGATAAAGCTGTTGTATTATGAGCGACACCATAAAGAATGTGTTAGGATTTTCTTCCGGCATTACAATAAACACCGCACACTTTTCATTACAGAATTTTTCAGCGTCAATCTCCGTATCAAAGCACAAAAGTTGTTCAAGTTCGGAATCCAGAAAGGCATTCAGTCTTGAAAGTGCCGTACTCATTACGCTTGACATAGCCTGTTCAGCTGTGTTGAGAGCCACCCCTGCAAACCATTTTGCCTTGTGGTCATCGGGAAGATAATCCATTAATAGCTGAAACTGATTTTTGCCTTTCTTGTTGGTCGGATCAAGTAACTCCTGAATGATTTTGAATACCGAAACAATATGCCTTTCTTCGGATTCACAGAATTCTGAAACAAGCAGAATGGTCGCTGTTAAAAGTCCCTCTGCCGCATCATAAAAGTAAGCGTTCTGTCCAAATGAAGCCGAGTCCATACCGGAAAGAATAATCGTTTTTGAAATGATTTTTGCATACTTTTCTGCTCTTGCTTTGTAAACAAGCTGTTTGGAATTTGCTTTGTATAAGTCCATATATTTATTTACGAGGTGGAGAAGATTGTTACCGTGGGATCGAGTTGGATTTCGTAAATCTATAACAGAAATTTCGTAATCATAATACTTTTCTGCGATTGTTCCGTAATGCCGAACAACATCGCCCTTAGTGTCGGTTACCATGAATGACATACCCGTAGCACAGGCATATTCAATGCAAGGATAAAGCCAATATGCAGTCTTGCCGACACCTGCCGCACCAATCATCAGAGCGTGGACATCTCCTGTATCAACCAATGCGGTTGTTCCTTTTCTGCTGTTCCTACAGCCAACAACTATTCCTTGTTCAGTTGGTCTGCTTTCAGGATTATTTCTCCACTCGTTAGGCTGAAAATCAATTCGTTTGTATGTTTTTTTGACTTCCTTTTTGGTCGCCCAACGAGCCGTGCCGTGCTGTCCTTGTCCAACAGTTTTATCCTTTATACGATTCAGCGAATAGTAATTACCCACAGTTGAAATGATTATTAACATAGCAAACATTGTGCCTGTTGCGATAATCAAAGTTATAATTCCTGACGGCATAATTGTTCATCTCCTTTCTCTGATAAAGTTAAATCCTCATTCCAGTCCTTATGAATTGGAATGAGGATTTCATTTTGTATGTTCATTTTGTTTAATTTTTCTGCAATTCTTTTGTTTGCTAACTGTCCGGCTTGGTCGTTATCAAAGCAAAGATACACTTTTTTGATGTTGGGGTTGTCTTTCAGGCATTGAAAAAGCACCCTGTCCGAAACTGAACAGGATGCCCCATAGCTGTGTTGTTGCCAATTATCTTTGTGCATTGAAATGAAACTGAGCATATCTATCGGTGCTTCAAACAAATATAATCTGTCGCTTTTTCCATGCCAATGAAAACTAAATTCAGGTTGACTGCCTGCAACATTTCCCTTATACGGATTGCTTGTTGCAGTTCCTCTCTTGTGTGCGTGGCGAGGTGTGCCGCTTGTATCGTAGCCTACGAACACAGCATTATGGTAGTCGGCAGATTCATAAATCATCTTTCTACGCACAAATTCATAAAGCACATCTTTATCAATACCACGAGTCAACAGCAGATAAGAAAAAAGTCTGCTCATTCTGTCATTCTTTTGTGGCAGTTTGAAAGGCTTGTGTTCTTTTTCTATGATTGGTGAAGTTGTTATCTGACCTCCACCATTCAAGAGCATTTCAACCGTCTGTGCATAATCCTTGTTGTAAAATTTACGAACAAAATCTATTGCATCACCGCCTTTCTGTTCGTACTGATGATACCAAAGGTGACCTCTGATTGTAACCTTTTGTGAGCCGTCAAGCCATTCGTATTCAGAACCTGACTTTTTAACTTTTTCACCTTGGCTTACAAGAAAAAAGGCAAGGTCTGTTCGCCTTGCCTCTTCTCGTTGTTCTTTTGTAAAATAAATGTATGTTGATATTGTTATCACTTCCTTAGTTTTAATATATTTTTCTTTTCTGCTGTAATATCTTAGATTGGGTAGTTCTTCTCCTATCACTGTGACATGAGGCATCGGTCAGTGTTTGGGTATAGTTGCCCCTTGGTGATAAATTCTTATTGACATAATTGTCTTGCCGGATTATAATAAAAATAGGATATATTCATCCTATTAACATACAATATATATGGAGGTGCTTTTATGAATGTTAATACAAAATCGCTTGTTTCAATCACTGAAGCAAATCAAAATTTTTCAAAAGTTGCAAGACTTGTTGATGAAAACGGTTCAGCTGTTATTTTGAAAAATAATGTTCCTCGCTATTTAATTGTTGAATTCAGTCAGGCAGAAAACGAACAGCTTGCGAATGATGAGGATGTTATGGCTATTTCCAAAAGATTAGTTGCTAAAAACAAGGAAGCATATGAGGTTCTTGCCAAATGATTGTTTTATCTAAATCTCAAATTTTAGCAATGCATAAGACATTAATTAAAGAAACAGGCGGACTTGATGGCGTAAGAGATGAGGGATTGCTTGATTCTGCAATCAATTCACCATTTCAGAAATTTGACAATCAAGATTTATTTCCTACCATACAGCAAAAAGCGGCTCGACTTGGATATGGCATAATAAAAAATCATGCTTTTATAGATGGTAATAAGCGAATTGGAACTCATACTATACTCGTTTTTCTTGCGCTTAACGGAATTGAACTTGATTACACTCAAAAAGAACTTTACACAACAATATTAAATTTAGCAGACGGTAAACTTCAATTAGACGATTTAACAAAATGGATAATTGAACATCAAAGCTAATGCAACCCCTGAGCCTGCTTTTTATCATTAATCTTCTGCTGTAATTTTTTATCTGTTCTTTGTGCTTTCTGCTTTTCTTCAAAACGGAGTCTGCTTTGAATCATATTGCAGAGGTAACGCAGGAGTTTTAATGAAGAAACTGCAACGCTGTTTCGGTTAGTTTTAATTGAATAACGGGGATATAGAACACCTTTGCTTGAATCAAAATCTGATTCAGCAGAGGTGTTTTCTTCATATTTAAAGGGACTTGTAACAAGTTCTTCGTCTGTATTCTCGATTTCTTCAACCTCATCTTCGGAGAGTTTTAGTTTCATTACTTCCTTGATTATTGCATTCTTAATTGACTTGAACTCTTTGTTATTAACAAGAGGTATTCTTTCCGGCACTTCATCTGTGTAGGTTTTGATTGTGTTTTCCTTTTGCTCATACCATAAATCATACAGTTTCTTAATCCTGTCATCACTTGCAAGTTCTTCAACAATGAAATCAACAAGTGACTTTACATCAGGCTTGAGATAACCGTAAACCTTCCTCCCACTTGTCTTTGAAAGTCTGTGGGCAAGTTCCAACAACTTTTGCTGAATAGATGAGTTGATATAGATTTCAGAATTGATTTTTGAAACCAAATCATCAACAACACACCTCGCCTCTGCTCGTAGCTTATCCCTGTGTTCTGTTTGCTTTTCGTATACGCATAATAAGTCCTGTTGGAATATATCCTTCGCAAAAGAGGAACGCAGATTTTTAACTCCCTTTTGAGTAAGATAACCTTCATTTTCAACAGTTGAATATGCAATCAAATGGACATGTGGATGATGTGATTCATTATGAAATGCAGCATACCAATGAAGATTTTGTGTAGGTATTTTCAAGTTTTCAGCAAGAGTTGCTGTCTGTGTTCGTAGCATATCTCTCCATCGAGTACCCGTGTTAAAGCCAAGCCGTTCAGCATCTTCTCTGCGAATTGAAATAATTGCAGTCCAAATATTCCCTTTGTGATTGTTAAGTTCTTCAGATACCTTTGACAACTGAACCTGTACGCCATCATCTGTGAACAGACCATGAGAACCAAATCTTTCGGCACGGGGACGGGTAGCAATATATTTTGCATATGATTTTCTGCCCTCAATTTCATAAGCATTATCCTCAATCGCACGGGAAATAAAATCGGATGCCGTACCCATATTCAGCTTTTCAAGGTAGTCCGCATACTCAAACATTTCCTTGCAGTCTGGAAAATCTTTTATGATTTTTTCAATTAGATTCTTCTGCTTAGTCGTTGCAGGAGCAAACTTTTGCGTATCGTCTATCTTGTCAACGCCATCACGAGTAGCAATATACTTTGCATAACCGCCTGCACTTACTTTTCGATTTGGCTTGAGATATTTGAATTTGGTAACCAGTCTTGGCATTATAATTTATCCTTTCTGCCAATTGTAAGCATCGTCTAAAGAAAAAGAACCGTTTAATCTTTTGACTTCTTTTACACATTCACCACGAAGTTTATTAAGCAATTCCTTATCAATATTCTGCGTAGCGGCAACAACATTCATTGTCATCGCAAGCTCGACAGCAAGTTTGAAAATCATCCTGTTCATTCGATTGTCGCTCTCGGCAACAATTGATTTTAAAGTTGATGTAAGAATGTTTGGAAGATACTGACTATTGTCATTAGAAGAAAGGTAACCTATATAAAAAATGATTGCTTTTTCTATAAATTCACTTCTACTATCACAGTTATCCTCCTTGTAAATATTTTCAACCATATCAAGTGTTGATTCTTTTATCCAAAGTGCAAATTTTCTTTTAACTTCTTTTCTATTATCCTTTTCATTCAAGTACAAAACCTCCTTTAAAGTCACAACCCATAGTTGTAACTCCTACAATTATGGCTGTTTATTCGGCAAATCGGGCAGAACAATCCACATATATAACCCCAATGCTTAAAATTAACTCCTATGAAATTGTGAGACCTAAAAGTGCGAAAAACCGCATAGCAGTCGGCGTTGCCGTCTGCTGTGAACCGACACGAGGGAGCAACTGCAACCCCGTGTCTTTCTCCTGCTTATTTTTCAGCCCTTGAAATACCGCCCGATTTACCATATCATCGATTTTTCACACCTTGCCACAAACCGCCCGATTTCGGCTTTTATTCGATTTCGGATACTTTTCCGACTTCTCCTTTAAAAGCCGACACGAGGCGAATGTGGCGAGATTATCGCCGATATTATTCATTTAATCACTTTACCGTTTATCACTTCGAAATTGCAGTCGGTATATGACAGTCCGTACTCCTTAACCTCACGATTCAGAATATCGAACATTGATTGTTCTATACTGCGAGGGGATAATTTGATTTCATCACTCAAAGTGTCATAGCAAATCCATTCTTCGCTCTCGGGTGTGTCCTTTACAAGAATATCAAATCCGAGGAGCATTTTATCGGGAGTAGGAAATACTACGGCGTTGATTTTTACACAGCCGACTGTGAGTGAAGCAAAGAGAGTGTCATGCTTGTCCTTTGGATTTTCACAAAGTAATTTCTTGACTTCGTTCACAGACAAATACATTTTGAAAATATATTTATTGACGAGTTGCTTTTTCAATTTCTTTCTCTCGTTCATAAACTCATACCACCCATTCCCATATTTTCATCTTCATCAGATGAATCAAACAGATTGTTCTGTTCAAGGCTTTCGTAGAATTTCTCTGCACTGTCAGTTACAGCTTCGTTTAAAACTTTTAAATCAAAACCGCAGTCCTTGTAACCCTGTGACACTGTATCGTAGTAGCTTGCACTGGGCAATCCGAACTGCTGCTTAAGATTCATAATGTAAACCATTGCAGTCAGTTCAGAGCCGTTATTCAATTTCACAGGCAAGTCCTGCTTGAAGTAGTGAGATGGATAACCCTCGTAGCGGTCAAGCAGTTTTTCATCTCTCGGCTGAAGCTCCCACAGTGCAACGGGAACGGACTTGCCACTGCAAGGTGTGATTGTCGCATAGGAACAGTGAGGCATACCCTTGAACTGCAATTCATAATTTTCGACTACACCCTTTCCCACAAGTTTGGCTGTGGGGCAACGAAATTTCATCTGTTCAAGATTGAGGTTACTGCCGTAGGCAATGTATAACTTACTTTTCATATTGCTTCCTTTCTACATACTCATAACAAAACTCGAATCTTCATTCTGCACGTCTGCAGTTTCAGATTCGAGTTCATTTATGTTTTCATTTGTATTTTGAATTGTATTATTTATCTCTGAAACTTGTCTTTGAGCAAGTCTTTCCTTTTGTCTTTCAGCCTGTGCAGGATCTTTCCACGCAATGTTGCCATCAAGATTTTTTAGCAGATGATGACGAGCTGTCTTGAACTCGTCACCGATTAAGCCAAGTCGGAGCAACCAAGTACGAAAAGTATATTTTTCATTATCTGACTGAGTTTTAGCGTGTCTTGCAGACTTCTGTATCAATGCCTGATGACTGATTGCAAGGCACAGTTGAATCGCACTTTTGACTTCGCCTGCGTGTAAGGTTGAATTGAACAGACGGAATTCAATCGTACCCTTGTAGAACACGCTGTGAAGATTCAAAGCATGGTAGCGTGTGTCATCATAGTGTCGGTAGCTGTAATCCTCGCCGTCATACCACATTGACTTGAATTGCTCCATAGACATCGGAGGACGGTTATTGATTTCATCAAGGAAGCGTGTGTCCATCTTTTGACAGTAATGCTCACGGGAAACATTTACTTTCAATGCTTTGTATAGCAAGTCCTCTTTCGCCGCCATAATGTTTACGATATTGCGAAGTGTTTTCGGGGTATGCCTTGACGCATCTATGTGACAATGCAGACCACAACTTGAGTTGACTCTTGCTCCTGCGCCACGAAGCTTTCTGACAAGTTCCTGTATGGTTTCAATATCATCATAGCTACAAATCGGAGTGACAAATTCAACCGAGTACATTGTGCTTGCATTTGCTCCCGAACGATTTTCGCAACGAACGCTTGCGTCACGCATAATCTTCCACATCCTGCCGTCATTATCACGGACAGAATACGCATCGTAACAACCGCCGACATGAGTTGCATCTGTATGAAAATAACCGGCAATCACTTTCGCCGCCGTACTGCGAGTGATGCCGGTCATCTCAATTTCTATTCCGAAGTTTTGATTTTTAATTATTATCACCTCATTTTGCAATTTTCGTCATTTTGTTATATAATATAACAAAATAAATAAAGGAATGGTTTGATGTTTAATTGTTCGGTTATTATTGACTATATAAAAATTGGATGTATTATAGGAGGGCTTGAAAGTGCTATTCTAACACTGCTTTTGGCACTCCCATTTTGTCTTGCTAATAGAATAACAAGTAAAAAAGATAATAAAAGCAACTGCAATTTTAAAAAATTATTAAAAAAGTACGCAGCCAATAATAGCAAACTAATTCATTTTATCGATAGATTACCTATTATATATATACATATTGTAATTTATTTACCATGTTTACTATATGCTTATTTGGTGTGGACTGTAGATGAAACTGTTAATAGTGAAATAGCTAATACAATCAATAATTTTTCAAATGTCATATACACAATAATTTTAGGAACCATAGGCATTATAATAATTTGTGCATCACTAAAAAAGAATTATTATGTTGTATTTAATTACAATGATGTTACTCATAAATATAAATTTTTACCTGTATCCATTAATTTAATTTTTATACTTGTGTTGACTACAATAAATCAAATCATACTGTACACTTGTAATCACATAGTTTGCTATGTGTGTATCTATCCACTTATCATATTTGCAATCATATTATCAGGATATTTACTCTTAGTAACTTTAATTTTATTATTTTCAAATACACAAGCTGAACTAACAATACTTAATTCATTGCGATTTATATATAATGATCGCAAAAATATTTCAATAGAAAGCGACAATGCTATTGGAACAACAACAAATATTCAATATTTATGTAACAAATACATAAAACGCTTATATAAATTATACAGAAAATGCAACAACAATTTAGACAATAAATTTGTATACAAATATTCAGCCAAAAAAAAGGTCTTTAATAAAAAATCGTTTTGTAATTGTCTAAAAACAGTAGCATCTACTATTATCATTATTTCTATTGTATTATCAGTATTTACAGCATTTGTAGTAAATGCTAAAATTGAAATCGATATATTCAACTTCTTTTTTGTTTTCATAAGCTGTTTAATATCCTCAATCTGTGTATTTACTTTTTTATTACTTCTCTTAATTAAAATAAAACCAATTAGAAGAAACTCATATAATATGATATATGGGGAAAAAACGCATTTTATCTTTTACGGAAACAATAAAAAGTACTATTTTAGTGATTTTGCTGTGCCATTTTTCTACTACCATTCGGGTTTGGAATGGCTTCATTCTTTGAAAAATTTAGATGCTTTTTTTAAAATTTACACTAACACTAATAATGCAAACTCACAAATTGATAGAATGAAAAAAGTTATAAACACATACAAGGAATACACATCTATATTTTTTAAAAATAATACAACTAATGCTTTTATCGTTCTGCCAATAATTCTATTTTTGTACCACGGCTTTTTAAATTTTAAAGACAAACAATCTGTAATTGCGTTTTATAAAATTCAAAATATAGCATGGGATAAGGAATTACGCACTCTATCTAAATCCATCATTAAAGATCTTTACAAAGATCACACAAAGTTCAATCAATTTTTAAGAGATATAGATATTGCATAATTTAATATATTGTGATCTTCATTTTAAAATTTTGATTTTTCAAGTTACCACCTCGGTATTTTCTTCCTGTGGCTTTGGCTTTTTAGGCTTGGGCTGTTTTGTCTGCATTTCTTTCATATCAATAAACTCTCTGACATTTGCAGGAACATATTTTGCATACAGAGAGCCCACAGATTTTTCAAGCTCTTCCTTGAAATTCAAATCACGCTGTGACATATATAGCCTGATTGCATTCAACTTTTCATCATCGTACATTATGCTTACGCTTGTTTTCTTCATTAAAATCACCTCGTCATTTCTTATTTCTTTGATTTACATATTTGATATTCGGTATCTTCAGCCACTTCGTCCAGCTTCGTCCTGAGAGCTGAGTTTTGACAACTCCGTAGGCTGTGCCTTGTGCTTCGATGACTTCACCATTGCCGATATACACTCCGATATGTCCGTCCATCCAGACGGCAAGTCCGGGGGTATCGGGCATATTAGAAATCGGTCCGCTTTCGGTGACATTGCTCCATATGGAATTTGCTCCGCAGTCTGTAAAACCGTTTGAGCCTGCAACGATTTCTCCGCTGTCAGCGTTGTACCAAGCGTAGGATTTTATCAAGCCTATGCAATCGCATACTCTCTTGCCGAGCCACTTTTCACCGACCAGTCGCATTTCACCGCCTGCCTCGTTGTTGCCGGGATACAGACTTGCCTGTTGGTCAAGGTATTGCTTTGTGCAGACCTGACCGTAACCGCCGTAAACATAACCCCAGCCGTTTTTGTATGCGTTCTCGCACCACTTGACAAGGTCGAGATTGTTTTTCGTGGTCTTGTCAGTAAAACCTGCGGTACTGATTTCCGCACCCTTGATTGACTGCATCATCTTTTGGAACTCGTCATACTTTATCTCCGTTCCGAATTTCTGATTGACTGCATTTACCAAATCCTCATCAGACTGATTCTTCTTAAAACAGGATACAAAGTTTTTGACAAAATCTTTTTCCTCCGATTTATCGGACAAGGAGAACAGATATATAACCTCAGCCTGCGTGTTGCAGTCGGACAGTTTTTTGCTTTTGAGTTGATTTTCAACCTCTGTCATCGTGTCGTTGATAAGCTGTAGATTTTCCATCTGCTCAGCTGAGATGTTTTCTTGTATGGACTGATTGAGCTTGTCTGTGTCAATATCCATACTGCCGTTAAAAATTGACACAACAGCAACAATCGGCATAACCACAATTATGATTATGCCGATTATTATACCGCCTATTGTTTTTATTACCTTTTTATCCGTGAGCAGAGCAACTGCTATTTTCTTTAGTGCCGCACCTACTGTTGCTGACATACAATCACCTACCGCCTGCGGATCCGAAAATCTCTGCTTTGTATTCGGGAGCCTGAACGAGAAGCAAGTATCTTTCATTACCGCACCTATACAGACAAGTGCCACGCTCACCGAATTTTATTAAGGCATATTCGTTTGGCTCTACCATTAGCGCATCTTCAAAGTCCTTCGGATTGATATTGCCGGGGAAAAATAAGAAGTGATGAGTAGGAATTGAGAACAGGGGTTTTGTGTACTCCTTAACGCTCGGAATCAGAAAATCGTCTATGTTCTGACTGGCTAAAATCACGGCTGAGTCCTTTTTGCGGACGCGCTTCATTGCGTTGCGTATATACTCAATTGCTGTGAGATTTGAAAGGAACAAATATAGCTCGTCTATTGATGCAACGGTGTTGCCCTCACCTAATAACTTGTTGGACATATAGGAAAGAATGTTGAACAGCATTGCATCTTTTAATCTGCGGTTAGTGTCAAGCAAACCCTTCACACCAAAGCACAGAAATTTATCATCTGTAATGTTCGTGTGACCGTTGAAGTATTTACTTTCTGAACCCACACACATACTATGAATACCCAGACAAACCTCCTGCAAGATTTCTTCTGTATAAAGATACTTTCGCTTGTGGTCGTAGGTCATATATTCTTCCTCACACAAGTCGTAAAAATCACTCATCACAGGAAAGTCGGACGGTTTCTTTGTGCTGTAATCAGTTGTGTCGGTTATGCCGAATCGTGCGTACAGCTTCATAATCAGAATTTCTATTGTATCAAGCTGTGCGTCCGTGAAATTCTTGTAGGTTCTGAAAAAGTCTTTCAAGAACGCAATGTGCTGTGATAATCGGGTAACACGCTTGAACGGTTCGGGTGTTTTGGAGTCAACTTCTTCATTTGCATCACCCCAATCCTTTGGTTCTAACGGATTGATCTTGTATTTGCCCGACATAAAATCAATGTAACAACCGCCGAGGGCATTTGTCAAATCTTCATACTCCGCTTCGGGATCAAGGCATAAGATTTTCTTTCCGCTTTCACGAATATTTGTAAGGATAAGTTTCAATAAATACGATTTACCCTGACCTGAGTTTCCGAGAATAAGGATGTTACTCGTTGTCTTGTCCTCAGTTCTGCGGTCAAAATCAACGAGAATATTCGTGCCGTACTTATCTCTGCCGATATACAAACCGTTTGGATCTGTCTTACCACTGAAATTAAACGGAAACAGATTTGCAACAGATGAAGCAGGCAACACTCTTTCATACAAAAGTCCGAATTGATTTGAACCTATGGGGTTCACCGACAAGAAGCCTTCTTTCTGCCTTAGCGTTAATCTATCCACTTCAATCTTGGAGCGTGTCAGTTCCATTGCAATATCGGTTTGCAACTCCTTCAATTTCTGCTTACTCTTGGCTTTAAGCTCAACGAACACCGAGCAATGGAGCAGTGTTGCTTATCGGATAAAAAATTCTTATTGAACACCCGAGATTTTTCCTCTCGGGTGTTCGCTTATTAATTGAGGTTCTGACTATACTGAAAGCATCTCATCAGCTTCAAAGGTATAGTAAATATCAATCTGATTACCGCACTTCTGAGACCGAGGAATTGCTCTTTCATGTATGTTTATTCGCTTGATGAATGCATGCAAAATTTCAGGTGTTACTTCCGTGATATCAATATATTTTTTTGCACTTTCTATAAATTCTGATATTTTCTTATCACGAGTACCTTGTATTGAGATCTCATTGTTCAGATTTTCAAGCTTTTGTTTTTGCTCTGCCTGCTCTTGCTCATAACCCGATACAAGAAGTTCGAATCGTTCCGGCGTGATTCGTCCTGCAACTCTGTCCTCATACAGACATCTTATAATTCCGTCAAGCTCTGTTATGCGTTTCTGTACGGCAGTAATCTCGCCTTTTGAAATCTTTATAAGCTTTTTGGATTCTTTTTCTGCTTTTGATTTTGCTATTTCATAAAACTCAGCAGGGTTTTCTCTTGCGAACGCAGTAATTTCTCTCAGCCTGTTGAGTACCAATTCATCAAGCACTACAGCACGAATATAATGATATGAACAATGATGACTTCCCTTTGTCTGATAAGTTCCGCAAGTATAACATTCTTGTGTTTCCTTTAAGCTTTTTGCTCGGTTGATATACATCCTCGCACCACATTCAGCGCAATACAGATATCCTGCATACTTATCGGTAAGTCCTGTTTTATTTGCTTTCTTTCTGCCGTCAAACTTTTTCTGAACCATGTCCCAGAGCTTTCTGTCAACTATAGGCTCATGTGTATTCTCAAATATTTTCCATTCCGATCTTGGAACAGATATTCGTTTTTTCAGCTTATTCGATTTTGAATAAGTCTTTCCGCAAACGGTTGCTCCCAGATATTCGGGATTGCTAAGCATTCTGCGGATTGTACGCTTCGGCCAGTTATACGGACGGCTTGGATCAGGCTTACCTCTTAAGCTTCCATACTTCTGAAACAGGTAAATAGCAGGAGATATAGCCTTGTCATCTTCAAGAATTTTTTGGATTTTTGCAACTCCGTAGCCTGCTGCTGACAGCTCATAAATTCTTTTGACTATCGGTGCGGTTTCCGGATTAACCAGATACTGCTTTGGATTGTCGGGATTTAACATATATCCGTAAGGCACGCTTCCGTTGGTTCGCTCACCTCTGTTCATTGCGGCAGTTTTTACCGAGCGTATTTTCTTGCTGATGTCTTGCGCATAGTAATCATTGAAATAGTTTCTTATTCCAATAAACTCATTACTGCCTGTTTCAGAATCGACTCCGTCATTAATCGCTATATATCTGACATTATTCTGCGGAAATATGATTTCAAGATATGTACCTGTTTTAAGATAATCTCTGCCAAGTCTTGACAAATCCTTTGTTATTATTGTACCTATCAAGCCGTTGTTCATATCATCAATCATTCTGTTGAAGTCAGGTCTATTGAAATCAACCCCTGAATAACCGTCGTCAATATAAAATCGGCAGTTATGGAATCCGTTATCCAACGCATATTTTTCAAGAAGTGCTTTCTGATTTCTTATGCTGTTTGACTCTCCCTGCAATTCATCTTCCTGTGAAAGGCGGCAGTAAAGTGCTGTAATTAACTGTTGGTTTGAATTTGTGTTCAACATATTTCATTCCTTTCCGAGTGTTATCAACTCTATCAAATCAAACCGAATAGGATTACGACTACACAATATTCCTATTCGGCTTGAATATCCAGACTTTTATTCAGGTTTTTCACCTGAAACAAGATACTTTATTTTATCTGATACGGTATTATGTTTTTGCTCGTCCGCTATAGGAAATATATCCTGCACACAATAAGATGTGTTATCAATTTCAACTACATTCATTTTACATATATGCCTGCGTTTAAAAGCAAGGCTCGTAAGGTTATGTTCTTCTGAAAATGTATTATTGTTTTTCTCCATTAAATGCTCCTTTCTCCAACTACATTTGCATAGTCGGACTGTCATCAATTTCTTCATCTTCATATTCAATATTTTCTTCTTTTGATATTGCACCTGTAATCAATCCGGCGGTAAGTCCAAGTAAAGTACCAATATCACTGCCGTTTTGTTCGGCTACAATTCTCTTTCTGCGTTCTTCTTCATCTTCCGATTCATCATCAATTATCCGAGAAAGTGATTCAGCAAGAGAGTTGATACTGCCGAGGACAGCACGGTTATTGCTATCCATTTTAAGGTTGTCAGCAGAGTTGACTTCTTTACTTGTGACGCTATTGCCGATTCCAACTCCCGACCTTGTCGCAAGGTATTGTTCAAAAACTCTTCTTGACTCTTCCCAGCCTGTTCGATAGTTTTCGTCATCTGAGTTTGCACCGACCTGATTTCTTTCAGGATCTGTTCCGAAACTTTCTTCAGCTCCGTCTGACAATTCTTCAAGCTTGTTTCCATATACTCCTGTTCGATTTCTAAAATCTGTTTCAGATAATCTGTCATCTGTTCTGCATTTGGAATGTTTGAAATTCGGTTGTATAGCTCCGGCTGAAATGTTATTGCCGTTCTCAACAGATTGAGTTCTTCCTCTTTGACCTGTGACGGAATAGAAATCACTTTCGTTTCTCCTGACAGTAGTTCTATCGCTGTCAGCGAGTTGCTGTTCCTCTGTTTTAGACTTTCCAAAATATTGTTCTTGCCTGTATCTGAATTCATTTTTCATACTTCCTTTCAAATATTTATCGTTGTGCAGTTTAATATCTCTGCATTTCATTTTGTTAGGACATTGATAGGTGATGTATTTCCTGTCGTCTGTCCAAGTCACCGAATAACCCATAATCGACATTGCGTTTATGAAATCTTCCTTGCCTCCGCTTATGTTCATAGCTTTGTCTATGTCATTCATCAGTTTGAATTTCCAACTCTGACCTTTGACTGCCGTGCGGTATTCTCTTGTAGAGATTTTCATACCGTCCTTGCTGTAAGGTTCAAGAGTCGAAAGATTATGCTGTCTGCAAATTTCATCGCTCAATGCCCGTAACGATTTGAGTGTGTTTGGATTCTGACGAAGCTTTTTGCCGTTTTCAAAGCTGACTGAGTTGATTACGAAGTGAGAATGAATATGCTGTGCATCGCAATGTGTTGCAACTAAAACTTCATATCCTGTCCACGCTTTTTCGGCAAACTCTATAGCTATCTCATGAGCTTGTTGCGGAGTGATATTTTCTTCGGGTGAGAAAGACTGAACATACTGATAGAAATTCATACCGTCAGTTTTACCGTATGACTTTTTAGTAGCCATAAACTCTTTGAATGCATTTTCACCGTCACAGTTAATTCCGCTGACAAGTCTTTGATTTGAAATCTCATCATAGACTTTTTTATCTTGAAAGCAGTAATCTATACCACCTTTCATCGCACTGATTGATTGTTTTGACTCACGAATATATGTCACGGTCGCCATTACTTTTCCTCCGACAGTTTTATGATTGCATCATAGATTTTTCTTTGCATAGCAATCATTTCACTAAAGTTGTATGAATTAAAAGCACCGCTGTTTATCTTTCTCGTTATCTGATTCAGGTTGTTGCCAATCCTTTTTAGCTCAACAAGCAACGGTTGTAAATCAACTACTTTGATTTCACTTTTTAATGAAGATTTCAAAATATACTCAGTCAATGTCAGCTGAGCTTTCTTTGACATTTTATAGATTGCAGACTTTTCAGATTGAGTTAATCTGATACTTAAGGTTTGATTTCTCTTACGTTTTTCTATTTTTATGCACCTCCGTGTTAAAGTGGGTCCGGGCTTCCGCCCGACTTTATGCGTTTGGCGGACAGCCGGGCGCTCTGCTTGCCCCGGACAAGTCCGGAAAATGTAGCCCCAACCTCTGCTACTGAAAATAAACTTTCAATTCTGCCGTAAATTCGCCCCAATTGCGATTTTTACTTGAGGACGGGTACTTTCTCGCCCTCTGCAAAATAATCGCACAAATCGGCAACGACGGCGAAACAACTGCCTTGCAACGATAAATGAATAAGAAAACGGTACTCTCGTTGTATCTATCGTCACTTTTTATTACACTATGAATTCACAACAGAAGGATCAAATAAGTAGTACATATTACTGCTGTTAGAATTGTTCCATCTCTTTCTTAACTTCACTTGGACTAACCCAATTTTTTCAAGTGATCTCAAGCATTTGATTACAGTATTCTTTGTCAGATGACACTTCTCGCAAATCATTCTCAGCGATGGAAAACAACTGAGCTTTTCTCTGTCGGCAAACATAAGTAGACAGCAGTAAACTGCAATTGTATTTGCGGGCAAATTAAAATCAAATATTTTATTGCTGACTATAAAGAAATCCTTGTGCTGTACCATTGTATCATTCAAAAATTTTTTCTCCCTTCTTCTTCCTCTGCAGTTGATAATATCTTTACTTGAGTTTTGTTATGTAACTCTTGTTAGTTGTAATAGAAATATTGAACCACCTGATAGAAAATTTAAACTATCCTCCTGTCACTGGTTACAAGCATATTTTCATCACTCTCCTTTGTCCTCTAATATATAAATGTCAAAGTTTTTTAAAATCACAGAAATTCCCGTGACAGAGTAAAATTATTTCTTAGTATATTGTGATATTGCCGGTTCAGTTATATAATACTTTTTAGGTGAGAGAATTGAGCTATATTGAAAGGTACGAAAATAAAATCACAACTATTGATTATTTCGCAGTAGATTTTGATGAAAAGAATATAATTTTAAACAACGAGAAACTACCGCTTGGATATATAAGCAACTGCATTGCCAATCTTCCAAAGAAGTTCGCAACCAATCTACTGATTCACAGCGGTAAGATAAATCGTCATTGGCAGGAACTTAAATTAAACGGTTACAGCAGAAAATTATTTATGGATATATTTGCTGACATAAATAAAATGATTGACTATATGCAATCACTTGAGCCTTTTAAATATTTTGATATTGAAAAATCAAGAACGACTGTTTCAAAATTGTTTGGTAAAGATGCACTTGATGATTACGAGTATCTTTTGAAGCATCTAAAAATCAATTACGGAAGAACAGAAAGAAACGAAATTGCAAGGCTTGAAGAAATAGAGAATAAATCAAAGACCGCTGAAAATGTTTTGAGAGCATATTCATATATCGGCGTTGATACCGCTAACTTCGACACAATGATAATTAACTATGTAGAGAATTTTATAAAAGAAGATTCACGACAGAAAGATAACATTGCTAAATTCACTTGTGAGTTTTTCGAGAACGAAGAAGTACAAATGAACTTAGCAGCAAGCAATCCTGCGGCAATGATAATGGACGGATTCAACCTTAAACCGATTCAATCTGCTGTTCCTACGATAAAAATTGAAAATGGTAAGTACAAAATTATAAGACGAATGTATTTCAGCAGAATGATGGATTTCTTTGTGACGGAGTTTTTTGAGGCACTTTCGCAAGGTCACTACATATGGAAGTGCGGAGTCTGCAACAAATATTTTCTTATGACTACAGCACACAAGCAGCTTTATTGCAGTACGGTAAATAAGGAATACGGTGTGCCTTGTTCCTATGTTGCAAAGCACCCTGAAATTACAAAACGCAAAATGAAAAAGCAGAAAAAATCCGACAGTCCGTATTATGTTCTCTGGAACAGGCGATACAGCTCAATACGCCAAAATAAAAGCCTCGGCAAATACAGTAAAGCTGTATCATCCAAGGCTAAAAAGATTATCGATATGAAATTTGAGCGAGCACAGTTTGATTTTGACTATGCTGAAAATAACTACGAAGACGAAATGAATTTAGAAAAGATTTACGAGGAAGCAATGAAAGAATAGGCGGTGAGCAAATGCAAAATGAAAACCTGCATATGTATCAGTTAGGTTACGAACCAAATAGACTTGATGATTTCAATGATTATTTTATACAGTACCTGAAAACAAACGATAGTAAATATTTTAATGAATTTCTGCATTTCTATGAGCCTATACTTAACAGAAAAGCTGCCGAGTTTATAAAATGCAACCATATTGAAGAATACAGGTTACCTGATTTAAAACAAATTTTTGTTTCTCTACTGTGGGACGAATTGCAAAGATATTCAGCAGACGAAAAACTCCCTCTTCTGCAAATTATGAAATATAAAACTCACAAAGCGTGGTTAGAATATGTTCGTACAGACTGCGGTATTACAAAAATTGAAAGTAAAAACGCACATAACAATCTCCGTAAAGTAACGTCATTGTACTTCAAAATGAAAGATACAAAGCCGTTTGATGAAATTTTAAAAGAAATATCCAAACAACTACATATTTCAGAGAATACTGTCATTGAGTATATAGAAGCAGCGTTAGCAACAAAATATTCTGGAAACAGAGAATCTTTTGAAATAGAGGATATTACCGCATCCGAGGATATTGTCTTTAACAACTACAAATCTAAACAAATAAAAGAAGCTATTCAATCGCTATCCACGATAGAGCGCAAATTGCTTGAACTTACAACAGGAATCAACTTTGACACATTTGAAACAACAGAAAAGCTTTCATACAATAAAACAGCACTTCTGCTCGGTATGACAGAAAGTGCTGTTCAAAAGAAACGCAAGAGAATTTTAAAAAAGCTCAAACAAATGTTGAAAAATAGTTAACATCCTAATTTTTATAAAATAAATACTATTAACTTGTGTATGGTAAATTTTCATAGCCTTGCCATTTTGCAATATGACGAGTAAGAATCATACGATCCTTTGCGTTTACATCACCATCATTGTTTACATCTGCGGCGGTCATATCAATGTTTTCATATCCTATCCACTTTGCAAGATAGCGTGTGAGCGTCATACGGTCTTTTGCATTTACCTGACTATCGGTATTTACATCCCCAATAGAAATATATCCATTAATTGTAATAGGCAACTTATATGTAAAACTGCAATTATTTTCGGTTTCCTTAAAGTTGATTATAATGTTTGTTGTGCCTTTACTTTTTGGTTTTATAATAATTTTTCCGCCATTAATTGATATATCACTTATAATCTCAGCAATGTCAGAATTTTCCACTTCAACTTCAGGAACTACATCGCAAAAGTATAGCCAAAAGGAATAAACGCATTCACTATTAATATCATTAAGCATACTGATATCCCCGATTGCCCACATTTCAGGAATCATTTTATAGGTCCTGACATAAGCATTATAGTCAGCAATCGTTATTGGCATACCGTTATTAATTTTTATACTGTCCTCTATCCAACCGGGAAGAATAGAATTACTGTCGCTGTTAAGTTTTTCTACAAATGAACTGTCAATAAGTTCCGCGTTAGATAACACTGTTGCATTTCCATTGTTAACTCCGGGCTGAATATTTGTAAAACAATTTTTAAATTCACCACGAGATATTGCACTTTTTAAAATATCAGCCTGCGAAATACTACCTACATTATAACAATTGGATATTCCTTCTTCATTTGATCTTGAATGATTTTCCGGTACAATTCCTGCAACCCAAGATGCCTTATTCAACCCAAAACCACCTGTAACCAGCCCGGTATTATAACAATCATATATCCAAGCATAATTATACCCGGCAATTCCACCTACAGAATCTGTTGCCATAGCAATACCTGTATTATTACAAGCACTAATGGTCCCTCCTGTATTATTATTGCCTACAATTCCTCCTGTATCGCTTCCATCTACTGTGCCATAGTTTTTGCATCCGTAAACTAAATTGCTGTTTCTATTACAAATAGCCCCTGTTGAGAACAAATCATAGCCATAAACTAAAGATTTACTGTTGCAAAACATAATTATCCCTTTATTATCATTGGCTACACATCCACCGTATTGAAATGTACCCTGCGATATGTTAAGTGCTTTAATTATACCATTTTCGCCAATATACCCAAACAAGCCACCTGAATTTTCCTCGGGCACATACATATTATAAATGCTGAATCCATTACCATTGAATGTGCCATCAAAACATTTTTGCTCGGTGTTTCCAATTGGTGTCCATTTGTTAACATAAGAAAAAGCATTTTTATTAATATATATATCATTCTTAAGATTTACCGTTTTATTCTTAAATGTATTTCCTTCGTTTACAAGTTGAGCCAATCCTGAAAGCTGCTCAGAAGTAGTAATATCAAAACTTTTTTTACCATCAGAATACCAAGACACATCAGATATTCCGTTCCATGCGTTTTCAGAGCTTTTTATGTTATCATGATTAATATAATATGATCCGCCTGTTGCCAAATCATTTATAAGGTCAAAGTTCACCTTTCCATCAAAAATATTAACAAGAATAATTCTGTTATTATCATAAATCGGCTCACAATCCGACAAATAGGCAAAATTAAGGTTCTTAAGATTGCTAATAACAGCACCTTTTCCATCTACAATAACATATTGAACGGAAGGTCCTTTTGAAGCTGACCACATAACTGCAAATCTATCATCATTTATTTTAACTATTTTAGGATTGCCATAGCCTTCTGCATAAAATGTACTAGAAGCAGTCAGCCATTCACATTCTGAAGTATTTAAAGACTTATTGTAGCTTGATAGAAAAATATTGTTCATTTCATTATTCATAGAAGAGCCCACAACGAGATAATTTGTTGGTGAAATTTCCATACCTGATACCTCTGCATTTGTCACATTATCACCAATGTCACCCGAAATTTTCAATAAAGGTTGAGAACCATAGTAAGACTGCAAATACACTGAACGTTCAGGATATCCATCACTTAAGTCGACATAAACAGGATAATCACCATCGAATTTAACTATTTGCCTAAGCGAATGACTCACATGTTTATAAGGATACATATATTCTGTAGCCCAAAAATCAGACATACAACTATATTCAGTCATATTATCTGTATTAACTTTTATTGTCATATTTGACTGATGCCCATCAAGACGCAATCTACTTGTATATACTACAAGCGAATTGCCGTTCTCCGCTATCGAAACATTTCCAGAATCAAAAGGTCTCTTTGTATAAGTTTCAGCTCCGTTAAGTGATAACCCCACTATTTTTTTAAAATTTTTATCGTATTTAATAATTCTGTATACATCGCCCCCCTTGTCCAAAGATGTATCATAAGATTGACCGCAAACTACATAATTATAATTCTCTCCGCAATAATATCCACCCCATAATGGGAGTTCAAGCTCAATAGTTTGGGTTGATAACAAAGAAAACTTTGAATTATAAGTCATAATATACAATAAATCGCTATACACTACTACTTGATAATTTCCATTTGACAATTTATTTACAAATGAAGTTTTCGGAGTACCGAAAGCTTCAGGAGAATAACTTGACAAAATATTTGAATAATCCTCAGGTAAAACTTCTGAACCCTCCTCCACAACATAAGTCAAAACACTTGCAGAAAAAGGTATTGCAGAAGAAATGCTAAATACTATTGCTATAGAAAGTATAATAGAAATAATCTGTTTTGCTTTCCTTAACATAAATTTCACTCCTTGGTTTTTTATCTTTTGCGGAATAGAAACTAAGAACATGTTAAATTCCTACTCCATATATTTCTTATAAAATTGATAAGGTTTCATATCCCTGCCATTTTGCCAAGTGGCGTGTAAGAATCATACGATCTTTCGCATTGATTGCACCATCATTATTTACATCTGCGGCGGTCATATTAATATCTTCATAACCAGACCACTTAGCAAGGTAACGAGTTAACAGCATACGATCCTTTGCATTGACTAAGCCGTCACCGTTTGCGTCACCGAATGGAACAGTTTCTTCTAATGCTACAAATTTTAATCTGTTATCATTTGCATATTCTTCCACAACTGAATTTTTATAACCGTGGATTGTCAGATTTGGACAATCTTCAAAGACATCATCGTATAAGAAAATACCTTCGTCTGGTATAGTATTTACTAGTATAGTAACGTCTAACAAATTAGTGCATCCGTAAAAAGCATGATACCATAAATAATTAATATCATCGCCAATTAATACTGATTTTAGGTTTGTACAATTTGAAAACGCCTCGCAACCAATTTCCTTAACACTATTTGGAAATGTTACAGATGTGAGACTTGTGCAATTTGCAAAAGCATAATCTTCAATTTCTTCAACATTGTTTCCTATATTTATTGACGCTAAATTTTTGCAACTTGTAAATGCATTCCAATCTATTGTTATAACGCTATCGGAAATAACGACTGAATTTAAATATTGACAAGCTATAAAAGCACCATCTCCTATTTTTGTAACTCCAGAAGGAATTGTATAAGAAATATTTTCTCTGCTTTGCGGATAACAAAGAATTTCTGTTTTATCTTTGTTAAAAAGTATTCCATCAATATCAGAGTAGTTCTTATTATTTTCACTTACTTCTATATTTTTAAGATTATAGCAACTCTCGAAAGCTGTCACCGAACATTCAGAAACATCATCATTTATTACAATTGTTTCTACAGTATCGCTTACAATCATTTGACTTTCCACTACCTGTGAACCATCCGCGATTATTATTTCTTTGATATTGTTACAGCCTTCAAAAGCTCCTACACCAATTCGAGTAATACTGTCTGGGACCGTTATACTAGATAAATTTGAACAGCCTTCAAAAGCTTGAAAATCAATAGTTGAAACACCCTTATTAATTATTACTCTTTCAAGATTTGTGCAATCATAAAATGTATACCCATTTATACTTGTAACACTCTTAGGTATTGTAACATTTACTAGTTTTTTACACTCTTTAAAAGCACCTTTACCCATATAGGTAATACTATCGGGAATACTGCTTTCAAAATTTGAATAAGCAAATGCATAATCTCCGATGCTCGTAGTAAATTCTGGAATTTCTAAATTTTCAACACTTGAATGCATGAAAGCATAGTCACCAATTTTTTTTACACTGTTTGGGATTATAATGCTTGTAATATTATCGCAACCATATAGAAAGCAATTTGGAATAGTTTCAACTTTTTTTCCTATATTAATCGTTTTTAACTCTGTGCACCCATCAAAAGGATGCTCAGGTGAAAAGGAATAACCACCTTCATAAATTTTATCAGAAAATTTTTCACAATTTACCGCATTATAATTTACCGTTGTAAGGGAAGTACAATTTGAAAACGCAAAACTACCTATATATGTTAAACTTTCGGGAATTATTATGTCCGTAAATCTTTTACAGCCAGCAAAAGCATTACTACCTATATATGTTACACTATCTGGTATAGATATATTTTCTAGATTTGTACACTTATCAAAGGCAAAATCTTCTATTGTCGTCATACTGTTTGGAAATGTTATAGATTTTAAATTTGTATAATCACCAAATGCGTCTATTCCAATCGTTTCTACGCCATCCGGTATTGTATATTCTGTTGCTTCAGGTTTTGTAAATTTAACTAATTCTTTTTTATCTTTTGAAAATAAAACACCGTCGACAGATGAGTAATGCTGGTTATTTTCACTCACATCAAATTCAGAAATATTATTAGTATATGAAAATGCCCAGTTTTCTATTTTGTTTACACTATCCCCAAATGTTATTTTCTTAAGCTTTTCACAATTGTATAGCGCATATTGCCCAATAGAGGTTACAGAATTACCTATACAAATATACTGTACCGCGCTATCCGTGAAAGCACTATCTCCAACTGTAGTTACACCATCATCCACCATAACATATTTTGCACCAGTTAATGGTGATTTGTCGTCAGGCAAGGAATAATTATGCATGGCACCCTCTCCATAAATACGAACAAATCCATTTTCGTAACGCTCATAATAAACATTATCACCGCATTTGAGACTATACCAAGGTTCAATATCTTCTTTAAAATTGTACAAATCAATTTGATCAATATTAGTTGGAGCTACATTAATTCCTTGAGCATTTATTGGATTATATAATTCAGGATACTGTAAAGAAGCACTTGGTAACGCTGCCTGATATGATTCTCCTTTTACAACATTTAGATTTTTATAGCTTATTTTTCTTACAACGCTCCCATCCTCTGACATTTCATTAACGATATAATCCATAGTTCCGCTATCATAGCCAACGATTTTCACAGAATAATTCTCATCAAAAAGAAATATATGCTTTTCTTCTCCTGACACAAACATATAAATCTCGTCATATGATGTATCAATTTTATTATCTACTACTCTTCCAACTAAATCGCCGTCAGAATTGTATATAAAAACATCAACAGGGCAATCAACCTCTAAATCCAAATAGTGTTCAGTAGGCGATAACAGCATATTATAAACATTATCCGAAAAAGAGCCTTTTAACAGACCCGCATTTTTTAAAACCTCAACCATTGTTCCCTCTGTAAGATAATTTGCAATTTTATCAAGATCATCGCCAACCGTTTTCTTAAATATTGTTTTTATCTGATTATTAGCAATTTTAGTCAGTTGTTGAGTAAAGGATTCCATATCCGTCAACGAAACCATACCAGTTCCCTGACATTCTATATTATTTTTGTCACTTTTCTTGTACATTTTATAATTTAAATTTCCAAAACCCGCATAAGATGGTTTTTTACCTAAGGAATAATTATTAAGTGTTAATTCAAATTCGATAGTCCGCTTTCCTATGTGCGTCTGAACATTAAAATAAAATTTTGCTTTGGTTTTAAATGTGCTTGTTAAAACACTATCATCTATTCCTAGTTTTTCATAAACTAAATCTTGCAATTTAGTATTCTGCTCACAGTATTCAGAACTTAAAGCAGCAAAAATATCTGCTACCCATACATATAAAACTTCCCTGATATATTTTTGCTGTTCTAATGAAAGATAACCATCAATGTATCCCGAAAAAGTCAATGCATTTTCAGCTGTTTGATCCACGTGCTGTCTGGCGCGGTTCACTGTTTTTCCGTTTTCTGATGTAGTTTGCTGTTTATCCGTTTTTTCTTTAACTATATCTATGCTACCTACTGTAATCTGAGCCGTATCATTTATTTGCTTATTTTCATAACTGACTGTAGTTTCTAAATTCATAATCGAATTTGCACTCTTCAATTTATAGTCATCATTAACATAAACAGTGTAAGATTTGTCGATGCTGGTTCCGGCAGTAATAGAAAAACAACTATTATCGTTTAATTCAGATATATTATCTTTAAACCACCAAAATCCGGTTGAACCAAAATTAAGAGCATCTGAATTTGCTTTTATATTAACCCCATTGCAAATAACGCTCATATTTTTTAGTACGTTTTCAGGAATAAAGCCATAGCTGCCATCAATAATATATGAAATATTTATATTGATTGTAAATTCAGATACATTTAGCTTGCCATTTTTTGCGTATAATGCTTTTGGATTAGTAGTTGCAGTTACATCAACACGGCAAATATCATCTTCCGAATATATTTCCGATACTTTTTCGTCAACAATTTTGCAAACCACACTACAGTCAGGTCGTTCTACTAAATACTTTACTGCCTCATTAAAATCAAAATTATCTGTTGCCTGATACTTTTTACTATCCACTTTTATGTTGTTGGATAATGGGTCTACTGCTTTTAACAATCCAACTACATAATATTCTCCTACTATATTTCCATTGCTATTTTCAGCTGCTCCTACATTAATTGAAAAGCTTGTTAAAACACTTAATATTATAATAATAGATAAGAAAATTGACATAACCTTATTATACTTTTTCATTGTTTTATCCTCCTGTATTTTTATTTCAAAGGCAAGGTTTCATAGTCCTGCCATTTAGCCAGGTGTCTTGTAAGAATCATTCTGTCCTTTGCGTTTACTTCGCCGTCGTTGTTTACATCGGCAACGGATTTATTTATATTTTCATATCCGCTCCACTTTGCGAGATAGCGGGTTAACATCATACGGTCTTTTGCGTTGACTGAGCCATCGCTGTTAATATCACCTATAATCATATTATCCGGAACAGAAACAACATAAATACTGAAATGATTAGTTGTAAAAATCAATCTTTCATCCTTATATTTAGCTTTCATATCAGTGATAGTACCGTCATCTTCGACTCGATGTACCTTTATCATTCCCATTGAAGCTAAAAATTTAAGTTCTTCTGATATTGGTATAGAAACTTCAACATTTTTATCTATCTGCGTTTCATCGCCGTTTTTAATCATAGAAATATTGTATGTAGAGTTAGACACCGAAGCAATTAAATCGTAAACTTTCGGATGTGTATCTTTTATTTTTTGAATCAACTCACTATCAGCATATAATCGAAACACTTTTAGTGCAGTGTCACTGTTAAAATTAGTATCTGTTTTAACTTGTACACCTAAGCAATTTCTCGTACTGCCGCTTTGATTTTGTAAGGTAATAAACCCTGAATTTTTAGAATAAGAAATACTAATTATTTCAGACAAAAGATTTAGCGAGTCTCCAAATGTAAACATTCCTTTTAAGACAACCCCGAATATCCCAGCCATATCTTCAAATACACTTTCTCCGACTGAAAAGCCACAGCTTAATAATGCATCGTTGCAAACATCCTCAAGATTTAGGTTTTGCATATTATAAACTACGGTTTCTCCAAAATTTCCTACTGCTTCACCACCTATTAATGTTTTCTTAAAAGCACCATTAAGCAATTCTTTACTGAATTTGGTCTGATCCTTAAAGCATTCTAACGATACGGCATTCTTGAGAATTTCTTTTGTCATTTTTTGTGCAGGTAAAAATGTATTGTTTAAGTCTATTCCTTTTATGTCTCCATAAAGTCCTTTAAGTTGAAGAATACAATCAAATGCATTAATTGATGAAACAATCGCCGAATTTTCCGTATCATTAGTGATGTTAATATATCCATTTTTAGGAATTGTAACTTTAACAGTTGTTATCTTTGAAGAATTAGTTTTCTGACGATATGTTAATAAATTCCCATTATATATATCGCTTGCTAGATCACAGCAATTATCCCAAACCGTCTCTTTAATGCTACCTGCATTATTTGTCATCTTATCAATAACAACCGCATCTTTTATATCACCGTTTTCGCTATAAATTTCCACTGCACCGAAAATATATTTTGTATTGTATACATCAAAAGATACTGTACATGAATCATCGTTATTTTTCGCATATGAATAATTGTCAATATACATACCGTTTACATTATAAAAATTTGATACATATTTTTCAATTCTTTGTTCTGGTACATTTTCAACTGTAAATGTCATAGAATTACCCTCGTATACAGTAACAGGTACTCTGGTAACATAACCCGTTTTTGAATCGCTAAATGACACATATGTTGTACCGGGAGAGATTGCTTTTGCAACAATAAATCTGCAATTATCATGCAATGAGGTTTCTTCCACTTCCAAAATAGAAGTATCGTATACAGTATATGTCAATTTTGATATATCATCAGATTGAAAGCCATTATTAAACACTCCTGCACCAATTTTGATCAAACTGCCATTACATACACTCAAGTCGGCATAATCGGAATACACTCTAATTCCGTTTAAGCCTTCAGTAACCTGTACCGTCATAGTTGTGGAATTACCATCAGGCATCTGAGCAGTAATATATGCAGTACCAATATTATTGCACTTAATATGCACTTTCGGGTTTTTGCAATATGCATTATAGTCTCCGTCCGATTCCACAACACTGGCTATGTCACTGTCACTGCTTTTATAAATAACATCCCCCGCTGAATAATTATTATATAAAATATACAAATCAGCAACTATACTCTCATTTGCCCTGCAATTCATTTGTGGCTTTCCAAACTGGATTGGTGCCATTACACTAAATTTAATTCCATGGTTATTGGCGTAGCGTTCGGCTTCTGTTCCCGAGAAGCCATATAAAGTGAAACGGTTGAGCCGTTCATAAACACTGTCATAATTCGGAGTATAATATCCAAATGCACAACTGTCTATTTTTTCAATATTGTCTCTCAAATAAACTGACTGTAATGAAGTGCAATTCACAAATGCATATTCACCAACATTCAGTACTGAATCAGGTATATATATTGATCTAATATTGTTGCAGTTCTCAAAAGCCTGCCATCCTATATCTATTATGCTGTCCCCTAAATTTATATTTTTTAGATTTCTGCAAAAGGAAAAAGCATTTCTATTTAGTCTGTTCAAATCTTTTCCCAAATCAACTTCAGTTAAGGATGTGCAATCCGAAAAACAATATTCTCCCAACGACATAACACTATCGCAAATAATAACTGTTTCCAAGTTATTACAATATCTAAATGCAAAATCCTCTATGCGCCTTATATTTGCACCAAAGTTTATATTTCGAAGGTTACTACAAAAGCAAAATGAGTATTCACCTATGTATTTTACTGTATCAGGAATTGTAACAGTATTAATATAATCATTTGATTCAAAAGCATGATTTCCTATCTTTGTAACTGCTTTTGAATTAATTGAATCAGGAATAACTATATCACTTGATTGACCTCTGTATGCAGTTATCTCTACAGAACCATCATCTAATGGCATATAATAGAAATCACCATATTTTTGCATATATTCTGATATTTCCTTTGGTGCAAGTTCTTTATATCCTATTCTGTTATACAACGCATACTCCTCAATTGTTGAATTATAGATGCTATGCAGGTATCTTCCCTTTCCCGAATATGTCGGCAACGCTTTTCCATTAGTATGGTAACCGAAAGCAAATTCACCGATATATGCTACATTCTTCGGTAAATATAAATCAAGTAGATTGTCGCAGTTACAAAATGCTGAATCACCAATATATTTTACCGTATCGGGAATATCTATAGATGTCAAATTAATTGAAGAATTAGAGTCAATATATGAACCTGAATTATCAAAAAAGGCTCCGTCAGCAATTCCCATAATGTTCTTATTAAACTTAATAGTACCGTCTTGCGGAATATCGCCCTTATAAGAATAAACAACCTTTCCTACATAAACAATTCCGTTATTCTGATTACTGTACCATGTTGTTCCTATAAAGGCATTTTGACCAATACAAAACAAACTTTGCGGAGCCTGTATATTTGTAAGATTCTCCTGATTCAAAAATGCAAGATTAGCAATTCCAAAAGTACCATCTTTTATCTTAAAAGTATATTTTTCAGGCATTTCACCTTTATAATTGTATACAAATTTTCCGGCATAAACTACTCCGTCACGCTGTTTATTATACCAACTGGTATTATTAAACGCATTAAACCCTATACTTACGATTGAGTCTGGAAAAATAATTTCAGATAAATTTGTGCAATTGGCAAACGCCCCCCTACCTATTTTTTGTACTCCGTAAGGTATTATTACTTTTTTGAGATTACTATAATTTGCGAAAGCACTCTGATATATATTTTTAATGTTTTCATTTATTTTTATTTCTGTAACACTTTCTAATCCGGATATTCTACTTTCATTTCCATACGGATCAAGCGAAGTTGGTTTTCCTAATCCAACAACTTCATAGCCACCAATTTTCCCTGGAAATGTAACCACCGTAGAGTTACCGGTATACCCCGAAATATATGCTTTTGAATGGTAAATATGGTAACTGAACATATCTCTTTCAATTATTTTCTCATTTTCAGCATAAACAGTAAGGGATAGAATTGAAAACATATTTAAAATTATAGCAAATGTCAGTATAATTGAAATTGTTTTTCTCACTTTTCTTCACTCTCCAATTAACCAGTATACGGTAAAGAAATGTAACCGTTCCATTTTGCAAGGTGGCGTGTAAGAATCATTCTGTCCTTCGCATTGACCTCACCATCTTTATTTACATCTGCAGATGTCATATTAATATTTTCATAGCTCAACCATTTTGCAAGATAGCGGGTTAACATCATTCGGTCTTTGGCTTTTATTTCACCATCACCATTAACATCGCCGGAAGAAATGCCATTCTCGTCTAAAGCAATATATTCAAAACCGTTGTTATTAGCATATTCCTCAGAAGCAGTATTTTTATAACCGCAAATTATAAAACCTTCTATCTTATAAGTATCAGATAAATATCCTAATGCTTTATTGCCAATAGATAAAACACTTTTGGGGATTGTTATACTTGCCAAATTTTCACAAGCAAAAAAAGCTCTATCTCCTATTTTTTTTACTGTTTCGGGTAATATAACGCTATTGATATTAGAATTTCCTTCTATCAAAGGATGTGATTGAGCAAAATATGTCCCTATTGAGGTAACTTTGTTTCCATTAATTTCCGAAGGAATTTCAAGCACTGAAGGGTACATCTCTCCATCATATTGATAAATTTGCATTCCATCAAAATCATCTAATCTATAACTATACAAACTGTTTCTAACCTTAACACTGTAATATCTAGGGGCACTTCCTGTAAATCCTGCCTCAACTTCATAATACTCCTTTCCATCAGAAACCATAGCGTTCATATGTCCTGAACCAGCTCCATAATCTTTACTTCCATTTCTTTTCCATGCTTGTAAACCTGCACTTTTTGACATATATATTATAGCGTCTGTTGAAGCCCAACAATCTCCACCTCCTGCAATAATCAACCCTGCATAAGACGAATAACCATCATCGTAATCTCTTTCTGCTACAAATTTAGCGATGATATTAATTTTCTCATATGTGGACATATCGTTTTTTATATTCTTCGACACATAGTCATCCATTATTTTTTCTGCATATACATCAGAATAATCAACTACATTAACTTTAACCTCAAACTCTACATCATCAGCACAGACAATGATTGTACTTTCTCCATACTCAATATCCTTGGTTATTTTTGTCGGTGTTTTGTTAGGTTCCTCAACAGTTGTACCATAATTACCATACCAATAGTATGTATTAATTTTAGGTGTAATTAAACCATTGCTTGATATGTTCACTTTCTCATATCCATCAACATAATAAGATATCTGGTTTGCCCCACTAACAATAAGTTGAAAAGAACTATTAAAATTTGACGGAATACTGATGTATTTTTCAGCCCAATCTTCTATCGCATATATTGTTACATCTGTTGAATTAATACTAATATTCTTTTTTACATCAATTTGTGTTGCATCAGCCATTACACCCGTTGCAGCTCCTGCTATAACGGATGTGTTAATAACCACACTTATAATGATTGTTGCTGAAAACAAAATGCTCAATACTCTTTTTAAATTACATTTCATAAGATTCCCCTCCTGTAAAAGTAATTTTATTTATTATTTGGTAAGATTTCATATTCCTGCCATTTTGCTAGATGCCGTGTAAGAATCATTCTGTCCTTTGCGTTGACTTTGCCGTCATAATTCACATCAGAAGCCTGATCATTTATGATTTTTATGCCATTCCATTTTGCAATGTACCGCGTTAATGTCATCCTGTCCTTTGAATTTATCACACCATCATTGTTTATGTCTCCGAATGTATACGAAAGTTTTTTACTATTGACAATTTCACCTGATTCATCATCAATCATTATGTTATTGACAGTATTCTCAACATTGTTTTCAGAAATATTATCAAATTCATACGATTTAACATTTGCTGCATTTATATATGTATCAGATTTTATCTCTATTGTATTACTATTATCACTCACAGATGTATTTCCGCTTGCTTTACCTGAAACTCGGATAAAATCTTTTTCGCTCTGCGTTTGTAAAGCAATATCAAAATCATAGTTTCTACCCTCAACCGTTACGCTTTTACCATTAATAGTAAATCCATCTGAATAATTTGAGCAAATATAAAATCCTCCGGAATATGTTTCGCCGATAATCTCACAGTCATTTTCTAAGTTTGAAAACACAAATTTTGAACTATTATTAACGGTAATATCCCATGAACAAGTATTATCCAGATTGTCCACCAATTTACAATCATATACATTCATATTACCGTTATAGTTGCTTCCATCATATTCAAGATACTCACCTCTATCATTCACCACTTTAAATGTTTTGTATGCAGTAATATTTAATTGAGTGGTATTACTTGCAGAAACAGGCTCACTTCCTTTTACTACCGAAATACTGCTAAAATTTTTTCCACTGTATAATTTATCAATATCATAAACTTCAAGATTAGTCCAAATGTCACTAATCATATATCCAAGCGCTTCACCGTTAGCATCTGTAAATGTAAAAGAGCTATAATCTGAAGATATTTTAAAAATAAAGTACCTTACATTTGGATATGTATTCTCATCATAGATTAAGATTTCATGCTCGTTTGTGCTATCATTATAGTTGTATCCACATACTACAACGCTATGTCCGGACACATCATTGTTATGCTTATAGCTAAATGAAAGTACAAAAGGCTTTTTCTCATTCTGGGAACGTTCAGCATCCTGTTTGAATTTTTTTAGAAAATCTGACAATCTTTTATTGAGACTTTGAGTATGCCATCCGTTCCTTTCAACAGAATAACTTTCAGCACCATTTGCTGTAAGTTGAGTTAACTGATAATATGTAACTAAATCCTTGAATCTTCCTTTATCACTATCGTACATAGAACCTAAGCCCCAATAATTGCTAGTCTGTATGCCATTATTCAAAGCTTTAAGATCCAAATTTCCGTTATTTGCATAACACATACTCAAAGCTATTCCATGACACACTCCTCCTGTTTCTCCGGAATACATTTCATCGTGAATTCTGAAAGTACTATCCCAAGTATTTAAACTATCCCAATATAATTTATGTCTATAATTTTTGTTATTAACATGATAAGTAGTAGCCTTATGCAAATACTGATTTGTATCTTGCTTAAGTTTAAAATAGTTATTATCGCTATAATCATTATAACTAAAACTGCTATAGGAATCTAATAAGGATTCTCTCTTTTGTGAATATGTGTAAGAATCCCAGTCACTCTTTGTAATAAACTTTGATTTTAAATTTGCATCTACACAGTTTTTCAAAATGTTTTCATTTATAGTATTATACTCAGCTTCTTCAATGGCATTAAAACCAGAAGAATTACCATAACCAACAGCACCATCGTAATAAGTAAAAATATTTTCGTAAGTAGTGAAATTCACTTCCTTATAATTTGATGAATAATAATAAAAATTCAGAGTGTTATTAGTATAAGTTAATTTATAATTACCACACCATCTATCTGCAGCAAAACCAGCAGCACAAGTGTTCATTCCTGTAATAAAATATTTATCATATAATTTATTATAATAATATTTTAAGCTATAAACATTTAAGTACTCACCATATTTTTTACCGGTTACCTCATGTATGGAATCATTACTATAGTAATAAATTCTTACAGAATGGTTATCCATTGTACCACCGGCTTCCTGAACAACTAATTCACATTTTCCGTCAAAATCCAAATCTAAAAATTCAAATCCCGCCTGCATTCTTATTGAATTACTTGTTAGAGGTAACCAAGAAGACTCATTGCTGAGCAACTTATTAATAAAATTATTACAATAATCACTTTCACTTGAAGCACTTACTGTTATTACTGACAACATTGTAATTAACACAAGAACAATCACTAATATAATAGCTATTGATTTTTTACTTTTTTTCATTTCTATTCCTCCTCGTAAATTTAATTTCAATTTTCTTTTGTCAATTCAAAAGTTCCCTTATTTTTATCTTTTGACAAAAGTGTTAATTTGTTTTCATCTATAATAAACTCATAAGTCGAATCCTGTGCAGATTCACTTACAAAATCAATTTTTATTTCATCATTATTTATAGTGTAATTAAATTCATATTCTGAGTCTGAAACAGCCATTTTACCGTTTCCTCTGCCGTCAAAAGTATATTTTGTAACGCTGTCCAGTTTCCATATTCCAATTAGTTCATCGGAAGTAACTTCAATCTGACTGCTAATATCCTGATTATTCCTGCAACCGCACGAAAATGCAAAAAATAATACAACCAATGCTAAAACACATACAGATTTAAAATTTGTCAATTTCACAACTTACTCCTCTAATATAAAAGACGGACGATGACAGAAAATCCGCCACCGTCCGCTAATCATTTTTCTAATTCAAGAATAATGTGGTATTATTTTGTAGATTTATTTTTTCTAAAGTAGCCATAAGCATAAACAACCGCTGAACAAAGCATTAATACAGCAGCAAGTATAACTGCAATATTGCTATTTCCAGTCTGAACAGTGCCATTATCCGAAGAAATCACTGAAGAAGTTACAGTATCGGATGTTGACGTGCCTTTGTCTGGCTTTGATGTAGCTGATTCCACTGTAGTTGGTTCAGTTACAGTAGGTTCAGTTGTAACAGGCTTAATAGCCGGAATTTCTTCTGTTTCAAGAACTGTACCACATACTGTACATTCCTTATGCTGACTGCCCTTTTCAGTTTCAGTGGCTTCCTTATCAACTATCCAGTCTGAAGGGGTGTGTGCTGCTTTGATAATTACACTGTCATGGTCTGTAATCTCAACAGATGCCGTAGCATCCTCAAACCACTTTCCGCAGCCGTCACAAACATAGTATGCTTTCTGACCATCCTCTGTACATGTTGCAGCAAAGCCCTCAACTAATGTAAGCTTATGTGTATGTCCGAGTGCAGGAGTGATTACATATCCGCATTCTTTACAAACCTCAGGTTCATACTCTGTTGCAGGACCATTTGAAGTATGCTCTGCAAAATCAAGCTTGTCTTCACAAACTGTGCACGCATGCCAATGTCCTGTTTTATCCGATTTCCATGTGGTTGTATCGTAGTTGTGGTCTGCAAGTTCACCATACTCAAAGGTTTCAGTATCACTTGCCTGTCCACATACAGAACAGCTCTTGAAATAAACAGCTTTTGAAACGCATGTTGCAGGAGTCTTTAAGTATTCGTCAGCAACTTTTTCTGTATACTGATGAGGAGCATATTCGCCGTATTCCTGACCACAAACATCACATACAGCTTTCTTTGTACAAGTAGCTTCGCCACCGTGATGAGCAACTAGCGGAAGTTGTTCAGCTTCTTTTGTTGTTTCAATAGTTGCCTCTGCATCCTTAAAATACTTTCCACAGCCTGCACAGTAGTAATATTCATTATTACCGTTTTCTGTACAGCTGGACTTCTTGGCAGGAATCAACTCTGTTTCGTGGATATGTTTGCCCTCAATCTGAATATTGCCACTTACTAAATCAAAGACAACATTATCCATATCAAAGTTAAGGATATCCTGGTCAAGACTTATGGTTGTAGTGCCTGTCACGGCCTCTTCTGAAACCTCAAAGGTCAATGTTGCAAGAACGCCATTAACTTTAAAGTTCTCCGGAGCGGTATCATTAACCCAGCACAAACCGTAAGGGCTTGTTGTATAATTGTCGCTGTGAGTAACTCCTGACAACAAACCTCCGTCCTTCACCTCTTTGAGCTTAAGTACATCAGCATCGTAATTCACATACAGATTAGCCGATACCAAGCCCGGGTTGTTTGACATCGTGATTGTAACATCAACGGTATCGCCTGCTTTTGCTTCTGTGCTGCTTACAACGATTGACGGTGCGTCTTCCGAATCAGCAAACGCTGTAAAGCATACTGCCTGAGCCATCAGAATACAAACTGCCATAATCACTGCAAATGCAGCTGAAAGTTTTCTCTTCATCAAACTTTCTTCCTTTCTTTAAAATTTATCAAAAGGTAGGGTTTCATAACCCTGCCATTTTGCCAAGTGTCTTGTAAGAACCATACGATCCTTAGCATTCACCTCACCGTCGTTGTTTACATCAGCGGCGGTCATATCTATATTTTCATAGCCTGTCCATTTTGCAAGGTGGCGAGTCAGCATCATTCTGTCCTTTGCATTTACTTCACTGTCATTATTAATGTCACCTAAAACACTCTTTCTCGGCGATGCAACAACATAATCGCTGAAATGCTCAGTATAGAACTTTAAATATCCGTCTTTATACACTGCTTGCATATCAGTCAGTGTATTATCTGACTCAACACGATAAACCTTTGCGTTTTCATCTTTACAAGGAATGCTTACCTCTGCCATTCCCTCATGCTGAACCTTTTTCCCGTTTTTCGACAATGTAATGTCATACACATTCAAAATGCTCTTGTTATTGTCAAATAAGGACTTTATTTTATCAAGATTTTCTTTATCTGAAATCTCTTTTACAACAAGCTCAGCGTCAGCTTTTGCGATAACTCCTATGCCACTGTTATTATCTGTATGGTTATAATTCTTATTGTCCAAATCAATAAATGTAAAACCATTTTCATTTGCATAGGTTTCTGCAGCAGTACCCGACTTACCTAAGATTGTAAAATTATCAACAGTTTCACCTTTTTCAGAGTCATAATAAGAGCAACCATTATATCCAAATGAATATTCGCCAATCCTTTCAACACTGCTCGGAACAGTAACGCATTTTAGGTTGGGGCAGTTAACGAATGCACCTCCACCATAAGAACTTATACTTTTCACACTGTCGGGGATCACTACGTTTGTAAGACTTGTGCAACCGTAAAATGCATACTCACCGATAGATGTAACACTGTCGGGGATTGTTATGCTTGCAAGGCTTGTGCAACCGTCAAATGTAGAATCATCGATAGATGTAACACCGTCGGGGATCACTACGCTTGTAAGGCTTGTGCAACCGGAAAACGCATTCCAGCGAATCTCTGTAACACTGTTTGGAATAGAATAACTTGCAGATGTTTTTCCGGCAGGATATTGTACTAATTCTGTTTTATCTTTATTAAACAATACTCCGTCAACATCGCAATAGCTTTGATTATTGTCAGCAACAGTTATGCTTGCAAGGCTTGTGCAACCGTTAAATGCATAAGCACCAATCGATGTAACACCGTCGGGAATCTCTATGCTTGCAAGGCTTGTGCAATCGAAAAATGCATCCCTACCGATAGATGTAACACCGTCGGGGATCGCTATTTCTTTAAGGTTTGTGCAATAAGAAAAAGCACCATCACCAATCTCTGTAACACTGTTTGGAATAGAATAACTTGCAGATGTTTTTCCGGCAGGATATTGTACTAATTCTGTTTTATCTTTATTAAACAATACTCCGTCAACATCGCAATAGCTTTGATTATTGTCAGCAACAGTTATGCTTGCAAGGCTTGTGCAACCGTGAAATGTATAATCATAGATAGATGTAACACCGTCGGGGATCACTACGCTTGTAAGGCTTGTGCAACCGGAAAATGCATAAGCACCAATCCATGTAACACTGTCGGGGATCACTATTTCTTTAAGGTTTGTGCAACCGTAAAACGCTGAATCGTCAATCTCTGTAACACCGTCGGGGATTGTTATGCTTGTAAGACTTGTGCAACCTTGAAATGTATAATCATAGATAGATGTAACACCGTCGGGGATCACTACGCTTGTAAGGCTTGTGCAACCGGAAAATGCACTATAACCAATCCATGTAACACTGTTGGGAATTACTATTTCTTTAAGGCTTTTGCAACCGGAAAACGCATCCTGGCGAATCTCTGTAACACTGTCGGGGATTTCTATGCTTGAAAGGCTTGTGCAACCGCAAAACGCACCACGTTCAATCACTGTAACACTGTTGGGGATTACTACGTTTGTAAGGCTTGTGCAACCGGAAAATGCAGAATTACCGATAGATGTAACACTGTCGGGGATCACTACGTTTGTAAGGCTTGTGCAATCGTAAAATGTATTCTGACCGATAGACGTAACACTGTCGGGGATTGTTATGCTTGTAAGACTTGTGCAACCGTAAAATGTAGAATCATCGATAGATGTAACACCGTCGGGGATCACTACGCTTGTAAGGCTTGTGCAATCGGAAAATGCATTCCAACCGATAGACGTAACACCGTTAGGGATTGTTATGCTTGTAAGACTTGTGCAATCGGAAAAAGCACCATCACCAATATCTGTAACATTACACCCACCAAGTTGTGATGGAACAGAAACGCTTTCATCTGTTCCGTTATAATCAGTGATTACAGCAATTTCATAGTATTGTTCTGTATCATAATTATATCTTTCTCTAATCTCATACTCAAAATCACCGCTTGTATAAGTTTCACCTACACTTTCACTGTTTGTTTCTACTGCACTTGCTGAAAAAGGCAGAGATGTAAATACACCGAATACAGTTATTATCGCAAGTAAAACTGAAACAATTTTTCTCTTTTTAAACATTAATAATCACCTCATTTTTTTCTTGTGCGTTTGTAATATACAAATACTGCTGCTAATATAATTGCAGCAATAAGGATTACTGCAATTAATATAGACACTGTTTGAACTACTCCTCCCCCTTTATTTGTTGCTGAATCAGATGTTGAAGATTTTTTAGTATTACCAACTAAATCGCTTGTAGATAAAACAGTTGCATCATAATCCTCTGATTTTTCATTTATGTCGCTTGCATCAGAGTCTTTGACTTCAGACTGATTTACGCTTTCATTATTTTTTGATGCTTTATCGTAATCATCGACCGAATTTACATTTGAATCAGAATTTGATGCCTTAGATGTTGTTTCCGGCAAATCACTATCTTTTGACTGTGATGAACTACTGATTTCAACTTTACCGCTTATCAAATCAAAAACTACATTCTCAACATCACAATTCAAAATATCCTGTTCAAGACTGATTGTTGTACTGCCGGGGTTAGCTTCCTTTGAAATTTCAAATGTCAGTGTTGCAAGCACACCGTTGACTTTAAAATTCTCTTTAGACAAATCATTCACCCAGCATAATCCATAGGGGCTTGTGTAATTATCACTGTGGGTAACTCCCGACAGCAAGCCGCCGTCTTTTACTTTTTTTAGAGTAAGTACGCTCTCGTCATATTTTACATAGAGATTAGCCGAAACAAATCCCGGATTATTTGACATTGTTATTGTCACATCCACGGTATCTCCTGCCTCTCCCCGAGCACTGTTTATGACAATGCTCGGGTTTTTAGAAGATACTGCAAAGCATATAAACATATTCATTGATATCAAACTGCAAAAAACCATCGCAAAAGCAAATATGTGAATTATATTTTTATATACCTTATTCATTACTGACTCCGTTTTTTACTTTGTATACGGAAGTGTTTCATACCCACTCCACTTTGCTATATGCCTTGTTAATATCATTCTGTCCTTTGCGTTGACAGCACCATCGTTATTTAAATCTGCAGCGGTCATATCAATGTTTTCATAGCCTGACCACTTTGCAAGATGACGAGTAAGCATCATACGGTCTTTTGCATTGATTTCGCCATCGCCGTTAGCATCGCCAAAATCAATAATTATAGTCGGATCAATATATTCACATTTTAGTTTGTCATTGTCTTTAGTATTTTGAACATATTGATCAGCTGTTGAACCCTTTGCGCAACAGATAATTGCATCAAGGTTTTTAGATCTCCATTTTTTTGTAACCTCAGAAACAACCGGTATCCAAGGTTCAGTGGTATACCCAATTGCATAATCTTCCAACTTAACATTTGTTCTGTTGATTACAATTCTTTCAGTCCCACTATTGGCAAAAGCAAATGATTTGATTGTCTTTACAGAGTTTGGAACAGTATATTCGCCGCTGCTCTGTTTTGGACAATAGATTAGCTCTGTTTTGTTTTTATTAAACAGTACTCCGTTTTCGCTTGAATAAAACTTATTATTGGGATCAACATTGATTGATGTCAGCGATTCACAACCCAAGAAAGCATAATCACCGATTTGTTCAACGGATGCAGGAATTGTAATTTCTGTGAGTGATGTGCAGCCATTAAAAGCAAGGTCGCCGATTCTTATCAAGCTATTTGGCAAAGAAATAGTTTTGATATTCTCAGTTGCTCCGCAAAAAACATTAAACAAAGCCCCGTCAGCAATAGTTTTAGTACCTTCTTTTATGGTAAGATTTTGCGGAGCCGACTCGCCTTTGTTTCTCAGATAGATATGGTCAAGATATACTGAACCGTCGGGCTGAGCATCATACCATTTTGTGCCGTCAAAGGCACAGCTTGAAATTTTGAGAACAGTATCAGGAATTTGAATATCAGAAAGTTCTGAGCATCCGCCAAATGAGTTATATGCTATTTCTGTAACAGTTTTTCCTGCGTGGAAGTTTCTAATCTTGGAGTATCTAAAACTGCTATCGCCATAGTTTGAAATATTCTCACTCGGTGAATAATTTTTAAGTGGGCAGCCAATAAAAGCACTTTCACCGATTTCAACATTATCGCCTTTAATTTCAAGGTCATTTAGATAGTTACAGTTTTCAAAAGCTTTATAACAAATTTTGGTAATATTTTTTGGTATAAAAACATTATTTAATGCAGTCTGAGCAAATGTGCAGTCCTTAATTTCAGTTAATCCAGAACCTAAATTTATACTTTTTAAATTTTCACATAAACAAAAAGCAGATGCACCAATTGATTTAACATTATCAGGGATGCTAACATTTATTACGGGTGTTAGTTGAAATGTACCTTCTCCGATTGTTTCAACACTTTTTCCAATTGTTATTGTTTGTACTTTAGATCTTGCAAAAGCATAGTCATCAACCGATTTAACCTTGTCAGGAATTGTAATTTTTGCTAATCCGCTTTCATAAAAAGCACTATCACCAATTGCTTCCAAATTATCAGAAAGTGAAATATCTTTTAGAGAAGTACACTTGGCAAATGCCTCGTTACTGATTTTTGTTACATTGCTCGGCAAAGAAACATTATTAAGAGAAGTACAACCTCTAAATGCACTATATACAATATCTGTTACATTTTTGGAGATATTTACATCTGTAAGATTTTTACAAGCGGCAAAAGCTTTATCGGAAATTTGTGTAACAGAATCAGGCATAGTGTATTTACCGCCCTTTGTTTTATTACATAAAACAACTTTAGTCATATCTACTGTATATGTAACGCCATCAACTGTCTTGTAATATTTTGATTCATCTGCAAAAACTATGTTAATATTGTCAGATTTACTTTCGGTAATTGCATCAATATTACTAACCGATGCAGGTATTGTATGTAATTTAGATTTTCCATTCGGATAAACCACTATAGTATCAACTGCACTATTATATACAACACCTTCTATAGATAAATAATTCTTATTGTTTGAAGAAACATTAATTTCGCTTAAATCATAAAGATACATAAACATTTTAGCGCTAAGGTATTCAACTCCACTACCGATTGTCAGGGATTGCAATGATCTACAGCCTTCAAATGCGTCCTCGGAAATCGTTTTTACGGAATCAGGAATAGTAATGCTCTTAGTATCATAACAATGTCCCAATGAAGTAATACCAATAACCTTTTTTCCTGCTATTTCTTCTGGAATTATGATATCTTCATCTTCAAGCGTACAATTGGTAATATAAATTCCGTCATTTTGTGCCACAAAATCAAAACCATAGTCAGGTATAACTTCAGCATAACCTTTTGCGGTTGCTTTTCCCAAGTGCACTATAAATTCGTTTTCTTTACCAATCTGCCAGTCGCCTATTATTGAAATAGTAGGATTATCATCGTAATAATCATCTGAATTTCTTTGCTCAACCCTTCCATCTTTATATGTAACCTTGTATACAAATTTTAATGCATATTCATAATCACAACTGTCCTCTTTCTCCTTTACAGGATCGACCTCAATTATTTCAATTGAAGCATATGGACTTTCCTTGATATTACAATTAAAAGATGTCTCAAAGCCCAAAGCCTTAGCTACGACTTTGTGAGTGCCAATATCCCATTGGTTTTCATAGCTTTGGTCATTTTCAAAATCAAAATAATAATAATTATTTTTATATTCAAAGCCGACGCTTGTTATTTCAGCTGATGTTCCGTCATCAAATGTGACTGTACCGTTAACATCAAAATAACTATATTTATACCATTCAACATAATCATCTTTATCATAATCGTATTCTTTGGTATAATATCCACTTGTACATTCGACAATGTCAATGTCATTAATTTCTATACTTTTAACAGGCGATTTAACAATATTAACATTAAAGGTTGTTTTAATTCCCTCAAGCTCGGCAGTAACCTGATGAGAACCAAGTCCCCACTGATTATTTACGCTTTGATCATCCGTAATATTAACATTGTTTGTGTATATCCAAGCATCATCAATATCAACTGTCGAACCGTCTGTTAATGTAGCTGTGCCGACAATTTTGCTACTATAGTCATAATTGTACCATTTAACATACTCGTCCTTATCATAATCGTAGTCTTCAGTATAATATCCATTTGTAAATTGGATAATTTCTATATCGTCAATACTAAAGTTCTTGAAATCTGTTTGTGATGCTGCATTAGTTATCGGGATACTGCTCATCAGCAAACACGCCATTAATGCGATTATTGTTACTAATTTAAAAATCTTTGTTAGTTTGTGATTTTGTCTCATAAAAAAGCCTCCTAAAAACTTTATTGATGAATTTTGCATTTTTCTATAATTTCATCTGCAAAATAATATCCCATATCAACCCGTTTGCAATTCTCGTTGCATAACAAGCCACTATCCGCACAATAGATTGCCTGTTTTATTTCTCTGCATTTCGGGTATTTTACGCTTTCATCAAGCTTTAACGCTTGCATAATACTTTTGAAAATCTGTGGTGAATAGTTATCTACTAAGCTTCCTCCGTGCCACACAGCACAACTGTACTGCGGAACAAATCCAACAAACCAATGACAGTCATTTGCTATTCCCGTACCTGTTTTTCCGCCAACTTCAATATCATCCATTTTTGCTCCTGCACCCGTTCCGCCACTCTGCACTACACCTTGAAGCAATTCGTTCATAATAAATGCCGTTGGCTCACTAACCACCTGTTTATAATCATTATTTTTTGTGTATATTGTTTTACCGTTGTCATCAATAATTTTAGTTATGGCTTCAGGCTTATAATACTTGCCGCCATTTCCAAAAATCTGATAATATCCTGCCATATCAATCACTGAAACACCATCATAGAGATACCCCATAGCCAAATTACCGATTACCTCGTCTTCATCCTCGTTTGTAGCTTTTTTACTCTCATAATCAAGATTTATATCAAAATTATCTTTTAAAAAACTTATGGAATTATTTACACCGTAATCATCAAGACATTTGACAGCCACCGTGTTAATCGATTCCTTAATTGCCTGATAAACAGTTGTGTTGCTGTTTGTATATGTACCCGTTGCATTTTCAGGCCAATTAACAAGCTCACCATTCTCATCCATAATTTGCTTATAAGGCGAATCCTCATAAACCTTTGACCAATATGCCTTACCGCTTTCTATAGCAGGAGCGTATACGCTTAAAGGCTTCAGGGATGAATACGGTGATAATGTAGTATTAGCGTAATTAATATCTTCGTTTAAATCGGCACTGTAAACAGCACACAACCCTCCGTTTAAATCGGTTAAAGCACATCCAAATGGTGCACTGTCTAGTTCAGAATTCAAATATGACTTTTCAATAGCTTCATAAATCTTTGCGTCAAGACAAGTTTCAATTATGTGGTCTTTTTCAAATAATATTTTATTTGCTTTATCTAAATTACAGTTATTGATCTTGGCGATAGCACTTATTGCTTCCGCAATAACAACTTCAAGATATGGTTTATACAAAGTATCGTTGCTTATTTCACTTTGATTCAATTCTGCTATTATCTGATCGTCTTTATCTTTAACTGATATTTTTCCGCTTGAACATCCACTTAAAGGAATTATCCATAGTAACGCAGTGAATATTAGGCATATTAAAATAATTTTTCTGTACATCAATTCTAACTCTCCAAACTGTTTATATACTTAACTATATCATCAGGCAGATCTGTTTTAGGCTGATCAACAATTTTTCTACCTAGATTACTGAGTTTATCATCAAGTCTATCAAGCCTATCAGCAGTCTTTAAAAGTTGCTGTTCACATACTTCTGTGCTATATTCATCGCCTGCCTGTTTATAGAGTTGAATACCCTGAATAAGCATATAGCAATAATCCTCATATTCGTCATACGAGAACGGAGCAATCTGAAATATCTTATTTTTATAGCTTATCAGGCTTTCAAAATCACCCTGTGAGAATGCATAACGAGCCTTTGCACTGTAGGCTATCTGCACATATTCATTCTGCGAAATTATCCTGTCCGCAATTTCATTTTGAGTGACAATATCATCCTCGGCAATTAGCAAATCAACTTTATTCTGCGTGTTGCCCGGGAACATTGAGTCGGCGGCTTGATTAAAGCCAAAATGCGCAAGTCCCAGCGCAACGGCAAAATACAGTGACAACAGACCAGTGATTACAAAAGAAAATACAAAAACTGCTCCCTTTTTAAGTTCAAGCTGTTTGCCATCGTTATAATTGAGAAATAGCAAAAGTATAAAGAACATTGAGATAAACTGCAAATCAAAGTCAAATAAACAATGCAAAAAAACTGTAAGCAAAATAATCCTTTTACCCGCCGAGTTGCCCTTGCGGAAAAACGATTTTATAATTCCCACTACGAATAATAGGCAAGGAATCCAGCCAACATCAAGCAAAAGCTGTAAAAAGTCATTATGTATGAACATAACCGAATACACACCCGTTTGAATTGATTGCTGAACATAGTAATATCCCATATAGCCCAAACCGAACGGATGCCTTAAAATAACAGGGAATGCATCTGCATAATAAAGCAATCTGCCAACAAAGGTGCTCTCACCAAATGAAATAGTAAAATACCTTGAAAAAATCTCATTGCTTTTAAGCAATGGTAACAGTAAAAGTACTGCAAGTACAAGAGCCGCAAGAACTGTGCAGAGAATAATTTTGTTTTTTCTGCCCTTTCTAAAAAATATAATTAAAACATTTGAAAAAACGGCTAAAATAAATACTGCACGACTACCAGTAAATAACAGAAGTATAATAAGAAGCAGCGCAGAAATTATGTCAATAGGTTTTAGTTTTTCTTTGCTTAATGCAGTAAGCTCGCCCACAAGCAAAAACAGTGCAAAGGTATTTGGATACTGAAAAAATCCCGCCAGTCTGTCGGAAACCGTAAAATAATCTCTTGTTGCAGGAATAAACACAAGCACAAGTGAAAGTACTCCCAATGCAAGTGCTACATAAGGTAACAAAGCTATTAGATGTTCCTTTATTCCTTTATCTTGCATTAACAAAAGCATATACAACAGCACCGGCAGAAATTTGAGAAAACCAACGAATGCCATTCCGGAATCAATGGCATAGAAACAGGAAATCAGATATAACAGCGTAATAACCGCAATAGAAAGACTCGTTATATTTATGTTAACAACCAAATTCCTGTTTTGGGCAATTTTAACAATCAGCAAAACCGAAATTATAGCCGACAAAACACAGCCGACATACTCGTTAAAGCCACCCGATAATACCAACGAAAGCAACAGAATCCACTCCGCCGCATATGTATCTGAAAAGAAATTTTTTATTTTACTCATAATTTTCCTTTTAAAAAAGTCATTTTTGAAACATATTCTTCGTTATTTAATAAACTACAGAAACTAAAATTTCTTTCGCAAAGTATATCACTTTACGATAAATTTTCTAAAATTAAGATATATTCAATATTTTTTTATTTCTCTGACTAATTTTTTGACTGCGATTAAGCTGACAAAAAATCCAGTTTCTCCATATTTTTTCTTTTTAAATCCATAGACGAATGAACATATCTATCCAATGTAATTTTTATACTTGAGTGACCTAAAATCTCGCTAAGACTTTTAATTTCAAAGCCGTTTTCTATGCATCGAGTTGCAAATGTGTGCCTCAGTATATGAAATTTAACACTCCTTATCCCACATTTTTTCAGAACCTTTTTAAAATAATACTGCATACTTCTTGGCTCTATAAAATCGGTTTCCGTGCCTGTAAGAACATAAGCATCTGGATTTCTTCTAAAGTTCTTTAAAATATTGATAACAAAATTAGGAATCGGTATTTCCCGTATCGAATCCTCGCTTTTCGGCGGCGTTATTATTATCTTTGTTTTGCTTCCGTGTTGCTCCGAATAGTTATCCCTTATGCGTAACATTGTTTTATTTACACTCAAAACCTTTTCCCCCATATCAATGTCAGACCATTTCAAAGCACACAATTCGCCGATACGAATCCCCGTGTAAATGCATAACAAAATTCCGAGATTTTTGTCATTAAGATTATTAACAAGGTAATTACAGAGCCTTTCCTGCTCAAACAATGTTAATATTTCAACTTCTGATTTGTGTGCCTTCAGAGAAATAATTGATAAATCGCAGTTGTGATGAAAACCCTTTCGTTCAGCGTACCTCAATATACTTTTTATTACGGTCAATATGTCGTTTGCCGTTTTTACAGCGTATCCGTCCAAAAGCAGCCTGTTCATATATTGCTGAACTACATCCAGAGAAACGGCCGAAACATCATACTTTCCGAGCAGAGGTAAAATATGCTTGCCGATAATCATCTTATAGTGAGCCAAAGTTGACTCCTTAACGCACAGCCTTTTGTTTTCGAGCCATTCCTCGGATAGTTTTGCAAAGTTAGCAGATAAAATATTACAACTTGCTTTGTGTGATTTAACTCGTTCCAGCTTTTGCTTAACCTCGGTGTAGCTTTTTCCATATAAATAACCATATACAGCCTTGTTGCTCAAATCTCTATCTTTTATATATCTACCTTCCCATCTTCCATCCTTTCTTTTAAAAATATTTTCGCCCTTTCTTGGCATAAAAAATAACTCCCTTCTTGACTGAAATTTTGACTGATAATAAAATAAAAAGTAACTAAGTTTTTTAGAAAATTATTTCAATTTGTCTTTTATTATAAATTTAATGCTTAAACTCCTACAAAAATCAAATGCTTAAACTCCTTTTTATATTGACTTTTCTAACACTAAGTGGTAAAATTTAGATGTAGTATTGTAATATTTTTAATCGTAAAGTGATATACTTTGCGATTAATTTTCTCTAAAGCAAGTATCTTCGGGTACTTGTTTTTATTTTTTACAATGTTAATGGCAGTCATATTTCTTATTTGTATAAGTCACTGACTCTGTGCTACGCCAAAATTTCATCTACATATGAAAGCAAAAAATCACTTTTACAAAAACATATATTTATCATGTCATTATAATACACAACATAAATTTCTCATGTATAATGATAAAATCATAGTTTTCTAGAATGCATTCTTTAGACGATATTATTCTACTATAGACGCTTATAAAAATCAACCATAGCACATATAATATCTACAGTAGCAACGGAGGATGTATATGAGCAACAATGATATTTTACTTAAAGATATGGGAAAACGAATTTCCGAGCGCAGAAAAGATATGAAACTTTCACAAGAAGAATTAGCTGAATTAGCAGAAGTTTCACCTCAACTTTTATCTACAGCAGAAAGGGGAACAAAAGCACTTCGCCCTGAAAATCTCTTAAAAATCAGCACAGCTCTCGGAGTAAGTGTCGATTACCTCCTTACTGGCGAAATCATCGACAAGGATTTATCAATTATTTCTAATAAACTGAAAAATGCATCCTCAACTCAGGTAAGGTCAATAGAAAAAATAATCGACGAATGTATTAATCTCTGTGAATGATAGTCGGTATAGTTTTATATCTATTTATATTATAATATCTATAATCTAATTGTAATAAAATAGGCACCTTTAACCAAACGGATAGTAGATTTCCCTTTGGACATAGCTGCTCATTTTTATAATATACCACAATATGCTTTTGATTTACTAAATATCAATTTCTGACTATTAAGATAAAAAATTCACTTCGGTTATTACTGTGTAAAAGGTTTCGGACTGCAGTTTTAATGCAGTCCTTGACTTTATCCTATTCGATTTGTTTCCGATAAGGCGCACTGCAATGCAATAAAGCCTCTTTGTTCTTCCTCAGATTTGCCATCAGCGTGACAACATCCTGCAAGTTGCCCTGTGCCTCAATTGTTTCGTTTACATCATTGCCGCTTGATTTAAGCTTGTTTTTGCGTGTGGCATTCTGTATGATTTTTCTCTGTTCCACACTTTCAACAAGTCTGTGGTATATGCGAAGCGTTACGCCGTTTCTGTCTGCAAGCTGTGAGAGTATTGCTTGTTCTTCCGTACTCGGCGGATATTCTCTGACTGCCCACACACTGCGGTATGAGTCACCGACAATGTAATAATCGGTGAAAAATTTTATTGTTGACGGCAGAATCATATCAAAGAAATCTTTGGTGTAGATTTCCTCTGCCTGTTCAGGTGTGAGCACCTTTGGTTTTCTTTTTAATGGTCCCATAATTTTTACCCCCTTTAATTTCGGACTGCCAACACAAGTATGCGGTTATCCTGATTGTATCCGTAACAGGTTGAAAGCGTTAAAATTTGATGACCGTAAACAGGTGTAATTTCTGTGTTATACAGAGATTTTGATTTTGCATAACTGACCCATTTTTCATAGGTTTCGTACAAATCTGTTGTTAAGAATTTGTACCAATCATCATCGGATTTTACCCTCATAACTGAAAAGACGGAGTAAGAAAATGCCCCGTTTTTAGTTTCAAGTACTACTGTCGGATGTTCTGTAAAATAAGAATAATCGGTATAATTGCAGAGGTCTGCAAACATTGTGCCATTGTTCATATGGTGTCCGTAAATTATGAGATTGGTGCTGTCGGCTGAACACCTTGCATCAAGAAACGGTGTACCGCTATAGCTGTACTCACCGTAAAAATTCCTATTCAGATACTTCTGCGGATTGCTTGGTGTGTGCATAACAGGATAATTGATATTTGTTCCTGTTATGCTTATCCAGCCAAAGCATTCGGAATTCATTGAAATGAGTTCTGATATTGAATGAGGTTCGTAGTATGTTGTGTAATACAGAGGTTGTTCTGCCTGAACTTCATTATCAAAATCGCTAACTTTTAATATATTTGGCTTTTTAATTCTTTCTGTTACAGTATCTGTATTCGTTGTTTCCTCAGTAACAATTTCCGCAAGCTGTTTGAATTCTTCCTTTTCCTTGTTTTCGGTGTACATCCGTGAAAATATTGAAATCAGACAGGCAATTATAATTACAGAAAATATGCCCATCACAATTCCTGTTTGGATTTTTCCTTTATGCTTCTTCATAGGTCTGCTCCTTTTCAAAATACTGCTCGCCGTCATAGTCGGGCATCAAATCGCCGTTCATACTTGCTTCAAAGTAGATTGCAAGAAAACGCTTGATGTCGGCTTTCTTCATTCTTGTGACCTCTAAGCCCTGATCTGATATAATCTTCTCAACCCTGTTTGCTTTCAGCAAAACATTTTCGGATTTTGAAGATTTACACCTTGCTATGAACAGAAACTGCCTTGCCGTTGAAGTTTCGGTCTGAATGCTGTCGAGAAAATCCAGATCCTTATTCAATATTTTTCTGACTTTTTCATTCTGTTCAGCTTCAATTCTGCCTTTGATATAGCTTTTGTTTGTATCGAAGCACTCGCAGGAATCGGTACAGGTGATCTCAATATCCGGCACAGCAGAAAGCACCATCATCAGGTGGCGCACCTTGATTTCGATATTCGTGTGGGAAAGCACAGAAATATTTGTAGGCTGAACCATATAGAAAATCAGTTCTTCCTTGCCGACCTTCAAGCCGTTTTTCGTAAAGGTTTTTATACCGAGCAAGTCCTGTACTGATTTGCCTTTTTGCTTTGTTTTCTTCTGCTTGTTTTTCATTTATTTGCCCCTTTCTGCCCAAAAATAAGTCTGTTGAGTTGATATAAAATACTTCACAGCATAGCGTATAAAATCAAGAATTGTTGTATCTTCAAGCCTTATTGACAAAAAGCCGAAACAGAGTGTTACTGCAAGCGGTACTATTATCCTCGTCTGTGCAAGTATCAAGATTGATAATAAAAGTGCTATGCTCGTAATTGCAAAATCACGTAAGCTCCACAGCCATAGATTGGCGGTAGCTTTGAGGTTCTGCGGATATAGATAAGTTGTCATAATATAAATTCTCCTTACTTTGCCGCCCTTGCAACACTTCTTGTCAGGTTCACGGCAGTTGTAGTTGCGTGAACAATGCTCGTCATATTTACCTTAACTGATGAATCCAGTCCGAATTGCTGTGCAATTCTCGGCACTTCGTTTGATGCAAGCATAATTCCAAGTCCTAAAAGCATATTGCCGGGGAATGTCAGCAAACCGAGGAACAGAAGAGTTGTCTGCATAAATGCCGTCAGGCACAACGCCGCTATCTGTTTCATCCACTGATTAAAGCCGTCCTGATATCCTCTCGGAACGCTGAACATATACAGTGCACCTACCGCCATTTGTATGAGCAGGATTCCGCCTCTTTTGATGTTGGCAAAAAAGATTTTTATTACGCAGTAGGCAAAGGCTATCAAACATAACAGATTCAGCAATCCGAATGTTGTCTGGTTTGCAACTGCAAAACTGCCCTCTAAAACACTCGTACTCTGTCCGGCTAAATCAATGCTTTGTTGCCCTGCCATTATAGATGACAAGTCCTTTGAGAATGTGTTTTGCAGGCTGATGCAAAATTTATACAGTTCCACAGGCACAACGCCGAACAGCGAACAGGCAAAGAAACCTTTTAAGACATTAATTGCAGTTGTCTTTATGTTCGCTCTGCCGTTCTGATACTCTATTGCCACATCAAACACGGCAACAACCGTCCCTGCGGCAAACAATGCCCAGCCGAAAAGCGTAAACAGATTTATTGTCGCCTGCACCCATTCAAGGTCGAACACATCTGCTCCCATATTTCCCATCATTGTGAAGAAGTCGGCAACAGCGTTGTAAATCGTTTCATAAAGCCACTGAATCATTGTGTTCCATATAGCATTTGAGATTTGCTCACCGAGGTAATCGAACACACCTCCTATGGCACTTCCGATACCACCGATAAAATCTCCTAACCAGTCAAAAATATAAATCACCTCCACAAAAGGCTGTTATGACTTAACACAACAGCCTTATTTTTATTGTTATCAGAGTATCGTCCAAATGTACAGTGGTGCTGTCAGCGAGAACACAAGACAACCGAAAAGAATTGCCGGCGCCGTGAACTCAAACTGCCCGTGCTTGCGATAGTCCATATACGCCATTGCGAGTTTAACAAAGAAAAGTATAGCAAGAATCATATCTACCGCCGGGAAAACAACATTGTTTACTACATTTTTAATCTGTGTTTGAGCGGAATTCCAAGTACTTTGAATTGCAGACGAAACATCTCCTGCGGTAAAAGCAGGCAGAATTGAAACTGTAAGCATTGCCACAACAACAGCAATACTAATCAGTATTTTAATGAATTTCATTCGATTAGTTTTCATTTAGATAACCTCCATCTTTTGTAATGCGTTTTCCGATATATACCTGACTTTGATATTCAGCTTTTCGGCAAAACGGATTTCCTTTTTCATACCATCTGTAATTTGATTGCCGAAAACCCATACTTCATCGCAAACCCACAGCAGAGAAATTCCTGCCTGCATACTGAGTTTTCTTTCTTCGGGATTATCGTCATTTAGTACGAGGACATAAAAATGCGGTATGACAGGAGCCATACCACATTCTAACGCATATCGGGCATATCGTTTTGCGTTTTCAATATTTGCAGATACATTACCGCCCAAAGGCGAACAGATATATACCCTGTGCATTATTCATCGTCCTCATCTTTCCTTTTTAATTTTATGATAAGAAATGCAATTAAACCGCCGACAGCAACAGAAGCCAATCCGATATAAAAGCCAAGATTTGAATTGTCACCT